>Ga0208791_1000021_pt1 | contig 87071 bp, 114 predicted proteins | sample 11_taG_FD_184084 | JGI IMG/M metagenome (GOLD analysis project Ga0208791, IMG submission 184084) | Marine viral communities from the Subarctic Pacific Ocean - 11_ETSP_OMZ_AT15265 metaG (SPAdes) (version 2) | ecosystem: Environmental > Aquatic > Marine > Oceanic | place: Pacific Ocean...
CCTCATGTAGGAACTGCGCAGCTAGGAGAGGATCCATTACCATGGCTATACGAGTACCCAGGAATTATACCTACAGAACCCACGCTGGAATCAAAAATAAAGGGAATCGGAGTAGTAACCGCTACACCGGAAATAGACGGGGTTACTCGTCGTATTCCCCTAGTCGTAAACGTAGGGTCAAAACTCTACCCGAGTTTCGCCTTGGAACTCTTAAGAGTCGCAGTAAACGATCCTTCGTACCAGCTAAAAACAACAAGCGAAGGCGTTTCTTGGGTTAGAATACCAAACTATCCACTTATGAACACTGATGCAAATGCTCGTATCTTTCTTAACTGGAACACAACCTTCTATAAACAATCATTACTAGAATACTTACAAGAACCGATCGATGCACCTTTTGTAATCTTCGGCACGACTGCAGAGGGAATAACAAACCCTGTGCCGACCCCTGCGGGGGCTAAATACCCACATGAAATACAAGCAAACATTTTACACAATCTTATCACAGGTACCGCACCGTCTGCTCCAGCGTGGACTCTTTCTGGCAAGCTTGCCTTCGGTTTACTTAGCCTCACCTTATTGGCTCTTACGGTTAGTAGAGTCTATATTTCTATAATAGCTTTAGTACTAGTAATAGTAGGTGCTATGTATGGTATGGGGTATGCTTATAAATCTTCCTACTTACTTAACCTTAATGGTGTCGTAGTAGTCTCGATTCTTTATTGGGGCTATCATACTTTCCTGAGTTTCCTTTCCGAGTATCGTCAGAAACTTCAAATCAAACAACAATTTGGGACGTACGTAAGTCCAGACTTAGTAAAAAAATTACAGGAAGACCCAACATTACTGAGACTCGGTGGGTCGACCGAACAACTAACTTTTCTTTTTTCTGACATCAGAGGATTTACACCGATTTCAGAAAAATATCAAAAAAATCCACAAGGACTTACGAGCCTCATTAATCGTTTCCTTGACAATCAGACTGAGATAATTCTCAAGCATGGAGGTACAATTGATAAGTATATGGGAGATTGCATCATGGCTTTCTGGGGAGCTCCGCTTCCTGACGAGAATCATATAGAGAATGCAACAAAAGCGGCTATAGAAATGAGAATAGCCTTAGAGGAACTAAATGAAACACTTCGAGAAGAGGGCCTTGATCAAATTAATACAGGCGCTGGAATCAATTCCGGGCCGTGCGTGGTGGGTAACTTTGGTAGTACTACACGCTTTGACTACAGTGTTCTGGGCGATGCTGTTAATCTGGCTGCTAGACTAGAATCAAGTTGTAAGAATTATGATGCGGATTTAATTATATCCGAACACAGTTTAGTAGATGGTTATGAGTATGAGTTTCTAGACGAGGTAACTGTAAAAGGCAAGTCGGAACCAGTTAAAATCTATACCATACGAAAATAGTACTTGACACCAGGTATAATTTTTGATATAATTTGGATAAAGATGTGGAAACTTCCACAAGCAAAAGGGGAATAACATGCAGGAAATTGAGCAGGTAGCTGCGGAATTAGCAAAACACGAAGCTATTTGTGCTGAACGCTGGAAGACGGTATTTAATAATTTAGAGAATATGGAGAAAGGAGCTGATAATAGATTTAATGGAATTGACGATCAAGTCTCAAGAATAGAAACTATATTATTAGGATGCGCAGGGTTTTTACTCATGTCATTAATTGGCATCGTAGCAAGTATGTTTACAATTATGTAGGAGAAAATCATGGAAATGGATTACAAGAAAAAAGATATAACAAAAGCACCTAAGATGAAAAAGGTTGTTAAGAGAGAAGTACCAGAAGGATGGGAACTTTATGAAAAAAGAGGTATGTGGCATTTAAAAGGTACTAGCCTTGAAATATTTAAAACTAAGGAGTTAGCACTAGAATGGGTAAACAAATAAAAGACGCACTACAAGATGCAGTGGAGAAAGAAAATGACTCTCCAGAACTTTCAGCAAGGGTAAAGAAACTTTTAGCAAGAAAGAAGAACCTAAGAAGAAAATCACATAACCCAAAGCGTATAAGACGTGATAAGTAAAGAACAACTAGCAAACGAATATACTTGGGTTCATGAGAACACTACTACAATGAGTGGTAGAACAACTATAAAGAACAAAGAAAAAATACATGAGGTGATTAAAAAAGTAAATCCTTACAATGTATTAGACTACGGATGTGGTAAAGGTTGGCAGTATACAAGACAAGAAGTCCACAAAGAGTGGGGTATACCAATGCCAAAGCTTTATGACCCGTATATGAAGGAGTATGCAAAGTTACCGGGAGTTAGTTCAAAGTATTTTGATTTAGTACTCTGTGTAGATGTTATGGAACATATACTACCAGATGAAGTAGATTCAATACTACATGAAGTTTTCTTTTTAGGAAATTTCTGTTACTTTCATATAGATACTAAACCAGCAATCAAAACGTTTAGTGATGGTACTAATTTTCACGTTAGTATACATTCACAAGATTGGTGGATAAATAAACTAAATGAGTATGGAACGAATTACCACGCAGACTTCGACTAAAAAGACACACGAAGAACGACTAAAGATATGTCAAAAATGTCCAAACTATAGTAAGTTTTGGAAGACTTGTAAGATATGTCATTGTTTTATGCCCCTCAAAACTAAATTAAGATGGGCTGAGTGTCCAGACGAGCCACCTCGTTGGACTTAGGAGAGAGAGATGCCCAAAGGCAAAGGAACTTACGGCTCTAAAAGAGGCCGACCAAAGAAGAAAGGCGGAAAGAAGAAAAAGTCAATGGGAGGCTTAACAGCTGCCCAAAAGAAACTACCTAAGAAACTACAACAAGCGATCTTAAAAAGAAAGCGCAAGAAGTAACCTGAGGAGGTGATCAAAGTTTAGGACTGGATGACCTTATACTAAGCTAAAGAGCATGATATTATATCATGACACGGAAAAATATCGAGGGGTCTCCAGTCCGCCCTTAACTAAAATTATGCAGAAAACACCATACGAAATATCAAGAACATACTACTACGATAATGCAGTCCCAAGGGATAGGGAAGTGCCTGTATACTATGGTCAGATATTTTCTAGAAAAGGCAACACTAGATTCTTCAAGAAAGATACTTGGGAAAGACTAGAGAACGAAGGCAGAGATAACTTTGGAGTTATCGGATTACAACCCTTCTGTATCTGGGCAGATGCACACACAATTAGCGTTCAAGATGAAGTAATTACGATCACTCGAGACGCAACTAATAGTGTACGAAAATTCCAATATGGATTAGATAAGTTTAATACTATCTGCGTTAAAAATTTAGAAGAAGCAAGAAAGTTAGAAAATAATAATGCTAACTTTGGAGGTTTATATTGTGTAGATTTTAGCACTAAAAACCTTTATAGATATACTGTAAAAATAGAAAATAAAACTAGACTCGAGAGGATCTTGAATACTTATGTAACTGGACTACCGTGGTTTTACAGCCATGGCGGTAAGGTAAATAAGCAATCAATTTGGCGTGGTAAATTAAACACGTTAAATGATAACCCTGGTGGCCAAGGCTACTAGGACGCGTATACATCGCAAGGAGTACTTTTTAGTACGATAGGAGATAAGTATGTTAGGATTCTTTGAATGGTTAACAGCTTGGATAGCAGTATTACCGACAGTGGTAATGATCTGTTCTCTAATAGCAGCTTTGACTCCAACCCCTATAGATGACGGTTGGATGAAGAAAGTCTACATGTTAGTAGACTGGTTTGCCTTAAATGTTGGTAAAGCTAAAGACAAATAACATTTCGGGGGTATAGTGGGCTGAAATGCCCACTATGCATTGAGGAGATTCAATGGCAAGAAAAAGAAAGAAGGCCGCTAAGAAGCGTCCAGTACCTACAAACCCTACTCTTTATGCTAGAGTAAAAGCACAAGCAAAGAGAAAGTTTAAGGTATACCCATCAGCGTATGCTAATGGATGGCTAGTAAAAACTTACAAAGCCAAAGGCGGAAGGTATCGTATGGGTACTGGACGTAAAAGAAGGAAGTAATGGCAAAACCTAAAGGTGGATTAACTAAATGGTTCAAAGAAGGATGGGTAGACATCTCTCGTAAGAGAAAAGGTGGCGGACATCCTCCGTGTGGAAGAAAATCTGCACGAAGCAAGGGAGGCTATCCCAAATGCGTACCAGCTAGTAAAGCCCGTAGAATGACTTCGGCGCAGAAACGATCTGCAGTAACACGCAAGAGGAGAGCAGGTAATCCTGGTGGCAAGCCAAGGAATGTATCTACTTTTGTAAAACGAAAAAGAAGAACAACTAAGAGAAGGAGAAAGTAAGATGACCAATCGTGCACTTGACCAGAAGTTTGAAATGACGCAAAGGTTGGCACAGATTGAGATATCAGTAGCAGCTCTTATAATAAAGAGACGCAGAACACTTTCCAATCTAATAAAACTGAAAAACTACGCTACTATGAAGGAGTGTGATTTTCGAGATAAGCAATTGAAAAAGCTTATAGGAGACAAAAATGGCTAGAACAGGATCATTTTTAAGCGGACCTACTGGTGTACACAACACTCAAAAGATTCGTAAACATAAATTAAAGAGAGGTGTCACTAGAGACATGAACTCAGCTGCAGGTGCTACTGTAAACAGTAAAAACCCTAACAGTATGGAAGCTCTCAGATATGCCGCAGGAGCTAAAGCAGTTGGACCAAGATTTGGTAAGACTACTAAGCCTAAGCGAGCAAAATTTAGTAAGAAAGGAGCAGGTAAGATACTTCGTAAAAGGAGATAATCATGCCACGTAAGCGCGACCCTAGACTAAAAAGAGCAGGTGTAAGTGGATTCAATAAGCCCAAACGAACACCTGGCCATCGTACTAAGTCACACATTGTAGTGGCAAAAGTAGGAAACAAGATTAAAACTATACGTTTTGGACAGAAAGGAGCTAAGACAGCAGGGAAACCTAAAGCTGGAGAGTCTCGTAGAATGAAGATGAAACGTAAAAGTTTTAAAGCTAGACATAGAAAGAATATTGCCCGAGGCAAGATGTCAGCAGCTTATTGGGCAAATAAAGTTAAATGGTAAAAAGGAGATAATATGGGAATTCCCAAAATTGATGGCAGAAAAGTATGGTTAGATGAAGGTCAAATCCATGCTAATAACTTTTTAAGTAAAATGATGGAGATGCAAGATAAGCGTACTCTTTCCAAAGCCGAGAAAAACTTAAAACAAGTGTCAGCCTCCTTTTTATACCTTTACAATAAGTGTCAAGAAGCAGGACTTTTTGATAACGAAGACGAACTATTTGAATTTTTTAACGAGACTATACATTGATAACATTAAGCAGAAAAGATATACTTAGTACTAACCTAATGGAGTTTGATGAGAATAAATTTATCAAACTACCTATAGGTGATTACATGGAGTTATTAGGTGTAAGTCCAAATTCTTCCCAGACAGCGTTAATCAACGCTATCAACAATCCCAAATACCGTTTTGTCTGTGCTGCGATCTCTCGTAGACAAGGCAAGACATATATAGCAAATATAATCGGTCAATTAATCACTTTAGTACCAGGTTCTAATGTATTATTAATGTCACCGAACTATTCATTGTCTCAAATCTCTTTTGATTTACAAAGACAATTGATTAAACATTTTGATTTAGAGGTTACTAGAGATAATGCAAAAGATAAAGTTATTGAACTATCGAATGGTTCTACAATCCGTATGGGTTCTGTTAACCAAGTGGATTCAGTTGTGGGTAGATCTTATGATCTCATCATATTCGACGAAGCAGCCCTTGTTGACGGCAAGGATGCTTTCAATGTTGCGCTCAGGCCCACACTAGATAAAGCAAACTCCAAAGCAATCTTTATATCTACACCTAGGGGTAGAAATAACTGGTTTGCAGAGTTTTGGCACAGAGGATTTAGTGATGAATTTCCAGAATGGGCATCAGTTAGGGCAACTTACCACGAAAATCCAAGATTATCTGACTCTGATATAGCAGAAGCTAAGAAAACTATGTCAGAAAACGAGTTTAACCAAGAATATTTGGCTGACTTCAATGTATTTGAAGGACAAGTATGGAATTTTAATCATGAAACACAGATTTCGGACTTAGCAGAGCTAGAAACTGGACGTATGGATATATTCGCAGGAATGGACGTAGGGTATAAAGACCCCACAGCTTTCTGTGTTATTGCATATGACTGGGATGCTGAAAAATTTTACTTAGTAGATGAGTATCTTAACAGTGAAAGGACTACAGAGCAGCATGCTATTGAAATACAGAAGCTTATTAACAAGTGGGACATAGATTATATTTATATTGATTCCGCAGCCCAACAAACAAGATTCGATTTTGCACAAAACTATGATATTACTACTATCAATGCCAAAAAGTCAGTACTAGATGGTATAGGATGTGTAGCTACTATAGTAGACAACGATCAACTTTTCGTTCATCAGTCGTGTAAAGAATCTCTACTGTGTTTAGATCAGTATCAATGGGATCCAAACCCTAACTTATTAAAAGAAAAACCTAAACACAACTATGCATCTCACATGGCCGATGCGATACGATACGCGATGTATTCGTTTGAGACAAGTGCCACTACATTCTAATTATACCTATCAAAAATAGTTCTTGACATGAGTTTAAATTTACGATATAATTCTATTATACGAGTAGGTTTATGACTTTAAAGAGAGATTTAGTTAAATATGTTCGTGACAAGGCGAAGTCTAAATATAAAAAAGGAACGGAGTGTCACATTTGCGGAAGTACAGAGAATCTGGACTTTCATCATTTCAACGGATTAACCGAGTTATTAGAATGGTGGATGAAAAAGGAAAAGGTCATCATAGAAACCGAGGAAGAGATATTAGCACTTCGTGAAGATTTCATAAAAGAAAACTATAACGAAGTTTATAACCAAGCTGTTACTTTATGTCATATGCATCACATGAGATTGCATACAATATACGGAAAACGACCCAAACTACAAACAGCGAAAAAACAAGAAAAATGGGTGGAGATACAGAGAGACAAATATGGCATGGTATGATAGATTTATAGGCAGAAACGACGAGGAGAAACTAAATCCTTCGCAGTATGTTATATCTCGCGACCAAGGAATGACCATTGATAGTCGTGAAAATCCTACTAATTACAGACAAGCATACGAAACATTAGAAGTAGTAAACAGGTCAGTCAACATGATAGTGGACGACGCAGCTGAAGTACCTTTTGATGTTGGAGAAAAAATACAGGGCATAAGTCCTATAAAGAAAGAAATAAGAAGAACTAGAGTAGACTTGTTATTAAACAAAGAACCTAATCCATTTCAAGACGTAAGCAGCTTTAAAAGAAATCTTTTGATAGACTTAATTATTGATGGTAATATCTTTGTATATTATGATGGTAGACATCTTTACCATCTTCCAGCACAGCATGTAACTATTTATAGTGATGACAGTACTTATGTAGAAAAGTATGTTTATGATAACACTATAGAGTACTCGCCTAGTGAGATAATTCATATTAAAGAAAACAGTTTTAATTCCATTTATAGAGGAGTACCGAGGCTCAAACCAGCTTTTAGAACTATGCAGTTACTAACAAGCATGAGAAAGTTTCAGGATAACTTCTTTAAAAATGGCGCAGTACCAGGATTGGTACTAAAATCACCAAATACTCTTTCTGAAAAAATTAAAGAAAGAATGTTACAGGCTTGGGTTGCTAGATACAATCCACAGTCAGGTGGAAGGAGACCATTGTTCTTAGACGGTGGTTTAGAAGTGGAAAACTTAACAGAAGTTAGTTTTAAAGATTTAGATTTTCAAGAAGGCATTAGCAATAATGAAAAGATAATCTTAAAAGCGTTAGGTGTACCACCAATCTTAATGGATAGCGGTAATAATGCTAACTTAAGACCAAACCACAGATTATATTACTTAGAAACCATACTTCCAATTACTAATAAAATTAAGTGTGCTTTCGAGAGATATTTCGGTTTCAAACTAGATGAAAATATTGCAGGTATTCCTGCTTTACAACCAGAGTTGAGAGACCAAGCAAGTTACTTTGCTACTCTTGTTAATTCTGGTATAATGACACCGAATGAAGCAAGGGAGGCATTAAGACTTGAAGAAATCACAGGATTTGATCAACCAAGAGTTCCTGCAAATATCGCAGGTTCAGCCTCAAATCCAGAAGAAGGTGGCAGACCGCAAGAGACCCCACCAAGCGAGGAAGAATAATTATGACAAAAGACATGATGGTAAAGGCTTTATCCGATTTCATAGCCAGCAAAGGCGTTGAAAAAATGGATTTAGTAACATATAAAAGCTTCGGCAACGATGTACCAGTAAAAGACTTTATGCTTAGACGAGCATTTGGATCTTGGAATAGAGTATGTGCAGTTGTCAAGAAACGATATCCTGTCCAAGTAGTAGTAAAAGAAGCACCGAAAAAGGTAACACCTAAGAAAGTAGCTCCTAAGAAAGTAACTACTAAAAAGGAAGTTAAAGATGTCAAAAAGTAACGAAAAGATATATCAATGGACTAGCACTTTTAAATCATTAGGTGAAACTGATGATGGTGGAATTAATATTAAAGGTTCTGCAAGTACAAATGGACTAGATAGAGCTGGTGATATTATCGAAAGCGAAGCGTGGATGAAAGGTGGATTGGAAAACTTTAAAGGTAATCCAATTATTCTTTTTAACCATGACTATAATAAACCAATTGGTAGAGCCACTGGTTTAGAAGTGACCGATAAAGGCTTAGAAATATCTGCAAAGATATCAAAAGCAGCAGGTGATATAACCCAATTAGTTAAAGATGGTGTTCTCGGAGCATTTTCAGTAGGATTCAGATGTAAAGACTCTGAGTATATGACTGATACCGATGGGTACAAAATAAAAGACGCGGAACTATTTGAAGTGTCTGTAGTGTCAGTGCCTTGCAACCAAGGGGCAACCTTTGGATTAGCAAAGTCATTTGATAGTATGGAACAGTACAGAGAGTACCAAAAACAAATTTTACAGGCTAACTCAACCGCAGCAGCAGACGCTGTTAAAATTGAGCAGCCAAGCGAGGAGAAATCCTCATCAACGGAGACTGATATGTCAGAAGAAAGAAAATCTCCTGAAACTTCAATCGACCTTGAAGCATTTGCAAAAAAAGTAGCAGAAGATACTGCGACTAAGATTGCAATGAAGCAAGCCGAAGCGAAGGCAGCAGAAGTAAAAGCAAATGAAGAAGCGGCTGAAAAGCAAGCATCTGAAGAAGCTACACAAAAAGCTGCTCAAGAAGCGAAGGAAATGGAAACAAAAACTATAGTGGAAGCTGGTTTGACAGGAGCTGAAAAGCTAATGAACGATCTAGAAGCTAGAGTTAACGAAAAAAATGAAGACTTGAAAACAGTAGTCGACAGCCTAGAAAAACAACTAGCAGAAAAATCAGAGGAAATCATGAGCATTCGTGAGTCCAAAAGAACTTTTGCTAAAGGTAACGGCGGCGACTGGAAGAAAGACTTTGAAAACGACATCATTGATGCAAAATTTGCTGGTTTAGCTACTGGTAAAGGATGGAACAATGATTATGCACAAGGTGTGATGAAAGCAGTGAACGCTCACTCAGGTACTGAAGTATCATCAGCAGACTTTGAACAAATCGTTTCAACAAACATAGAAAGAGATATTCAAAATGAATTAGTCTTAGCACCTCTATTTAGAGAAATCGCTATGACTTCTGCTAACATGATTATCCCAATCTTACCAGACGCTGGTTATGCTGAATTTGCTTCAGCTCAAACAGCATCAGGTTCATCACCACACGGTAACTTAGACCCAAGAGGCAACGCCCTAGGATCACCGTATACTGGTGTTAATTTGACTGAAAGAACTTTAAACACAGTCAAGCTTATTTCACAATCATACTTAGGTAATGAAACTGAAGAAGATGCAATCTTACCGATTCTTCCTTTAATTAGAGAGTCTATGGTTAGATCACATGCAAGAAGTATCGAAAATGCTATCTTAGCTGGTAACAGCTCAACAGACGGTGTTTATGGTTCAGGCGCATTTGAAGGTCTACTTACAGCATCCGCTGGAGATTCAGACTTCACTCAGCCTACAGGAACATTTGCAGCAAGTGATGTTGTAGAAGCTTCAGACTTACTTGGAATGAGAAAGAACATGGGCAAATATGGAATCAATCCTTCAGAAGTTGTATATATCGTATCGCAAGATGTGTATTATAACTTACTAGAAGATGCTGAATTCCAAGACGCTAACCTAGTTGGCGACATGGCTACTAAGCTAAATGGTGAAATTGGACAAGTATTTGGATCAAGAGTAATCATGTGTGATGAATTTGCTACTAAAGCAGCTGGCAAATTTGGTGCTATAGCAGTATACCCAAGAAACTATGTAATGCCTAGATTAAGAGGTGTTACAATTGAATCAGACTACGAAGTAGCTAATCAAAGAAGAGTCCTAGTGGCTTCTCAGAGATTAGGATTCACTGACTTAATTGACGGTGCAACTTCTAAGTGGGGATTAAAATACAAAGCTAGTTAATAGCTAATTACGGTTTTGGTGGGTTACCTATAACCCACCCTTTTTAACTATGGCAGACTTAATAACAGTAGCAGAATATAAAGACGCAGAAGGCCTTCGAGGGGAGAAGGATGATGATCGTCTTGCAGTTATAGTACCTCAGGTATCTGATTTAGTTAAAAAGTATTGTGGAATATCATTTGTAGATTATTTTAGTTCAGACAAAGTAGAAGTTTTTAATATTGACGACAACTTTACTAGTACTATAATCATGAGTGAAAGTCCATTGGTTAGTATTACTAAAGTAGAAGAAAGAACTTCTTACTCAGAAGCGTATCAAGAATTGACGACAGGTAAATACCAGTACTATGCAGATGTTGATACGGATGCAGTTGTAAGAACAAATGAGCAAGGACAATATGTAAATTGGGCACGAGGCTTAGGGTCAGTGAAAATTACATATAAAGCTGGATATAGCACTTGCCCTAGAGATTTACAACTAGCACTCTTTGACTTAGTAAATTACTATATGAAAGACGAACACAAAGAAAGAAGATCATTAGGTGGCGCACAAGTACAGAATCAAGGAACTTCAGGTATAAGAACTTCCTCAGATTTTCCAGACCATATAAAAAGAGTGTTGGATTTGTACAGAGTGGTTATTTAATGATTCAATTAGTAAAAGACGAAATTACTAAGGCTATTAGAGCAGCAGACAGAGACGCGATAAACCAAGGCTATAGACACGAATTTACAATAAACTTAAATGATGTAGAAAAGAATGTCAAAGAAGTTTGTAGAAGAGTGCTAAAAGATAATGGTTTAACAGTACCTGATAAAGATTTAGCCCGTATAATAACAGGGCATGTAAGAAGAGGGTTTACAGGTGCACAGCATCAAAAAGAATACAGCGGCTTAGCAGGTGGCAAAATAGCTAGAAAATTAAGTTATCAGAGTAGTAGTAATACTTTACAGATTAACTTTCCTATGGAGGGGTATGGTAATAAACACACTCTAACATCAGGAGCAAAAAGTACATTTACTACTAACCAAGCGGCAATGGGGGCTATGCAAGGAACTGTTGTAAATAACGTTAGAAAAGATATAAATGAGTTAATAGGAAGTGGGTTAAGTGGTTCACAAATGCAAGAGGGCTATAAAGCAGACAAGAAAAAAGGTAGACAAGGAATTAGGTTAAGTGCTTTACACGGAACAAAAAGTAATAGAACAACAGTAGCAGCTTTTGGTGGTGCAGAAAAGATGAAGGAAAATGCGTCTGAAAGACACAGCGCTATAGAAGAAGGAAAGTTTACACAAGCCATAAATGCAGGACACAACATAAATAACCTATATGACAGAGTTTACGAAGAGTATAGTAAAGCATTTTTAACAGAAGTAGGATTAGAACAATATCTTAATATGTCAGTAGAAGATATGAGAAAAAATCTTAAGGTTCAAATAACTTTTGACCCTGCTAATAAAAATGCTACAATGAAGGATTATGATAGTAAAGAACTTCAAAAGTTTATAAATAATTATGAAAGTTCAGTGATTAAAAGTTTATCTAATCAGCTTACAGATGAAGAGATGGAAACTTCTAGAAGCCCTAAACAACATTTAACAGCAGCAGCAGGAAAAATAGTAATAGAAAAACTTTTAGGATTTCCACATAAGATACATCCTGACATGAGACTTAAAGTTAATAAAAAAATGCTAAGTGATGCGAGAACAGTCAAAAGCAACCAAAGAGACAAAATTAGAGCTAAAAAAGGTAAAGTAACAAAAAAACAACAAAGAAGAAAAAATGTTAAAAAAACCTCGGGATATGGCAGAGGTATGGGACATGTTGAAAAGAAAGCAGGGACAAATCCAATGGCTTTAAAAGCACTGCTTAATGAAATGTTACCCGTACAAGTTGCAATGAATATGCACTCACCTGCACTTAATTATAGAACAGGTAGATTTGCAAATTCGGTAAGAGTAGATAATATAACACAAGGGCCGAGAGGTGGTAATACAATGATAGAAACTAGTTACCGAAATGACCCGTATGAAACATTTGCAAGAGGGGGAAAAATGTATACTGCGCAAAGAGACCCTGAAAGATTAATAAAAACGTCAGTAAGACAAGTAGCCACAGGAATGTTAGGTGGTAGATTTGGAGTAAGAGTACTATAATGGAAGCGTCACTAGCAAGGAAACATACCACGCGTAGACGAGCCATAGTAGAAGCTTTAGCAACAGAGCTAGAGCAAATTAATGGAACTCCACCTTTTAGAACAGCAGTCTCAAATGTAGAAAGAAGACTAAAGTTTTGGGATGAAGTAAACGAATTTCCTACCATCCATATTGGAGCAGGTACAGAAACTCGTGAATATGACGGCGGTGGATTTAGATTTAGATTTTTAAGAATAACGATTCGATGTTACGTTTCAGATGACAATGATGTTATCGAAGCACTTGAAGAGTTGTTAGAAGATGTTGAAACAATACTAGAGGATAAAGATCCCTTAACGTATTACGATTCGACAGGAGCATCTCAGTCTACAGTACAGACAACAATCGGTACAGTAGATACAGATGAAGGAGTATTGGAACCTCTTGGTGTAGGAGAAATCACCATTGAGATTCGGTACTAAATAGGAGAAAATAATGGCATTTTTCTTTAGTAGAGATACCAAAGTATTTATGACGCATAGCCTAGACGGAACGAGCGCTAAAGAGGCTCTATATGAGATCCCTGTATTAGACGGTTTTAGTTTTAGTCAAGGAACAAACACTTCAGAGATTACTCTGAATGAAGCGGCATCATCAACTGGGTACTCTAAAAGAGGTAGAGCGATGTTTACTGATTCTTTTGCACCAGCAGAATGGTCATTTTCAACGTATATGCGACCTACAGTGTCTGCTTCAGGAGCTCCGTCCGTTATAACAAGCGGCGTGAGTAACAAGCAACACGCAGGTAGTGCGAAAAAGTTTGCAGTAGAAGGGCCTTTATGGTCTGCGATGTCTGCGAGTAATTATGATGACGGTACAGGATCCGATTCTACAGGAACTATGACTGATTATGAGCCAAATGTTTTTAACTTTGAAAACTCAAATCAGGTAACTCTTGGAGTATTTGATTTGTTTTTTGTACTTGGAGCATCAAAAGATAGTACACCTGGAACATATTCAACTGGTTCAGGCATAACTATATATAAAGTATCTGATTGTTCAATTGGTTCAGCTTCCATAGACTTTGATATTGAAGGATTAGCACAAATTGCTTGGTCTGGAAATGGTAAACAAGTAGAAGAAGTGGCAACTTTAGTTACAGATGCAGGTGGTGAAACAACACTTGGATTAGTAGATGAAGGTATAAGTTCAACAAGTAACTTTATAAGACAAAAGTTAACAGACTTAGCTATGACTTTTGATGTATCAGAATCAACAGGTACATTAGGAGCATTAGATGTTGACAGCGGGTCTGACTATAACTATGGTGTTACATTAACAGGTGGTAATATTACAATTGAAAATAATCTTACTTATCTAACTCCAGAAACACTAGGTACAGTCAACCTTCCATTAGGACATGTAATGGGAACAAGATCAGTTTCAGGTAACTTTACTTGTTATCTAAACGACACAGCAAATGGGTCATTAGACTTATTTGAAAGACTACAAGAGTCTAGAGGCGTAATTACTAACGCATTTGATTTAACATTCTCTATCGGAGGGTCTGCAAACAGCCCACGATGTAATGTTGAAGTACCAAAAGCACATTTAGAATTACCAGCTCATAGTTTTGAAGATGTAGTATCAGTAGACGTAGCCTTCCACGGCTTAGCAACTGATTTATCTTCAGCAACTAAGACACAAGCTGCAAACGAAGTAAAACTTACTTACCACGCTAGCTAAAACAAACCCGAGAGGGCTTCGGCCCTCTCACTTTATTAGGAATAAAAATGACGGAAGAAAAAAGTAAACAACCAGTATCGCTTAAGAGTTTATTAACTCCAAGCAAAACAGTTGAGATAGATTACCCAGGATATACAGGTTTCGCAGTATCTCTTTGCTACTTAAGTAGAGAAGAACTTGTCAAACTAAGAAATAAGTGTTTAAAGCAAAAGTTTAATAAAAAGACTAGAGCCTTTGAAGATACGCTAGATGAAGATCTGTTTATGGTAGAATACGTCTCAGCGATAATAAAAGGTTGGAATGGATTAAAATACAAGTACCTAGAAGAGTTTCTATTGGTGGATGTATCTCAACTAAATCTAGATGATGAACTTGAATACACACAAGATAACGCTGAATTATTAATGAGAAATTCAGGTGATTTTGACCAATGGGTAACTGATACTGTAGGAGATCTGGAAAATTTTACGCAGAGCAAGTAGAACAAATACTTGCACTAATTAAGAGAACTTTCGTAGACCAGGGCATAGATGTTGATAAATATCTTGCTGTCTGCGAACAGTTAAATCAAGAACCAGACCCTAAAAAAATGCCTCCAGAGATGAGCTCTTATCCTTTAGAAGTTCAAGAGGCGTTTTTCCTACATAGAATGTTATCGGATAAGTGGGACGGAATGAGTGGTTATTATCAAGGCAAAGATATGACTGCACTTAGTACATATATAAAAGTGTATGAAATTTCAAATCCACCCCAAACTTTATATTTTTTAAAGCATATAGAACATGAACATGCAAATATGTTAAATGACAAAGTGAAAAAACAACACGAGGCTGAAAGAAGAAAGGCAAAAAGTAGGAAATAATGACAAAAAAGAAAAAAGGCGCAATTATAAGTTTTGAGGTTACTGATGACGGTACTCTTAAACAGGTAGGAAGACGAGCAAAAACAGCCAGTAAAGATATAGCTGGTGTAGGTAAATCTGCGGGCGATACTCGTAGAAATTTACAATCTATGTCAGGACGTACAGAATCTGCGTCAAAATCTTTTTCACGTTTACAACAAGGTACTGGTGGCCTTGTACAATCATATGCGATTCTTGCATCAACAGTCTTTGCTGTTACAGCAGCTTTCAGAGCGTTAGAAAATGCACAAAATATTCAACAACAAATCAAAGGTTTTGAAACACTTACAAAAGTTACTGGTACATCCTTACTTACTATAACAAACAGAGTTAGAGAAGCAACTAATGGATTACTTGATTTTCAAACAGCAGCACAACAAACAGCTATAGCAACAGCAGCAGGTTTTAGTGCAGATCAAATTGAAGGACTAGCAGAAGGAGCAAAACGAGCTTCAGTTGCATTAGGTCGAGATATGACAGACTCATTCAACAGATTGATTCGTGGTGTGACAAAAGCCGAACCCGAACTACTAGATGAATTAGGTATCATTTTAAGACTAGATATCGCAACAAGAAACTATGCAGCAAGTATAGGCGCAAGTGCAGACAAACTTACCATTGCTCAAAGAAGGGCAGCTGTGTACAACGAAGTTAACAAACAGCTAGAAGGCAACTTTGGAGCCATTGGAGACGATGCTAATAATTTAACCAATCAAATCACCGCATTCACAACATCTTTAGGAGATATTGGAATAGCAATTTCAGGGACAATTCTTCCCGCAATCAACACTTTTATATCTTTCTTAGATAGAAATAAACCAATACTATTTGGAGTTTTAGGTATCTTTGCTTTAAGATTAACAAATGATATTATGCCTGGACTAAAAGGAGTAGGTGTTGCAACAGAAAACTGGGTTAATAATTCAAAATCAAGAATCACAGAATTAAATACACAATTAGACGGTAATAGTAAAAAATATAAAAAATTAGGAATCGAACAGAATAAAACTACATCAACAGTTTCAAAAGCTTTTAAACAATCTTTAAAGAAAAGAGGAATGGCTGAAAAAGAGTTTTTTGAAAAATCTGCTGCTAACCAAAAAAGGTCAATATCAGCACACATTAACGCATTAAAAAAACAAGAAAAAGCTACTGGTGTAAGTACGAAAAGACAAGTTGCAATTCAAGAGGCCGCTTACAAAAAAATTGTTGCAATGTCTAACGTTACAGGAAAAAAAGTAGGTCTAGGATTATCTTCAGGACTTTTACAAGCAGAAAAAGGTTTAATTAGAATTAAATTAATAGGACAAAATGCAATGGCTAAGTTAGCTCAAGGAGCTGCTAAAGCAGGGCCTGCATTTGCAGCTTTAGGTGGAATAATAAATTCCGCATTTAGTGTATTTATGTTCTTGTCAATTGCTACTATGTTTTACGATATGATTCCTGGCGTAGCAAAAGCAAAAGAAGCCGTACAAGACTTAAAAGACAAACTAGAAGATTCTGAGTCAGCAGCAGGGGAATTAAACAACGCTATCGTAGGATTTAATGTAGAAAAATTAAAATCCATAGGAGATTCTATTAGAGAAGGGGTAGAACCTATGATGGAAATGGCAAAAGCAGTTGACCATTTAGCCAATATTCTAAAAACCGCAGATATAAAAGAAATGGGTACTAAGCTAGTAGAAACCGTAGAGTCAAGTATAGTAGATGGGGGAAAGAAAACACAAAAAGCTTCAGTACCTTTGGCAGTTATGGAAATGATTAGAGCTTCTCAAATGGGCATAGCTGCAGGTGGCGGAGACGAAGTACAGTCCGCATTACTAGCATTTATGCAGACTGCCAGTTTGAAGGAAGACAAACAAGGTGATATGACTGGGTATCTTACTAAAGAGTTTATTGAAGGTATGACAAACAACATAATGAAGGAACTTACTTCTATGGGGTCTGTGGACAAAGATACTACACAGTATTCCCAAAGTTTAGATAATATAAGAGAACATTTTAGAATGTTAAAAATAGATTCAAGAGACTTTTTTGACGTAACCGAGGAAGGAGGCAAAACAGTAGTAAATGCTACTGACCAGTTTGATTCTTTCTTTGAGTCTGTTGATGAAGGAACAGCAGCGGCAAAAAATGCTATTGTTTCTCTGTCAGATATGTCAGAACCTTTAGACAACCTAATGGAAGCTATAAAATTAAGTATGCCAAAACCTACTGCTTTTGCAACAATGTCAGCAAATTTATCACAAGTATTTAATCAGTATGATGCAGCACAGAAAAGCATAGCAGAAGGCAAGAAAAATGGTGCAGACCTCGAGAAGTTAATCTCAAAACAGTTAACACAAGAAGAACGAGATTTAGCAAAAGAAAAAGGATTTAATTTAACAATAGATACCGCAGCTATCTTTAAGATGATGCATAAATTAAATATATCAAAAAAACAAGCAGAACTACTATTAACCGAAAGAAACCTTCTAGTAGATATTAACGACGAGTTAAATAGAGCTGTTCTAATGCAAAAAGCAAGAAAAAATTTACAAAATGCAGAATTACTACTTATAAATCAGCTAGGTGATAGACATAGTAAAAGACTTGCAATGAATGTAAAATTCAACGCACTACAAGCCGAGCATTTACTTTTGCAAGGAAAAATTTTAGAAAGAACTGTAGAAACAAATGGCAAGAACCAAGCAGGACAAGTTGTACATGATTTAACAACTCAAGAACTTATAACTCAGAAAGAAGTAATGGACGCACAACTAGAAGTTCTTGGAAATCAATTAGATAGATTTCATGAAATTAGAAAAGCTACAATTGAAACTTTTGATGCTGCAGGAGGAGATGCTCTTCAATCAATACTTGACGGTGGAAGTGGTGGAGATGCTCTTAGAGGAATGGCCGAAAAGTTGAAAAAAGTTGCAACAGGTTCTATGTCAGATATGATTATGAATCCTATAACTGGAGGATTTAAAAAAATGCTAGGTATGGGACCCGATAGTATAAAACTAACTCCAGAAGCAGAAGCTATACAAAAAGTACATACTGACCACGTTACCCAACTATCAAAAGTACTAACATCACACTCAAACGCTTTTGGTCATTCTATGGATATATCTACTGGTGGAACTGATGAAGAAGGCAATCTAATTAGTTTGTTTAAGGGAAAATTACTAAGTAAAGATGGATATGGTGGTATTAGCAGTGGAACAGGCGGATCAGATGACACATTAGATGCTCTTAAAGATGGCGGTTTCAAGACCATGTTTCAAGATATGTTTGGTGGGCTTTTTGACAGTATAGGAGGAATGTTCTCAGGACTCTTCGGCGGAAAGGGCGGAGGCCTTCTGTCTACACTAGGAGGCTTCTTTGGATTAGAAAGAGGTGGAGTTATTGGTTTAGCAAAAGGTGGTATAGCTAGATATGCGAAAGGTGGAATAGCAAAACAACCAACATATCTTGTAGGAGAAGGAAAACAAAATGAAGCAGTAGTACCATTGCCTGATAATAAAAGCATCCCTGTAGACTTAGGAAGAGGAGCAAACTCCACAAATAATACAAATATTAGTGTAAACGTATCAGATGGCGGTGTATCTACAAAAATGGAAGCTGACGGAGCTAAAGAAATGGCAAGCGCAATTAATATGGCAGTACTAGCCGAAATAGAAAAACAACAAAGACCAGGCGGATTACTAGGAGCATAATATGGCAATAGGATTTAATGTAGGAGGCACACTTGGAGTAGTCGCACCAGATAAAGGATTTACAAGAAGTAATAAACCTGTAGTATTTGTACAAAAATTTGGTGATGGGTATGAGCAACGTATAGCAAATGGTATAAATAACTTAGAACAACAATTTAGTCTTAACTTTGCAACTAGACCAAAAGATGAGATAGATGATATAATTGCTTTTTTTGAATCTAAAAAAGGAGTAACTGCATTTGATTATATCTTCTCAGATACAAATGCGGGAAGCAATGAAGAAACAGTAAAAGTAGTTTGCGAGGATTGGAGTCAAACCTGGGACTATGATGATTATTACAGCTTAACGGCTACATTTAGGAGAATATACGAAGCATAATGTCAAATATAGTAGAAGATGTACAAAAGCTAGACCCTGCCTCAGAACTAATACATTTATTTGAAATAGAAGTATCTAAGGGAGTGTTTGCTTACTTTTCAGGAAGTGGAGTAGAGTCAAATCTAGGCAATCTTAAGTTTAGAGATTACGATTCTCCTAGTACAATCAGAACATATCCTCCTATACCAATAGAAGCGCAAAATTTTGAAACAAAAAATGATGGAGCAATGGCAAGACCAAACGTTACTATTGCAAATGTTACTAATGTTCTAAGCAGTGCTACAGGAAGTATTAACTACCATAATCTACTAGGATTAAAACTAATTAGAAGAACCACCTTAAAAAAATATTTGGATGATGGTTCTGGAAATAGTGCAAATCCTCCAGTAGAGTTTGCAAGACAAGTCTGGATAATAGACAGAATTAAAGCAAGAAGTAAAACAGCAGTACAGATGGAACTAGTTTCTCCATTTGATATAGAAACAGTACAGATACCTGCAAGAAAAGTATATGCAGATAGATGTTCTCATAAGTACCAAGGAGCAAGTCCTCATTTAGATAGATGGAAGAAAGCACAGAGCGGATGTCCATGGGCTATAGACGGATCATACTTTGTAAACGGTACTTCTCATGTAGTTTTTGTAAATCAAGACAACGAGTATGTAATACCTAGTTCAACTACTTTTACACTATATACTTCTGGTAGCATAGTAAAAAATGCTTATTACAAGACGACTAAAACAACAACAAGATTTAACGCAGATGGAACGAGTAGTTCTGTAACTATAAATAATTATTGGCAAGCTGTGTTTGCAAGTGATAGCCCTGGAACTCCTACAGACTCAAATACAAATTTCAAAAGAGTACGAATATACAGTACTTACAGTGCTAGTACAGAATACTACACTTATTTAGATGATCGAGATAATGACTATGTAGTATACACAGATGCTGTTTCTTCTTCTGAAAATTATAACAAATCATTATTATGGAAAGTTGAACAAGCTAATGAAGGGCAAACACCGACCTATGGAGAATTTTGGGAAAAAGGAGATGCTTGTAGTAAGACGACTACAGCATGCAAAATGAGATTCGGGTGGATAAAAAATGGAAGCACAAATAACGGAAGCGTAACAACAGACACAAGAGTTGTACTACCTTTTGGAGGATTCCCAGCAGCAAGGACATTTAAGTGATAGAACAAATATATGAGCATGCGGCGGAGTGTGCACCATTAGAATGCTGTGGACTTATTGTAAAGGATGGTAATAACAAACGATATATTCCGATGGAAAATATTTCTGAAAAAGAAAATTACTTTGAAATGGACGAGTTAGCTTTCGCATCCTTTCAAGCTATTTTCAAAATATTATATGTAGTCCATAGTCACTATGAGCAAAAATCTTGTCCAAGTGACCTTGACAAAACGAACTGTAACAATCTTGGTATACCATACTTTATCGTATCGTACCCAGACAAAGAATACACAATTTTAGAACCAAATGAATAGAAAAATAATACTAAAAGGACAAATGGGAAAACTGTTTGGAGAAGAACATAATTTAAATGTACGAAGTGTGCAAGAAGCAATGCATGCTATAGATGTTATAAAGGGAGGTCTTCGTAGATACTTAATGGAATGTACAGACCAAGGAACAGTATTTACAGTACAAAAAGGAAAATCAGTAAAAGACTACACAAAAGAAAATATGCCTGACTTTTTATCGGGAAACGAATTAAGTTTTATAGAAGACGAAGATATAATCATTACACCAGTACCTTCAGGGGCTGCTAGTAAATTAGAGAGCTGGGCTAAAATTGTTATAGGAGCTATACTTATGGTTTTATCCTTTTTTGTAGACCCTACTGGTGGTACAGCTGCAGCTCTATTTAGTACTGGTATGCAATTAGCTCTAAAAGGAATCATAGAATTAACAACGCCAGATCCTGATAGTAATAATGAAGAATCAGCAGCTTTGTTCAATGGCCCTGTAAATACTAGTAAAACAGGAGTTCCGATACCGATGGCTTATGGCAAAGTAGCAGCAGGTGGAGTTGTAACTAACTTTGCCTTCACAAAATCAAGAATACAAAACTCAGCAGGCTATAGTAAAAGTGCCTACGGATATAACTGGAATTTATAATGGCTATAAGAATAATAAACGATAACGAAAACGAACCTGTTGTTGGTGGAGATTTACCCACTACTTCCTCTAATGGAATGACAAGAGAGCAAACAGCTATTATATATGATACTTTATCAGAAGGTCCAATCGAAGGATTAGTAGATCAAGGAGCTAGTATAAAGCTTAATGGTAACCCCGCGTATAACTATGGAGATAAAGACATAGTAGCTATTCTAGATAGTAATGATATTAGTTATGTAGCTTCGACTGGAGTAATCACCGATAATAATAATCCTAGTTTTATAGACTCAGCAAATATAGACCAAGGCTCAAGAGATATACTTATTGTAGGTGGATCAAAAGCAGGTACAATTACTACTACTATTGGAAGTACTACACTCACAAGCGCTTCTGGATTTACCTTTGCAGCTAGTGATGTTATTGGTGAAGGAGAAAAACGATTACAACCACAGATTAGAATAACATCAGCAGGAATAGATGGTTCAGATTTAATTACCACAATTACAGAATTTATTAGTAGCACATCAGTTAAAGTAGCTTTAGCACCCTCTGCTAGTGTATCAGGAACAGCAGTTGAATTAGACTATGTTGGTACAGTAAGTAGCTATGACAACTCAAACAACAGAGTAACAATTACAGCAGGAGGAAGAAACGTAAGTAATGTTTCAGCAACTTTAAGTACCCCCGAAAGGACAGAAGAACAAGCCCCTTTAGCAAAATATGATAACTTTTTATGGGCATTTAGAAATGGAGAAAGAGACCAATCATACTTACCTACACCTTCAGGAGTTGGTAGTGGTTCTGCTGCTTATTCAGTAAATGGTGGAGATTTAAAAACAGTTCCTAATACAGGATATCCTACATGGAGTCAATTAAGAGTAAGTATAGGAGATAACCCTGCGTACTCTGGCACTACAAAAACTGTAACAGCAGATGAAATGGGTATTGATAATCCTGGAGAAGTTGATTTAATAAGATGTACTTTCAATTTTCCACAAGGATGTTACAAATGGAAAGCAAAAGATAGTACTTTAAGACACGCAGGTGCATTAATTAGAATTAAATTTCACTATCAAAGAGGCAGTAATGCTTACAAAACCGTTATTGTAAACGGAGCTTCATCATATTCTAACTTACGAAGAAAAGAAGGGTATACTCCAGATGACGGTCATTATGCTACAGGAGGATTTAGTAATAGGACAAAACAAGGATTTAACTATTTATTTGAATTTGACATAAGTAAGTACGGCCCTTTTGATGACTACTATTTAACTTTTGAAAGAATAAATGAAGTTGGCGGGGAGTATGGTAACTGGGTAGTACAAAATAATGCAGTATTAAAAATTGTAGAAAATATAGTGATGGATAGATTAAGTTATCCTTACTCTGCTTTTGGAGCAGTGATTGTAGATGCACAAGACTTTTCCTCCATACCAAAAAGAAGTTATGAGATAAGAGGACTAAAAGTACAAGTTCCAACTAACTACTTTCCAAAAGATGAATTAATACAGGGAAGCTCTATAAGAAGAACAACTCCTTCGTATACAAGAAATGTTAGTACTGGTGCAGATACTTCAAATTATGTAGATTGGGATGGTAATTTTAGAGGAGATATAAAAACTTTTGCTCCAGGCAATGCAAACTATGATACAGTTTATACTAGTAACCCTGTTTGGATTTTTATGGACTTAATGACTAATCCAAGATATGGACTAGGACAATATATTAATCCCGATTTCGATTTTTCACAAATAGACAGATACACACTATATGGATTAGCAAAATACTGTGACGAACTCGTACCAGATGGAAAAGGCGGACAAGAACCTAGATTTGAGTGTAATGTTTATATTCAAAAATCTACTAGTGCTATAAAAATATTAAAAGATTTCAGTTCTACAATGAGAAGTATGTTAATCTGGTGGAATGGATCAGTTACTTTAGGAGCCAACATACAGAAAGGTGCAGTTTATACTTTTACAAAATCCAACGTTATGGACGGTACATTTAATTATGCAGGAACTTCAACTAGATTCAAACATAATCAAGTAATAGTAACTTGGACTAATCCAGAAAAACAATATAAACAAGATAATGTAGTTATTGAAGATAGCAGTAATATTGCTAAAACAGGGCAAGTTAAAACAAAAAATGTTACAGCATTTGGTTGTACTTCTAAAGGACAAGCAATGCGATACGGTAAATGGCATTTATTTTCTGAACTAAATGAAGAAGAAATCGTTAGTTTTAGCACTGGTATAAACGGAGCTATGCTAAGACCTGGAGATGTAATAAATATACAAGACCCAGATGTACACGACGTAGTAGCAAGTGGAAGAGTTACAACAACATCTAGTTCTAGTTCTACAGTCATAAAAACAGATAGAGATATAAGTAGTTTCTTAAATACTACTGATAATTTTAATCTTCATTTAATATACCCTAAAGGTGGAGCATATTTAACTCAACAGAGTGCAACTATAAATAGTATAGATTATAAACAAGGAGATTTAGTATTACTAGATGAAGCCGGAGCAGCCATAGATACAGATACCAAAGCTTCTAATGTACGAGATGATTCAGGCTCTATAGTTCAATTATTCTGGTCAGACCAAGTAAGAGTTGAGACTAAACCAATATCTTCATTTAATACTACATCAGTAACTGTTAGTTCAGCTTTCTCTTCTGCACCAAATGCTGAAGTTATCTATACAGTATCAGGTCAAGAAGAAGATGGTGGTAATGTAGCAGGAAGCTTAAAAGAGTACATCGTAACTTCTATAAAAGAAGATATTACAAGTTTAACTTTTGCAATAAGCGCACAAGAGTATAAACCAGAAAAATTTACAAAAATTGACAGAGGATATATAATACCAGATATTCCAACAGTAATGCAACCACCTAAAGATACTGATGCAGTTCCAGAACCTACAAGTGTAGCTCTTGAGATGGTAGCTTCAGGATTTGGGTCAGAAGTAGGGTCTACCACAGATAGAGACTTGTTAATTTCATGGCAGCATCCTGTAACAACAAGAGTAGATGATAACGGTAATAATATTAATGATGTCTATGAACATTTATCAGGATATGAAATTGCTTACAGACATCCAGGAGTAGACGATCCAGACAAGTTCATAAGAATAACTATTCCTAGTTTAAATACTACTTCCCACACTCTTGCAGAAGTTAGTGGAAACGGTGAAATAATAGTTAGGGTTAGAACAATAAATACTTTAGGAATTACTTCTTCTTGGGAACAAAGAAGACTTACTGTGAATGAAGATAAGATTCTACCGTTTGGTGTACCTACTTTAGGAGAGGGACTAAATGGCGGAATAATGAAGGGCGGTATATTATCTTGCCCTATAAATATAGAATCTGCAAATGGTACTGTAACTTTTGCAACTAGTAGTTACACATTTGATTCTCCTAGTTCAGAAGAAGAAAGTACAATAACAGTTAGTTCTGGAAATACAGCATTTACAACACAAGCAGACTTTGATAACTTATCAGACGGACAAACTGGATATTTATTATTAGACCACGATGGTAGTTTATCACGAGGAGCAACTCGTACTGATTTATTACAACCTATTGTATTCCACACAGAAGAAACAACAACAGACATAGACGGCAATGAAAATTATTTTAAATATGTAAAAAGACTTGGAGAATCAAACGAAGATTTCGTACAAGCAAGTGGTACTATAACTTTATCAGCAAATTCAACAGAAGTTTCAGGAAGCAGTACAGCATTTACAACAGACTTTGAACCAGGAGATGTCATAATAATAGACACTGCTGGTGCGACTAGATTCTTTTCTACAGTAAGTCATATAACAAGCGATACCGCACTTAGCCTATCCACAGTTTCAACAAGATCATATAGCGGTAAGAATGTATTTAGACAAGCTCTCAGAATATCAAATGCAGAAGATTGTATATTAGGTTCAGTAACTAATACATCAGGTGTCTACTCCTTTATAAACTTTTCTAGTGGGAACAGAGGAATAGATGCTTATAGTATAAATGGTACAAACGAAAACCATAACTTTCCTTCAAATGCAGCAGGAGTTGTTAGTGACTTCTCAAGTTTTTCAAATTCATACACAGTCAATAAAGGCACTATAAGCTATACTTTTGCAAGTAGCGGCTCAGCAACAAACACTTTCGGACTGTCTACTGCAGATACAAACTGTACTACAGTAGTAAACTCTAGCACGGGTGCTATTACAGTTACAGCAATAACAGCTGATACAGCTTCTTTCGTAGTTACACTAACAGATAGAGGAACTAATGAAACCATAGGAACAAGAGTAGTTTCTTTAGGTAAAAGTATTCCAGGAGCAACAGGAGCAGGTACAGACTCAAGAACAGTAAATTTAACAGCAAGTGATTACTCAATAACCTATGCGGCAGACGGAACAACACCGAGCCCTAGTGGAACAATTACATTAACAGCAACATCACAAAACTTTAGTGACCCTTATTTTAAATTTACAGGAGATGGTATATCTGATGAAACAAGTTTCACAGATGGTTCAGGCGCATCAGATACCTTTAGTTTTAGCATACCTTCTACTATAAATACTAATCCAAGAACAATTAAAGTTGGAGTATCAGAAGCAAACCAAACAGAACTTGCGTTTGATACAATCACAATCACTTCTCTACAACAAGGTAGTCAAGGTACAGACGGTGCACCAGCTTATACAGCTATCGTTACAAATGAAGCCCATACGTTCCCTTCTTCTAACACAGGAGTTGTAAGCAGCTTTGCAGGATCAGGCACAAAAATAGAAGTCTATAAAGGAGCAACTCAACTTACTCCAGTAGCAAATACTGGTACTCCTGGAACAGGTCAGTATGATATAACTACTACAGCAACTAATATAACTGTAGGAAGTTTTACATTAAACACGGGAAGCGAAAAAAATATTACAGTCGCAGACCATAGCGGTGTTGCAAATGGTACTGATAACTCAGAAATAGAATATAGCATAAATATAGAAAATAATGTAACACTCACAAAAGCACAAACATTTACAAAATCTAAAAAAGGTACTGATGGAGAAGATGGAGACACAGGTAGAAAAGTAAAAGAGTTAATTTTATACTATCCAGCGTCATTCAATAATAATACGTTTACAATACCAACAACACCTACATCGGGAGTATATCATTTTGGCAATAATGTTATAGCAAGTATAGCTGCAGGTTGGCAACAAGCATTACCAGAAGATTCTGATGGAGCACTCTATTGGACATCAGAAGCTCTCGCTACAGAAAGTTCAACAGCTAATACTTCTGGAAGTTTATCTTGGTCTGCACCAGGTAATTCTAAGTTCCCTGTCAATCAGGTAGAGTTTATATTTATAAGAAGTGCAAATCAACCCGCAACTCCAAGTGCAACAAACTACCCTGCTTTACCAAATCTTTGGTATGATGATATAGGAGATGTACCTTCAGGAGCTAATCCAATATGGGTAGCAAAAGGAACAACAACATTTAGTATTGCAAGTGGAGTATATAAATATATAACTACTTGGCAAGCCCCTACAAGAATAGAAGGCGCGGATGGAACAGACGGAACAGATGGAGATGACGGAGATGATGGAGCATCAAACTTTACAATCTTCCAAGAGTCTGCAAGTCAACCCGCTACTCCAAGTGCAGGAACTCCAAATCCACCAACAAGTAGTTGGTACTCTACTCTTACTGCCGCAAGAAACGCAGTATCTGGAAATGGATTAGTATGGTTCTCTGTAGGTACAAAACCAGGAACAAGTAATACAATTACTTGGAGTGTACCTATAAGATATGTAGAACTATATGACCATGTAGGCGGAACAAAACCACCTGAAGATGCTAACAAATTTACAGTACCTACTAATACTACGGATGGTATATTTAGTTTTGATATAAATGGAGTTACTGATACTTACGAAGTATTTGATTCAACAAGTAGAACTCGTTTTGGCCTTTTAAGAGCTGGACAAGACCCTTTAGATAGCACTAAATCAATTAGAAATGCAGGTATAACTCTAACGAGCGCCGGAGCATTATCAGGAGCAGGTGGAGGAACACTAGACCTTGAAGATATAAATGATACAGGTAATACTAAAACAGGTGCTTCGAGAGGATTTGCAGGTTTAACTTCAACTGGAGATGTATCTAGAACAGTCCCAGTAAGCGTAGGTGGAACAGGTCAAACAAATACAAATAAATTCTTAAATAGTGGCATAGCGATTAGTCAAGGAAACTCTGGTGTATTTACACTAACAAAAGGAGACGGTACAACTGATACCACTACTATAACAAAAGCCAAACTAGGTCTTTCATACACAGATGGCGCTGATATTACTGGAGATAACACTGCTAATGATGTTACCAATGTAAATGGCACAGCAGCCTCAACAGTTCAAGGAGGAGCTGCAAGAGCTACTGCAGGTTTAACTTCAACTGGAGATGTAAATAGACCAGTACCTACATTGAAAGGTGGAACAGGGCAAACAAACACAAATAAATTCTTAAATAGTGACTTAGGAATTAGCTTAGACGGTACTACTATTACACTTACAAAAGCAGGAGATACTAACTCAACCGATACAGTACCTTCTACACTCAAAAACTCTACTATAGCAATTAATGCTACAACAGGAGTTATAACTGGTATTACTGGAGATGGTATTGCTATAAGAAATGATAAGACTACTGCAGCTCAAGTTGGATTAGGCAACGTAGATAATACAAGTGATGCAGATGTTGTACTAGCAGCCAGGGCAGCTACAACAGCGGCTGATGTTGGTTTAGGTAATGTAGACAACGCAAACACTGCCACCATATTATCAGGTGATCTAACTGGTACTGTAAACGGTACTGCAGTAGCTACTATTAAGTCTGGAGCAGCCGCAGGTGCTACAGCTAACCAAGACTCTACAGCCTCTATATTAGCGGGTGATCTAACTGGTACTGTAAACGGTACTGCAGTAGCTACTATTAAGTCTGGAGCAGCCCTAGGTGCTACATCTAACCAAGACTCTACTAGTGCTATACGAGCAGGAACTACTAAAGCCAATGTAGGTTTAGCATTAGTACCAAATCTTGATATGAGTAACGCGAGTAATATAACCTCAGGCTCCATACCTATCGCTAGAACACCTACTACGGTTAGAAATTCTAGTATTAGTTTTAGTAGACCGACTACAGGAACTTTAAGATTAAACAATGGCTCAAATAACGATATAACACTAACAGCAGCTGATGCTCAAATAACATCAGATTCAAGTGGTATCAAAGTAGCTAATGTAACAAAAGCAACACATAATGGTACTGCTATAAATTCATCAGGTAACGTAACCTCAAGTATGAGTGTTGCCTCTGGCGGAAGTATAGTAGTAGGAAATATAACAATAGATGGAACAAACGGGAGAATTTTAATTACAGACTAATGGCAAATCGAATATTATTAGGAGATATAGGAAGTACTTTCGGACTCAAAGTATCTAGAGAAGGTACTGATGTTACCACTGGAGCAGATAAAGATATGCTCTTTGACTCTAGAAAAAATAGAACAGGTCAGATATATGGAGGAGGAGCTGGTATAACATTTGTAACCGATTCTTCCGATCAAGAAGTATATATAAGAGGAACAACTAATATGTATGCTACGGCATTTTTTAATGCAGTAAACCTTACAGGTAAAAAAATTATAATAGATGGCACAACAGTAACTCTTAGTACAACAACAACAAGTTTTGGAGTTACTTTTACAACAGCAGAAAATGTACGAGATGATATTAATAATGCAAATATTACAAATATTACTGCATCTGTTAGTAACTTAGGTGCAAACGACAAAAGAATACGACTAGAAAAGACAAATTCTGATATGGTAATAACTTATCCTGCTTCAAACTCCTTAGAAACAATAGTAGGAATACCTGGAGCAACGTATGACTATCCTGATTTAGCTTCTACGGGAGTAAACTTTTTAACTGCTTCAGGAACAACTAAACCTAATTTAGGATATATACCTTTAGTACTTTTATCAGAGCAACATGCAGGGGGATATGAAGGAGAATACGACGATGAGGAACAATTTTATGAATCTGTAAATAGACTCAATCTATGGAAAACTACTTCTAGTACTATACACCCAGTAGCCGCACAGGCAACTCTTCCTGCTGATCAATCTGTTCAGGGTACGGCTGTAGGCGCTCCTGTAAGTACAGGAAGATTTTATGAATATAGTGATGCAGACGAAGACAATCCTACAGAAACAGAAATGGTTAATGCAAGTTTCTTTGTAATAAGAATACCTTGTGCATATGGATATATGACAACTACTTATTTTGGAACATAATTATGGCAAATAGAATAATACTAGGAAAGAACACAAACAGTAATCATGGACACAGTTCAGGTACTCCAGGATTTGGACTTTACATATCAAGGCCTGGAAAAGATGTAACTACTTGTACTGCAGATGAATTAATTTTTAATACTGATAACGGAACAGGAACAAGTTTAGGAAGAATAATATCTATGTACCAACTTGCACCAATACCACAAGCAGGAGGAGGAACAAATACCACCACCACTTCCAGTATAGCAGCAGGAAATGCAGTAACTTTAGACTTAAGTAGTATAGACTTTGGTGTTGGTTTTGGATTCATAGGGTTCGGACTTTTAGCTCCGACAACATACGGAGGATCGGGAGCTCAGTCTTATAATTATAATGTAAGTGAGTCTTTGGAAACAATAACTATCGAAAATACAGGAGCAGCATCTTTAACTGTAAAATCGTTTGTAGTACCTAGGTACTCTAATCTGGCACTATTCTAATGGCAAATCGAGTATTACTAGGGAAAAGAGGAAGCACAGATTACGGGTTATTTGTATCTAGATCAGGACAAGATGTACTAACTTCTACTGAGCCTTTAGGGTTTGATTCAAGAGCCGCAGAAAGTCTTATTGTACATTCAGCATCACAAGGAATATTAGTTCCAAATGTTCAAAATAGCTCAGGAACACAAGTTAGCTTTGTATTTAATGGAGTAACCTATAATCAACATACTGAAACTATTACACATAATTTAGGTTATGTACCTTGTTTTGCAGTACGATTTTGCACTTATAATCAAATTACTAGTGGTTTAGCAACTGAGGTCTATCCTCCTTTTTCATATTACATAGATAAAAGCGCTTATACTGAAGAGGGAGACGAAGAAGGGGAAGAAATAGAACATCCAGGAAGCACTGCAGAAAGTGGACTACTAGTAAGCAGCGTAACAAATAATACTATAGTATTAAAAAACACGGTAAGAATGCATCATGACGATGATACAAGTGAAACAGCAGCAGGGTATATGACAGGAACAATTCCTTTTACTGATTCTAGATATTTTTGGAGTTGTGTAATATTTACAGCAGAAAATTTTTTAAACGGAGAAAGTTTATGATATATAATATATTTTATGATAATAATAAAAGCATAGTGTGGTCTACTACAGGACTAATTAATGACGCAATAAAAAGCGCACAAGCAGATTTAGGAAACAGTCATGTTGCCTTAGAATCTGAAAATATACCTGATGGCAATTTCTATGTAAATAGTGATGCAACTGCTTTAGTCGAGAAAAGTATATTTAACTGTGTGTTTTCAACAATAAATCCTGCTCTTGATGAAGTAGTCAATGTAACAGGTGTTCCCGCAGGTACAGAAGTATTTAAAGATGGAGAGTCTGTAGGAGTTATGACAGATACTACATTAACACTTACTACTCAAGAACCTGGTCAGTATATAATAAAATTTAAAAAGCTTCACTATAAAGAACATAGTGGAACAACAATAACAGTAAAGAGGTATGGACAATGAATATAAATTTAAGCAAAGGAGAAACTCCAGCACAACAAAGAGCTAAGTATTATACACAACTAAAAGAACAGTTAGATAATTTATACCACGATATTGATTCTGGTAAGTTTGGCGATACAGCAAAAACTGGAGAATTTTATCTAGCTAGGAAAGCTGTTAAAGACAAATTCCCAAACTCGTAAGTCGAGCGTATACCGCTCAAAAATAGTTCTTGACACCACCTCATATTTTTGATATAATTTAGCATATAGGAGTATAATATGGCAGCAGGAAATTATGATATAGTTATCGATCAAGGATCGGACTTTAGCTTAGAATTCGCACTATCAGAAGACGGAGAAGCAATACCAATCAGTACACACACTGTTACGGCACAGCTTCGCCCTACCCCCTCATCCACTACTCTTACAGCAACATTTACTTGTGTAGTAACAGACGCATCTAATGGTAAGTTCACTATGAAACTTGGACATGCCGTTACTGCTAATATTGCCGCAGGTAAGTATTATTATGATACTGAAATTTTCAATTCTAGTGCTAATACAATTACTAGACTTGTACAGGGTGTAGCGAGAGTTACTCAAAACGTGACAAGATAATGGCAACAACTATATCAATTACTCCACAAAAACAAACATTAAGCGCTACCGCCCAAACTACTACCTTAACCATATCAAATGCAGTAGGTGGTGATGTTACAGACGCCGCAGGAATTACACTTACTTCCCCAGTAGGTACACTTACAGGCAAAGAAAACGTACAAGATGCTCTAAATTTTTTAGCAAATCAATTTTTTGTATCAACAACAGCTCCTACGTCAAGTACAACAGACTTGGCAGAAGGAGATTTATATTATGATACTGATGACAATCAGTTAAAGATCTACCGAGAAATAACAACTGGAAACTTTGAATTTGTTCCTATAATGATAGGTAACAACTCAGCGGACTCAGACACGGTAGACGCAGGGAGCTTTTAAGCTCGATAGGATAAAATCATGGCACAAACCATTAAAATCAAAAGAAGTAGTAGTACCGCCGCTCCAACTTCACTAGGTGCTGGTGAGTTAGCGTATTCGTCTAATTCTAAAAAGCTCTTTGTAGGACACCCAAGTTCTTCAGCAGTAACAACAATAGGTGGAGACTTATTTGTTGAAATGCTTGACCATACAGCTGGTACACTTACAGCAAGTTCAGCTATAGTAGTTGATACCTCTAGTAAAATAGATCAGTTAAAAACTGGAAATATTGTAGTTACAGGTTCAAATAATACTATTAGTACAGCATCAGGCAACTTAACTATTAAACCAGCAGGTTCATTAATAGTACAACATGGCGGAACAGTAAGTTTAGCTAATCAAGCAACCTCTCTAACTATACAAGATAATGAAGCAGCAGCTTTAGACATAAATGAAGGCGGAACTTCTTATGTTAAATTTATCACAACTAATGGTTCAGAAGAAGTAGAGATTGGGAAAAATGTAGACTTGAATGGAGACTTAGATGTTTCAGGAGCAGCAACTTTAGGTTCTGCAGCAGTCACAGGAAACTTAGTAGTAAACACAGACAAATTCACAGTAGCAAGTGGTACAGGTAATACATTAGTAGCAGGTACTTTAGATGTAACTGGAAATACAACTTTAACAGGTAATTTAGAAGTTGACGGTTCAACACAATTAGATGGAAACGTTACTTTAGGAAATGCTAGTGGAGACACAGTAACAGTTACAGGAACTGCAACATTCACAGAGTCAGCAGACTTTGATGGAGGCTTTACAGTAGCTGGATCACAGACAGTCAATATGGGCGGTAACAAAGTTACTAATATTGGTACTCCAGTACAAGCAACAGATGCTACAACTAAAGCATATGTTGATGCAGTAAAACAAGCACTTGACATTAAAGATTCAGTAAGAGTAGCTACAACAGCTAACTTATCAACAGCATATAACAATGGTACTAGTGGTGTCGGAGCGACACTAACCGCAGACGGAAATGGGGCTGTAACAATAGACAGCGTTGCATTAACTTCTGGAGATAGAGTACTTGTTAAGAATCAAACAACAGGAACAGAAAACGGTATCTATAAAGTAACCACAGTAGGTGATGTTGGAAACCCATACGTTCTTACTAGAACATTAGACGCAGATAGTTCAGGAGATGTTACTGGAGGTATGTTTACCTTTGTAGAAGAAGGATCAGCAGCAGATGCAGGTTTTGTACTTTCAAATGTAACAGGTTCAGCAACAATTGGAACAACTACGTTAACATTCACGCAGTTCTCTGGAGCGGGTTCAGTCACCGCAGGTTCAGGACTTGCCAAATCAGGTAATACTCTTTCAGTCAATGTAGATGATACTACAATCGAAATCAACTCAGACACATTAAGATTAAAAGGAGTAAGCTCATTACCAGAAGGCGTATTACTATACGGAGCAAATGGAGGATCTTCTTTTGCTTCTTTATCAATAGGTACATATGACAGCACAAATAGTGTTGGACAGGTTCTTCAAGTAGGAGCAAACGGAACAATAGTATGGACAAACACTTTAGACGGAGGTACCTTCTAAGAAATGTCCCACGTAATAAAAGTCAAAAGGTCGGAAACAGCGAGTGCCACCCCAGATACAAATGATTTGCAAACACATGAAATAGCAATGAATGTAACAGACAAAAAAATATATACAAAAGCTGCAAATGGAACAATAGTGACTATAGCTAGTCATAATCCAGACCAGCTAACCACAGAAGACTTACTCGCTTTTTCAATAGCATTAGGATAAGATTATGGCATCAGCATTTAAAACAGTATCATCGGCAAATGTAGGAACAGGACTAACAACAGTATATACTGCTCCTTCAGCTACAACCGTTACTATCATTGGTTTATACCTTTGTAATCAAAGTGGCGGAGCATGTGAAGCTACTGTAGAATTTTATGACGCCTCAACAACAACCCATGTAGGTATAGTTCATCAAATAGAAATACCAGGACAATCTACACTTGCACCGATAGGTGGGGATGCTAAAGTAGTATTAGAAGCAGGCGACGCAATAAAAGTTCAATCAAATATTGTAGATAGTCTAGATGTAATACTAAGTTATCTGGAGCAAACATAAAATGCCACTAATAGGTAAAGTTTTAGTACAAGAAAATGCAGTAGCAGGAAATGCTATATCTGCAACAAAAATAGCCGCAAATGCTGTAGGAACATCAGAGATTGCTATAAATGCAGTAAGTGTTGCAGAACTTGCAACTAACTCTGTCGGTACAGCACAGCTTCAAGCTACCGCCGTAACTGGAGTTCAAGATAATTCTATAGTAACAGCTTCTCTAGCTTCAAACTCAGTAGATTCAGCACAATTAATAACAGGTAGTATTGACACTATACATTTGTCAACAGGAGCTATTACAACAGCAAAGATAGCCGCAAATGCAATTACTTCAAGCGAGATAGCTGCTAACTCAGTAGATACTGCAGAAATAGCTACAGACGCAGTTGGAGCCTTACAACTTGCTGCAAATTCAGTAGATTCAGCAGAATTAGTTACAGGTAGCATAGATTCAATACATATAGGAAACCTACAAGTAATAACAAGTAAAATAGCTGGAAGTGCTGTAACAACAGGCAAGATAGCAGATAACGCAGTAACAGCTGCAAAGATAGCTGATGGTAGCATCACTTCAACACAACTTGGAGCAAACTCCGTAGACTCAGCAGAATTAATTACAGGTAGTATTGATACTATACATTTAGGAGCTTTACAAGTAACAGAAGCAAAGATAGCTGCGGGTGCAATTACTACGACTAAGATAGGTGCGGATGCAGTTGACGGAACAAAAATTGCAGATGACTCAATAGATTCAGAACATTTAGTTGACGGCTCAATAGACACAGCACATATAGCAGACTCACAAATAACAAGCGGTAAAATAGCCGCAAACACTATTGTAACAGGTAATATAGCTGATAACGCAGTAGACGGAACAAAAATAGCAACAGACAGTATAGTAGCAAGACACGTAGCTGCTAATTCAATAGATTCCGCAGAACTTGTATCGGGCAGTATTGATGGAGGTCATTTAGCTGCTAACTCTGTTTTCTCTAGTAAAATAGCAGGCAATGCAGTAGGTGCTAGTGAAATAGCCGCAAATGCCATTGGTTCAAGCGAACTAGCAGCAAACTCAGTAAATAGTTCAGAAATTACTACAGGAAGCATAGACAGAATACATTTAGCCGCAGACATAGTAGACGGCACAAAAATAGCCGACGATGCTATAAACTCAGAACACTATACTGATGGCAGTATTGACACAGCACATATTGCAGACTCACAAGTAACAACAGCGAAGATAGCTGACAACGCTATCACAGCAGTAAAAATAGCAGCTAATGCTGTATCAGCATCAGAACTAAAATCGGATGCTCTTAGTGGACAGACTTTTACAGGTGATGTAAGTTTCTCAGGAAATGTAGAGTTCACAGGTACATCCACAACTGCTTCAGCAACAAATACAGTAGTATCAGATAAATTAATTGAATTAGGAAATGGAGTAACAGGTGTTCCTTCAGGAGACATTGGCCATATATTTGAAAGAGGAGACTCAAACAACATATTTATAGGTTGGGATGAAAGTGCAGATAGAGTTGTATTCGCAACTACTACAGCTACAGGAGCATCAACAGGTGACTTAACACTCACAGATGCTGACATACAGGCATCAAGATTATACGGTAATGTAACAGGTGCATTAACAGGCAATGCTGACACAGCTACTACTTTAGCAACAAATAGAGCTTTCTCTCTAACAGGAGATGTAACTGCTTCAGGTGTGAACTTCAATGGTTCGGCTGGAGTTGCTCTAGCAACAAGTCTAGCCGCTAACTCAGTAGATAGCGCAGAGCTAGTAACTGGGTCAATAGATACAATACATCTTGGCGACTCTCAAGTAACTACTCTGAAACTAGCAAATAATGCAGTAACAGCAGCTAAGATAGCATCAAACTCAGTAGATTCTGCAGAATTAGTAAGTGGTGGCATAGACGCCATTCATCTTGCAGGTAATGTTGTACTGACAGCAAAAATAGCAGCAAACCAAGTTACTTCAGCAAAAGTAGCAACAGATCAAATACTATCAAGACATATAGCTGACAATGCTATTGATAATGTTGGACTGATAACTGACGGTTTAATTAACACAGCACAATTAGCTGGTAATTCCGTAGCGACTGCAAAGGTACAAGACAATGCAATCACAAGTGAGAAGATAGCACAGAATAGTATTCTTACTAAGCATATTGATGACGCACAAGTAACAGCAGACCAATTAGCAAGTGATGCAGTCACAACAGCAAAAATAATTGATGACGCAGTAACTGGTGCTAAAATAGCTTCAGAAACTGTCACAGGGCCAAACATTGCAAATAACGCAATAAATGCCAATAAAGTAGCAACAGGAGTTATTGATGCTTCGCATATAGCAAGTAATGCTGTTGGAGCAGCAGAGATAGCTGGTGGAGCAGTAACTTCAACACAGTTAGCTTCTGGTTCAGTAGTGAGTGCTAAGATTGGTGGAAACGCTGTAGATGCTAGTAAGATAGCAGCAAACGCTGTTGGGTCAAGTGAGATTGCAAATAATGCAGTAACATCTACACAATTATCAAGTGCAGCACTTGATAGTAAAAGCATGTCAGGGAATATAGGATTTAGTGGAGCTAATATCAATATTGGTAGTGGCACTAGTGCTATACTTGAGGTAAAAGGTAAGTTAGGTATTCAAGATGCAAACCCAGTTCAAAAACTTCACATAGACGAAGTAGCTGGTATGGATGTAGGCACAGGAACTTCATCTTCAACAGCACAATTTACACTAGATAGTTTTACAGCAGCTACATTTAGAACTGCTAAGTATACAGTATCTGTAACTAACTCTACAGATGGAGACTATCATGCTATAGAAATATTCTTATTTCACGATGGAACAACAGTTTATTTAACACAGTACGCTTCTATATTTGATAATGGTGCTCAAGCATCTTTTGACGCAGATATAAGTGGCGGTAATGTAAGATTAAGAGTAACACCAGCAAGTGGTGATACAATGGCTTATAAATATATAAGAACAACAATAGAGGTATAAAATGGGACAAAAATTAGATTTTAATATCGAAGATTCAGGATTAAAGATTGATGGTGCTGATGCCATCGATGCAAGTAGAAACTTTGAGGGTGCAGTAGCCACAGGAAAAATTACTAGTGGTACTATGGCTTCGGCAAGATTGCCAAGAACTATAACGACTACCGCTCCTACAAATACTGCTGGTACTGTGGATGGTCATATATGGTTCGTATATTCGAGTTAAGACATGGCAATATATGTTAATGATAGTGGAACGCTTCGTCAAATTTCCTTTCTGGCAATTAATGATAATGGTACGCTTAGAAGAATCAATGAAGTCTATGTAAACGATAGCGGAAGTCTAGAAGGCCCGTTTACGGTTACACACGAGACGTCTAGAAATACTGCTACTAGTACTAGTACTATTAGTGGATTACAAGATACTTCTTTCTCTACAACTACTACATTTAACACAACTCAAAGTACTCTTACTACTTTTGATACTAGTAGAACAACAACATTCAACACAGGCAACGTTACTGAAACTAGTAGAACAACAGCATTTGATACCACAACAGCTTATACAACTACAACTGCATTCACTACTACAACAACGTACAATACAACTCAAAGTACAACAACTGCATTTAATACTACTACTGCATTTACAACAACGACAACGTTCAATACAACACAGAGTACTACAACAGCTTTTAATACCACAACAGCGTATACAACTACAACTACGTTTAATACTACACAAGCTACAACAACTGCATTTAATACTACTACTGCATTTACAACAACGACAACATACAATACAAGTCAGAGTACAACAACTGCATTTAATACAACTACTAACTTTACGACTGTAACAACATATAATACAAGTCAAAGTACTACTACCGCATTTACAACTACAACAGCTTTTAGTACTGTAACAACATTTAATACTTCACAAGGTACAACTACAGCATTTACAACAACAACTGCTTTTAGTACTGTAACAACATTTAATACTACACAAAGTACTACTACTGCATTTACTACAACAACCACGTTCAACACAACGACGACGTTTAATACAACACAAAGTACTACAACAGCTTTTACAACTACGACAGCGTTTAATACTACCACGACTTTTAATACAAGTCAAAGTACTACTACTGCATTTACAACAACAACAGCTTTTAATACGACAACAACTTTTAATACAAGTCATAGTACAACAACAGCGTATACAACAACAACAACGTTTAATACTACTACAACCTTTAATACAAGTCAAAGTACAACAACAGCATTTACAACAACAACCGCTTTTAGTACAACAACAGTATTTAATACAACTCAAAGCACAGTTACAGCATATAATACTACAACTACTTATACTACATCATATGATACAGTAATTAGTACAAGTAGAAATACATCTTTTGCAACGAACACTGCTAGAAGTACTAATACTACACAGTCTACAGGCTACAATACTACCTTTACTACAAGTACTGCATATATAGATAATACACTTAGGTTATCAAATACTGCTAGAAGCACAAATACTTCTCAGTCTACTTCATTTACTACTACATTTAGTACAACAACAGCATATCAAGATAATACATCCTTTGCCACAAGTAGAACAACTACATTTATTACAAATACTACATTTGCTACTAACACTACGTTTACTACTTCAACAGCATATCAAGATAATACATCATTTGCTACAAGTAGAACTACTACTTATATTACAAATACAACCTTTGGAACAAATACTACATTTACTACTGCAACAGCATACCAAGACAACACATCGTTTGCTACAAGTAGAAACACCACATTTATTACAAATACTACATTTGCTACTAACACTACATTCAGTACTACAACAGCATACCAAGACAATACATCGTTTGCTACAAGTAGAAATACTACATTTATAACAGCAACAGCATACCAAGACAATACATCGTTTGCTACAAGTAGAAATACTACATTTATAACAGCAACAGCATACCAAGACAATACATCGTTTGCTACAAGTAGAAATACTACGTTTGCGACAAATACTGCTTATGTAGATAACACATCATTTATAACAGCATATATAGATAACACTACATTTATAACAGCTTATATAGATAATACAAGCTTTGCTACTAATACTGCTAGAAATACAAATACAAGTAGAATTACTGCTTATGTAGATAATACAACGTTTGCAACTTCAACTTCATATACTACAACACAGGCAACAAATACAAGTCGAAGTACTGGATTTACAAACTCAACTGCGTATAATACTTCACAAGCAACAAATACAAGTAGGTCAACAGGATTTACAAATAGTACTAATACTTCTAGAAATACGAATACATCGAGAAGTACCTCATTTGCTACAAATACTTCTAGAAATACGAATACAAGTAGGTCAACAGCATTTACAAATATAACAACTAGAGCAACAGGTGCAGGTTTTCCTACGTCTAGATTTACAGGATATCCAGGCATAAGAATTACTACTTACATAACAATATTTGAAGAGGAGAATGAGGACAGTGAAGGGGAAGTATATTATGAAACAATCACAGAGAATACTTCAAGAACTACAAGTATTATACAACAAGTAATTACTTCTTACTTTACGAGTACTAGTTTCAATACTTCCTTTAGTACTAATACATCTAGAAACACAGCGTTTACTAATAGTACAGGCTTTACAAATAATACAGCTAGAATAACAGCATTTACTAATAGTACAGGCTTTACAAATAATACAAATACAAGTAGGATTACTGCTTACATAGACAATACAAGTTTTGGTACAAGTAGAAATACGAATACAAGTAGAATCACTGCTTACATAGACAATACAAGTTTTGGTACAAGTAGAAATACTAACACTACTCAATCTACAAATACAAGTAGATCAACAAGTTTTACAAACAGTACTTCATTTACAAATAATACTTCTCAAGCAACAAATACAAGTAGAAATACTACACAAGCAACAAATACGAGTAGAAGTACATCACAAGCAACAAATACAAGTAGAAGTACTAATACTACACAATCAACAAGTTATAACACAGTCAGAATATCTAATACAAGTAGGAACACAAATACTACACAATCAACAAGTTATAACACAGTAAGATTATCTAATACAAGTAGAAATACTAACACAACTCAATCAACAAGTTATAACACAGTTAGAATATCTAATACTGCTAGAAGTACTAATACAGTTCAGAGTACTAATACTACACAAGGAACTAATACTACACAATCAACAAGCTATAACACAGTAAGATTATCTAATACAAGTAGAAATACTAATACAACCCAAGGTACAAATACCACACAAGGTACTAATACTTCTCAATCAACAAGTTATAACACATTAAGATTATCAAATACTGCTAGAAGTACTAATACAGTACAAAGTACAAACACTACACAAGGCACTAATACAAGTCAGTCAACTACGTACAATACATTAAGATTATCAAATACTGCTAGAAGTACTAATACAAGTCAGTCTACAACTAGAACTACTACGTTTATTACAAGTACAGCATATGAAGATAACACTTCAGTATCAACAAACACTGCTAGAAGTACGAACACTACTCAAGCTACTACTAGAAATACTACGTTTACAACAAGTACTGCTTATGTAGATAATACTTCACAGTCTACAAGTTACGAGACAGCATATATCACAAGTAGAATTAGTTCAAGATCTACAGGTACAAGTAGAAATACTACAACTACCTTTGCTACTTCACAAGGTACAATTACTACAAGATCGACGGCTTCAAGTAGAGATACTACTACAGTATTTAATACAGCTAGAGCCTCACTAACTAGTAGATCGACTGCATCAAGTAGAGACACTTCAACAGTATATAATACTTCTAAAAATACAGGTACACAAAGAAGTACAGCATCTAGTAGAGATACTTCTACAGTGTTTAATACAACTAAGACTACAGGCACTCAAAGAAGTACAGCATCTAGTAGAGATACTACAACAACATTTAATACTTCAAGACTAAGCTTAACAAGTAGAGGCACTATTACATCTAGAGATACTACTACTACATTTGCTACCACACAAGGTACAATTACAACTAGAAGTACAGCATCTAGTAGAACTACTACATCAGTATTCAATACAACTCAATCTACTATTACTAGCAGAGGTACAGCATCAAGTAGAACTACTGTATCAGTATTTAATACAAACACTACTACAGGTACACAAAGAAGTACAGCATCTAGTAGAGATACTTCTACAGTGTTTAATACAACTACAAGTACTGCTTCAAGTAGAAGTACTGGTACAAGTAAAACTACTACGTCCACTTTCTTAACAGACAGAGGAACGGGATCAAGTAGATCAACTCTTACAGATAGAGGAACAACAACTACGTTTGCGACCACACAAGGTACGGTCACAACTAGAACGACTGGAACGAGTAAAAGTACTACAACCACTTTTAATACTCAAAATGTCACAGGTTCAAGTAGGTCAACAGGGTCTTCCAGAAGTACAGAAACTTCAAGAACGACAGCGTTTAATACAACTACAGGATATGAAACTAGTAGAACAACAACATTTGCTACAGGCAGAACTACTACAACTACTTTCAATACCACAAGAACTACAGACACAACGATCGCAACAGATCATTTAACCACAACAGTATTTAATACATCTACTGTTGTATATGAAAGAACAACAGCCTCACAGGTGGGAACTTTATTCGACACAGAAGTTTCCAGTCTAGACGACTACGGATATTCCTTCTGGGATGGCTCACAATGGAGTGAAAGCAACTAAGAATGAAAAGCGAAGGCGGATTTGAAAAAGAAACAAAGATAACACCAGAATACGTTAACAATAAGATGGAAAGTATGATGCATGCTTTGTATGATTCAATTGAAGAATCAGAAAAGAGAATGAGAAATTTAGAGAAACAAATATTTGACCTAAAAAATGGCACTTAAAAGAAAAGGCAAACCTTTGGAGGCTATGACGATTAAGGAATCTTTGGGAGATATTCCTACTCATTTTATGAAGTCAGGGTCTTCGTATAGACCTATAAAAGATCTAAATACTCTAGAAGCTTTTAAGGAAAGAATTATTGATGACTCTCATAGAGGTGCAAAATTTCAGTACGATATATGGTTTAATACTAATGCTCTCAATACAGTACACAAATGGTTGTATACAGATTTTTTAGGAAACGGTATTTTAATAAGAGTTTCTAGTATTAAAATTAATGATAGGCTAATGGAGTCAATTGTTAAAGACCCTTACTTAGAGATAGACCATGAAAGGTGTGAAAAAATTGTAAATAACTTTCATAATAAATATACTCTAGGTGTAAATGAAAAGTACCATGATAAAGTAATATTTTTACCAGGTACTAACTTAATTACAAAAGGTAGATGTGTACATTGGGGCAGAGTAAGACGTGCTGTTGATAACGGATTTGTAATTAAACCACACCCAATCACTCAGAAAGTGTGGATAGCAAAACTGAAAAAAGACTACGGGGAAGAAAATGTACTCGATAAAAAGGTAGGAGGTTTTGAACTTCTTGCAAACTGCAAAGAGTGTGCAACAATGCCTAATAGCGAAATGGGATTGATGGCACTCATGCTAGACAAACAATTAAGTATGGTATCACATACAAAAGAGGATAGAGAAAAGTCTCTCTTAACTTATGAAAGTATCTACCATGCAATAGCTAACACAAACGCTAAAGAATCTCTAATGAAGATATTCTCAGCAAAAAACTCAGGCATAATCTTTAGTTTTGATGAAGATGCAGAACAACGAAAAGAGCTGTTCCTGAATAACTTTTGGAACATGAAGGTAAAAAACGGATGATAGAACTAGTAACAACATATAAGAAAGATTGGACATTTTTCACTTTAGCTTCTCTACTGAATAAGTCAGGATTTCGTCTGCACTTATTTATACACAAAGAAGACTGGATAGAAAAAGAAGTGTCTTGGATGATAAATAACTTTGAAAACATTAAGATTTATGAATCGTGGTGGAGAGAAGACCATATATCAAGAATGACTTTTCATTTAAAAGACCATTGGAAAGATAAAGGTGGACTTGCTAAGAGAATGATTGTATGGTATGGTAATAGAATATTCAATAGACCAATTGATGAAGGCGATATACCACCAGCAGAGTTCTTCAAATCTTCACTCTCATTTTTAAGTAGAGACTTAGTATTCGATAAAAGTCATTTGGCAAATTATTATGGCATACTTGGTATAGCTACAAAATCTCATCAAAGCATACCATTAGTTGATAAATCAATTGTGGTACTTAACTATGACAGATTGTGTGAGTTTCATGATAAAGATTTATTCTTCATGAATCAAAAGATGCCAGTAAGTAATGGTAATAGACCTGCAGTAGATACTAAATTAATAGCGTGTAAAGATCTTGCTTTCTTTGAAGCACTTACATTCTATAATCATTCATGGTCGCCTTTGTATGTAAATGGAAAGATTGATACATTAGTAGAGCTAGATGCTATAGGAGCAAAAGAACTATTAGACTATAATGTAATGTTAAGAAAGTCTTGGAGTATAGATGTTCAGCACAGATTTTTAGCAAAAGATTATCTAAACTTACAGACAGGCATACAACTATCAGTGCCTTGGGATTGTTATACAAGACTTATAGACCAGATACCACTAAACTTTAGAAACGCTAGATTGAACGAAGTGTTACTAACAAAAACTGCAAAGCAGAAAGCAACCACAGGAAAATTAGTAGAAAGGGGATTTTATTTAGGAAAGGTCTAAGTAACCCTCATTTAAGTCAGTCAAAATTTTCCAATCAATTATTCCTCTCTCATATAAATCAAGCACAATCTCTTTTTCCTTTGGGGAATGGGGATTGCTGTTGATTGTGCTAACAGGAATATGCCAACTGTATGGATTGTTCGCACCTGCGATAATTGGAAGTGCCTTAGAAAAGAAATCAAATCCTACCAATGTAAGAGTAGAAAAATTTGTTTTCTGTAAAAAATATTGAATTGCAATGAAACCTGCTGAAGGCCTTGCACCTGCAGCTACATGGTTCTCCGCTCCAACTAACTTGAATATCGACACAAGCTCTTTGTCCGAAAACATATCAACATATTTAAAACGTATGTCATGTCTATCATCCGCATCGTCTCCCAGATGCACACGAGAACGATTGAATAGTACTTCACAATCTTTTGGAAACTTATTTCTCTTTTTGTATCTTAAAAATCCAGTAACCCAAATATCTGTACGCTCACCAATATTATCAGAATTAGTAGAGTCAGGTATTCCATTACCAAATCTTACAACTGTATCGAAGTTATCTATGTACTCTCCAAGATCATACTGCAGTAACTCAACAGAGTTTCCAACAAGTACTATTGATTTGTTTTCGGTAAGCTTTCGTAAATTTTGTTCCATTCTTGGGAGTATTCCAGGTTGTCATTGATACCATGCCACGGTCCACCGTCTGTAAAGTGAACTGCTTTTGGTTCTTTAAATTGATAGTAATTTACCATGGCATTAAATTCTGCAGGTAAACTACCGATTGAAGTAGCCCATTTCATTTCATGCAACGCACCCGCTGGGGCTTGGTTTACATAGGTAGGAGTTAGCCTTCTACACCTTGTGTTATCGAAATACATTAATGATGACCAGTTTTTCTTCGGATAAGAACTGTTTACTTTCTTATTCATTTTCTTACATGGCACTAAAAAGTCTGGGTGTTGCACACAGTATACATCATGCGTTTCATTTGTATGGTATGTAATCTCTTGCGGATCACATTTCCACATAAAATCACTATCACAGAACAATGCGTTTCCATGATAATCAGATAGAAAGGGTACTAAGAATCTAGTAAAAGCAAATTCTGTACTTTCATTTTGGAAAGGTCTATAGTACTCCTCTATCTTGTCCTTTATTAAAGGTTTAATAGTGTGGCTTCCATTATACTTACGTATGGAAGCCTCACATACGGCATATGCCTCAGGCTGACTAGAGTCGTACCCAATGTATATAACCATTAGTCTTCTTTTAAACTATTACCTAAATCATTGACATATGCTTGTCTTGCTGTTTTTAAAGCTGCAAGTTGATTATCTGTTTCTGCTAATTTAGCATCACAGTAATTTATAGCATGATGTAGTAATTGTTGGTCTTTATTGAAGTTATCGGAATCATGTTCAATTCCATCTATTGTAATTGTTGCCATTAAAATATGTCCTGCCAATTGCCTTGTGTACTACTTTTAGCATACTCTGTAGCACGGTTTTCAAAAAAGTTGGTATGCTCAACTGCGTTTACTTGTGTATCGATCCATGGTAAAGGATTAACACTACTATGAAATATAGCTTTCATACCTAAACCTAATAGTCTTCTGTCAGCAATATATCTAATATATTCTTTAACTTCTTTTGCTGTTAAGTCGGGTATTTCTGCTTTGTCAAAACAAATATCAATAAACTTGTCCTCTAGTTCTACTACTCTTTCAGCAGCGCAATAGATTTCATACTTTAGTTTATCTGTCCATATTTCAGGGTTCTCTGATATGAATGTTCTGAAAAGTTTTGATACATTTTCTACATGAAGCGTTTCATCACGAATACTCCAAGTTACTATCTGTCCCATGCCTTTCATAAGGTTATGTCTAGGATAGTTTAATAGTATAGCGAATGAGGAGAACAACTGTACTCCTTCTGTAAACCCACTATATACTGCCATAGTTTTGGCAATATTGTGAGGAGTGTCCATACTAAAATCGGATAAGTACTCATGCTTCTCCACCATCTCTTGTATATCCATAAACTCTTGATAGATATCATCAGATTTACCTAATGTTTCTAACAAAGATGAATATGCGTCTTGGTGTACTGCTTCCATAGCTGCAAATGATACTAACATCATTCTTACTTCTGGTGCTTTGAAAGTAGGAAGATAGTGTTTAGCATATCCACAGCAAACATCTACGTCTGCTTGTGTAAAAAATCTAAATATATTATCTACTAACTGTCTATTGTCCTCTGTAAGATTTTGATTATAGTCTTTAATATCATCAGCCATAGTTACTTCTTCAGGCATCCAATGCATCTGTTGTTGTTTTTTGTAGGCTTCAAATGCCCACCCGTAATCAAACGGTTTGTAATATTCTCTTTCTTTTAATAAGTTTGCCATTTATCCCTCGCAACTTAGACAATCTGATTGCTCAAAGATTATCTCTCTTTTAGCTTGATTAGATACATTATCAGCTCTACTGATAGCTTCACTTCTCAAGTAATATAATGTTTTTAAATTTTTAGCCCATGCTAACATATGTACATTATGCAAGTCTGCTTTATTTACATCAGGTGGAAAGAATAGATTTACACTTTGAGACTGACAGATAAACTCTTGTCTGACTGAAGCGTGTTCTATTACCCACGACTGATTTATTTCTACAGCTGTTTTAAATACATCTTTCTTCCAATCGTCTAGAAAATCAAGATGTTGTACACTTCCTTTGTTTGCAACAATAGTAGACCAAGTTTCTTCATACAGTTCAGGACTAACTTTTTCTTTGATAAGTGCATCTAAGAATTTATTTTTTACTAAGTTACTTCCTGTTTTTGTTTTCTGCGTATAAGCATTAGCTCTGAAAGGTTCAATACTTGGACTCGTATTACCGCATAATATACTAGAACTTGCATTAGGAGCTATCGCTAATAAATGAGCATTTCTTACAGAAGCTGTATCATCATCAGGACATGCACCTTTTTCTATTGCAAGGTATCTAGTAGTTTGGTCTGCTTTGTGTTTGATGTGTGAAAACATCTCCATATTTGTACCACCCGCTAGACCGCTTTCAAATGGTATATCATTTTTCTGTAAATACGCATGGAATCCCATTGCACCTAATCCTACGCTTCTCTCCCTTTGCGCACTAAACTTTGCTCTTTCGAGTTGGCTTGGCGCATTGTCGATAAAGTATGTTAGTACATTATCTAGCATACGGATTAAGTCAGGGATAAATGACCCATGGTCTTTCCATTCATCATAGTACTCTAAATTTACACTAGAAAGACAACATACTGCTGTTCTTTCTTCGTCAGTAGCAAGAGTAATCTCACTACATAAATTACTGTGATGTACTTTTAATCCTTTTCTTTTCTGAAAATCTGGTAAATCATTATTAACAGCATCTTCAAACATTAGGTAAGGTTCACCTGTTTCCATTCTGTTTTGTAGTATTTTTACCCATAATGCTCTAGCACTTACGGTTTTAACTACTGCTTTTGTATGAGGATCTATTAAAGGCCAACTGTCGTCAAAATCTTTTTCTTTTGTTGCTTTATGGATTAGCTCCATAAAAGAGTCAGGTACAACCACAGCATGATGAAGATTAGTAAACTTCCTATTAATATCTCCCCCCGTGGGTTTTCGTCCATCTAAGAACTCCTCTATCTCGGGGTGTGACATATGTAGATATCCTGCGTAACTACCCCGTCTAGTTACTCCTTGGCTAAATGCCAACATCTCAGCATCTACAACTTTTATGAAAGGGACAACTCCAGTACTTTCTGAGCCTTTTGATGTCTTTGTTCCAGATGAACGAACATCACTCCAAGTACCTCCGATACCTCCTCCGAAAGAAGATAAGAAAGCATTTTCCGTAAAATGTTCGGTTATGCCCTCTCTACTATCTTCTACATAATTTAAAAAACAACTTATCGGTAATCCTCTACGAGTACCCCCATTTGATAATACAGGCGTAGCAAACATAAACCATAGATTACTTACGTAGTCGTATAATCTTTGGGCATGAGCTTCATCATCCGCAAAACATTCTGCTGCACGAGCAAAAGCTTCTTGAGGTGATGTTTCACCTGGTATCATGTATCTATCTTTTAGAGTTGCATGTGCGAACTCATCCAAGAGAGAATCTTTACTATAATCTATCTTCACTGACATAATTTTCTACCAATCCTATAATTTCTTGTCCATGTCCTAGCACTGCTGCATCGACATCGTATGTTAAATCCATGAGTTTTACACCAGCTTCTAGTCCTTCTGCACCGAAAGCATTTAAGTTTTCTATGTATTTGTACTTACCCTCTAGTGGCAAACTCGCCATAATATCAAAGACGTCTCCATACTGCTCAATCAATTGAGTTGCACGTTTTGGTCCGACACCATCTACACCAGGAACATTATCTCCCTTATCTCCTGTCAACGCCTTGTAAGTCAAGTAGTAGTAAGGATCAAAGTCATAATGCTCATCCCAGTTTAGTAGTGTTGTTTCTTTTCTTGTTACAGTCGAAAAGCGACTGACTTTTTCATCGACTAGTAAATCCCAGTCTTTGTCTGATGATATCATCCATATCTCATCTACACCTATGTTTTCTCGGTTTTGGCATATAAGTGCGGCTATATCATCAGCCTCTACTCCAGCATACTTTAGTGTAAGATAACCCTTACGTTTTAAAGTAGACATAGTAGTAGAAAACTCCGCTAAGAACATTTCAAATTCTTTTGCTTCTTCGGGAGTTTGTTCTGCATATCGTTCCTTACGATTTGCTTTGTACTCTGGATCGATAGACTTACGGTAATTACTACCGCCATCGCCTAATACGACTATCTCTCCACAGTTATAGGACTTTGCCAAAGATTGTACAGTTCTTACATATTCATGCTCGAAGTCTGTAGTACCTTGGTGTTTCCATCGAAAAGCTAGATTGAGTCCGTCAACAATCAATAAGTTCCCATTCGGGATTGGCTTTCCATGGCTCGTAAATTGTATCGCCATTTGTAAATTTTACCTCTTGTGTTTCTAAAAATTTATCAGCAAGAGTGACATAGCACCCTAGCCAGTTTATGTACATATGTTTTTTGTAAAGTGGCTTTCTTGTCGTTGCCACATACCACTGTGAGTGGTTTTCTTTGAAGATAAGTAAAGGCTCTTGGTTCATCTGTTCAGATTGTTTACAAAGCTTAGACCACCAATTCACAAATACGTTACTCTTTTGAGTGAATACTTTGTGATTGAATCCCATATCTTTATAATGTTTAATCTCTATACAGAAAAGGTTTTTCTTGTGTTCTACCATCAAGTCCCCTTTTATTTTACCAGAGCCACTACCAGGAGTCTGTACAAACTCATGACCAGTAATTCTTTTTAACATAGCTGCAGCCTTTATCTCTGCATCATGACCCTTACGTCTACTATTAACCAATCAACTTCTCCAGTTCTACATAGCCACCGATATGTTTATCGTCTACTAGTATTTGTGGAAATGTTCTTGCTCCAGGAAACTTATCCCGAATATCAGCCGCAGAAAAATCTTTGCCAATCATTTTATATGATACCTCTGTTACTTCATCTACATGGTCAGCTAAGAACTTAGCCTTCTTGCAGTAAGAACAGTTTGGTATACTATAAATCTCTACTTTCATATTTTCTCCAATATTGTATATTATAACAGGTTTTTCAACTCGTGTCAAGAACTAAATTATTCCCCGATGTTTTGAGTAGTTATCTTTGCTTTCTTTTCTGCCTTAGCAAGACTATCTTTAATATCTACTTTTCCATCTTTGTTTACGTCGTTGCCGACTAGTATATTCCACCATTTGGTTATGAATCTAAACATGATATATTATCCTCTTTTATTATTTCTATTTTTTCTAGTAGTGGATGTGTCCAACCATGAGACACTAGATACGTATTTAGTCTCTCTTCTTTTAATAGAACTTCTACTACTTTTTCTTTACCTTGCTCATCTAAGGCTTGATTGACCTCATCTAAGAACAAGACATTAATTTGACTTCTACTAATAGATGTCATAAGTTTTCGTATTGCAACTAATGTCGCAATATTCACTCTTGCTAGTTCTCCACTAGATAGAGCTAGTATGTCAATAATGTTTCCATTATCTGATACTTCTACATTTAGTTTGTCGTTAGTAACAACAAAATTGATACTAAATCTACCATCACTAAACTCTGCTAGATAATCATTTGTCATAACTTCTAGTTCTTTCACTAAAGATTCTATTTTGTATGCCAATAATCCGTTGGTAGAAAATGCTTTCTTAAGCGTTTCAAGTGCCGCCAAGTGTTCTTCTTTACCTGATAGTTCAGATTGAAGTGCATCAAGCTGACTTTGAAACTCCGCAGTTTGTTCGAGTATAATTCCAACTCTTGTGTTATGTCGTTCTCTCTTTTCATTTTCGCTAATTACTTCCTGAAGAACCGACTTAGCACTGGTAATTTCTTCACTAAGTTTAGAAACTTGCTCTTGTAAGTCATCTTCTGAGAGGACTGTGGTCGTGAGGTTGTGGTCGATAGACCTGTAGAGGTCTTCCCAATTCTCCACTTCTCTTTCGGCTGTCCTATATATCGCATTTTGTTCCTCTAGTCTTTGCAGCTTTCTTGCCGCTTCCTGTGTGAATTTTTCACAATTATCTCGTCTTTCAGTATGTTCTTTTATCATACTATTTACAAACATTTCATTAACTTCTCCTTCACACGTTGGACAAACCATATCGTCTAAGGTTAGTAACTTTTGATATTTTGTAAGCATTCTCTCTTCATGAACCATCTCAGACTTCCAAGTTGCTACAGAAGAAACAGCATCATTAGTATCTTTTTCTTCTTCGTATTTTGCAAGTTGTCTTTTGTACTCATGCAAATCTATATCAGCAAGCTGGTGTTTAAGTTGATTATTGAGATTTATTTTTTTATTCTTTTCAGTGATATTTTCAAGTTCTATTAATAAAGAACGTAAAGACTTCTCATTCTCTTCCGAGTAAAATGGTAAATCTTTTTTATCAAGTATGGAACTATCTTCGAGAATATTATCTTCTAACCATTTTGAGATAGTTGCAAGTTTCGCATTGATGACTGTAACATCAGCTGAATTTGTCCTTACAGCTTCCTTAAATGTCTCAAAGAAAGAAACATAGTCGTCAAGTTTCAATAGGTCAATTAGGAACTTCTTTCGATTTGTATCTGTGGCAGTTAAGAACTGCAATGATGCATTAGTATTTTGATATACTAACTGTGAAAAAGTCTTAAAGTCAATACCTAAAATGTCACCCAAAGTTTTGTAAGTATTAGAAGCTGTATGTGAAGATATATCCTCACCATTTTTCGTTAGCTTACACTTGAGTGTAGAACGCCGTATAACAGTAATGTTATATACGTCAGTGTCCACAGTAAAATCAAGGCTAATATCGTACCCTTTGTTAACATATCTATTTGCTATATCCGCTTTCTTTACATTTTTACTATTTTTGTTAAATAGTATTTCTTCTAATATTAAAGGTATAGAAGATTTACCTACTCCATTAGTACCGACTAACTGTGTTAAAGTCGACTCTGATAGATTTAATTCATTGTCCTCTCCATACGAGAAGCAATTATCCCATTTCAGTTTTTGTAGAATAATCATTAAAAACTCCCATTAATTTTTTTACTTTTTCATCATCAAGAGACAGAATCTCTTTCAGATATACACTTAGTTCATCTTCCATTGACATCTCGTTAGTCAAGGTTAATGTTGCATCTGTCTGTCGTTTAACGACTTTTTTGTCAAGTAGATCGGAGTTCTTGACTTGTGCTAAGTCTTGTACATCTCCTTCTATTTCATAGATAGTATGATCGAAGTCTGTTTGTACCATCTCATTCGGATCGGTAACAGTCTTTCTAATTAACTGTGGTAAGTCAAATTCATGCCATGTCCAATCCCAACTGTTATCTATAATTAGATACCCCGTTTGGACTTTGTTTCTATGGAAAGATGTGGTCATTGGTGAGCCTGGATATACAATATTTCGTTGAGTATTCTCGTGAGCATGTAAGTCTCCTGCGTACACTGTTGTGAACTTATCAAATCTTTCTAAATCTACTTCTGGTATAACATGCGGTGGTATTTCGCCACGCACGTGGGTGAATAGATACTTTGCATCTATATTTTCTATACTATTCTTTCTGTGTAAGTCTGCATAAGGCAGTATACACCAGTCATCTTCATAGTATGTTTCCGTAATCACACTTACTAGTGGGTTAAGGTCGTTTGTTACTCTTATTAGATTATCAAAGAAAGTATTATTTTTTCTAGTGGCTTCATGGTTGCCATCATATATAATTGTTCTTACATTTGCTTTTTTAACAAAGTCAAAATATAAGGTCAATTCATCCATAGAAGGGACTCGATCAAACAAGTCCCCGCCTATGATATGAAGTTTAACTCCATGATTTTCTACTGCTTCCTGTACTTGTTCAAAGAACATCTGATATCTTGTACATGCCCAAGAGCGTGGTACATTCTTCTGTCCTAGCTTAATGTGCCAGTCTGCTGTATATAAAATCATGAAACGTCAAACTCACTTGATACATCCTCAGGAGTTTCACCACCTTGGTCGTTAACTCTTCTGAGTAATTCTAACTGTGCATCTGCAGTTGGTCTAGTAAGAACGTCATCCATTGACTTAAGATTAGCCACTAGATCCTTCTCCCAGTCCTCTAGTTCTCTAGCTTTACACTTTAGAACTGCTAACTGATACTCGACATTAAATACTTGTGGGCCAGTCTTCTTTCTTTTGAAATGAATGTCGTAGCCTGTAACTGGGTCGGTTGGATCTCCCAACTCTTCCATAGCTACTAGTACTTGGTCGAATAGTTTTCTTTTTAAGTTTAAAACTTTAACACTTTTATCAGCGTAGTCAATGCACTGAATGGCATAAGACCATCCACATTTTAAGTCTGGGTAAAAGTCGCGAACATGGTCATGTTCTTGATTGTTAAAGGTTTCTGAGTTTCTATCAAAAGATAGGCACTCCATAGGAATGTTTTTTCCATTTTCCCCTTTAATCCAATAGACGTACCTAGGTAATAAGTCACCCACCAATCTTACATGATGGTCTTCTTTACCTGCGTAGTTATAAGTTTCGATTTTTTCTTTTTGGGCTGAGCCCTTTGTTGTATTAAAGCCAATAGCCATAATTTATCTCCATGTCTCCTCGAATAAAAAGTGTACCCTTCCATCTTTTAACTCAAGCAGTCTGTTTTTAGTTATAATTTCTTCTGATATCGGTGACATCAGAAAGTCTAGTGTGGTGTCTTTTGTATTCACATAGTCGTGATAGTTACGGAACGATGCGACACCTGCATACTCCGCCACTTCTTTATCACTCAATGCGCGTCCGTGTTCTAACAAATCCTTTGGGTTTAGGATATAGCTAGTACCACCGAACTGATACTTGTAAAACTTAAAAGTTTTATCATAGTAATTTTTTGGTTTAATCTTGTAAGTAATTATACGAAGAATCTGGATTATTTCACCAATGTCTCCTTTGCTTACTTTCATTATCTCATTCCAATTAAATAGTAACATATTATACCAACTTTTTAAACTCGTGTCAAGAACTATTTTTCTCAGCTTCATTCCCACCAGCTGTACTTAGATTATCATTACCTAGTTGGGGGTCACTGCCTAGCTGTTGCTTAGTGATTTTACCAACGTCTTCAGGAGCGAGAGTAGCATGTACTCCAGCCTGTGCCATATCAGCTAGTTTACCTTGAAAGATGTGCGTACCACAATGCATTAATTCTATCATTGGTAATGCATAGATGTCTATTCCCATATCTCGTACTACTTCTGAGAACATATAATCTTCACTAAGATATCTGTTTTGATGATTGATTATACAATCAAAGTATGCCATAATCTGTTCACCTGGTTGAAACTCTCCTTCTCTCAAGTGATCTGGAGTGTACAATCTTTCAGGATGATGCTTGTCATATTCTTCAAAGACAGACCTATGTATAAACATAAATCCTGTTGCACCTTCTTTAATTTTTACTGGTTCGTAGATAGGAGCTTCTCCATTAGGGTACTCTTCCACTAAAGGATTAAATACCATATCTCCAGCTACTTTTTCTAGCCCCATTGGGTCATTATCATAAGCACCTGATTTAGCTGCATGTAATACTTTCTCCCAAGCTATTGTCTTTTTAGGGTACAACGCACAGAATACTTTTAACTTTTCTGGGTTTTCTGTTAGTAAATGCCACATGTATATTAAGTCCATTGCATTCCATGCTATATCACTATCTATGAATAATAAATAGTCTGCATCACTTTTCAAGAAGTTAGCCACACAATAGTTTCTAGCTCTTGTTATAAGGGACTCATTGAACATGTAATAAATTTGTAACTGTAATCCATGTTGCATACATACAGATGTAGTGTCCATCAAAGATTTTGTGTACAAACCATGACACATACCGCCATACATAGGTGTAGCTAAAAATACTTTATTCTTTTGCATTTTCGGTACATTTAGCTGTATTGTTTTCTTACTCATAGTATATTTACCTCGTAATCTTGTTTCATATAGTAGCCCAATCTTGCATTTGCTTGACGAGCTGCCGTTTTTCCTTTGAGATGAATGTCTACAACTACAGGTTGTTGTTTACCTTCTTTATCTCTTATTACTCTACCTATTAGCTGTGTTAGTAAAGGTTCATTATTTATTGGTGTACCCAGCACTAAACAACTTAGATCGTTTAATGATATACCTTCAGAAAAGATTGATTGAGTACCAAAGAGTATGTTCTTATCCTCTTTGATTTGATTCATTACATCTTCTCTTTCAGTAAACTCCATATCTCCTGTTATGGAAACTGCTTTATCGCCGCACAATCCTGCACAACTTTTTAAGAAAGCTACTCTATCAGACACTACTAATACTTTATGCCCTTCTGCAGCATACTTTGCAGCAATCATACTTACACTATGTACATATTCTTCATTATATGCAAGATGATTTATTCGTTCTGCCCAAGGTGTAAACGCTCCATCTAGGAAACGTATATCGGACTTAATTACATGAATCTTAGGAATCATATAGTTTTCTTTTGGTGGTATATGTACATCATTACCGAAGTAATCTCTGAATACCACATGTCGTCCGTCCTTTCTTTCTAGTGTTCCTGATAAGCCTATCTTATTCAAAGCTGGCATTTCATCTACTATTCTAGTAAAAGTTGGACTACTGACGTGATGCATTTCATCTAAAATCACAGTTCCGAATTCCTGTTTGATGTCGTCCATCTTGCGGTATAAACTCTGAATATTCCCAATAACTATTGGAGACTTAGTATCAAAGCTACCTGATCCGATTCTGCCTGCCTTGATTCCAAAGCAGTTTTCTACGTCTTTTTCCCACTGATTTCGTAGGGTGGTTGTATGAGTAACAACCAATGTTTTCTGACCTAGCTTCTTCGCTATAGCTAAAGCCGTTATTGTCTTTCCCCAACTTACCCAAGCGTTAACTATACCATTGCCTTGGATTGCGTCATGTACCCTTTGCTGGCTTGGTCGTAAAGTAAACTTGAAGTCAGGAAGTTCTACAGGCGAGGTTACGCGCTTGTCGATTATTTCGTAATCATCTGGTATTAAATCCGTTCTTCCCACAGGTATAGAAATTAAACCTTCTTTTATCCATCGTACTGTTTTAAATACGATAGGTGGATCTTGTGGCATCCTAGGGGCTATCGTGTAAGTTAGCTCCTTTTCGATGTCCGAACTTGTTTTTGTATCTACTGAGAGGTAGATTCTGTTTGATAATACTGCCTTCATAGATTCGAGATAAACTCCAAATCTTGTAGCTTCCATAGTCTAGTCAGCTCTTGATGATTATTGTCCCAGGGCGATGACCACCCTGTTTTGTTTCTTCTATCACGAACATGCTTTGGCAAATAATCTGCCATAACTTCTCTTAATAAATATTTATATGTTCCAATCTGATGGTCGGGGTGTGTTTTGAACTTTACTCCACTTTCTATACTTAGCATGTATCGTACAAAACTTTGGGAAAGAAACACTGGTCTGCTTTCCATTCCCCACATACCACAGGTTTGATCAGTTGTGAGTATATTCTGTTCTGATGTACTCACTAAGTCATACCAAAGAGCATTGTTTTTATAGTCTGTTTTACTAAATATCTGCCTTGGAATCCACTTTTGTTTTGAGGCATAGTGATCTATTGTTTCTTTATTGTACTCATCATTATAATATCTATCATGATGTTGATAGCCTGTAAATAATTCATCCGCACTATCTCCAGTTAGAACTACTTTACACCCGTCACGGCTTGCTGCTTTGCATAAAGAGTACCTAGGTGCTGTTCTATTTCTATCCACCCAAGGAAAGTGAGTATGTGCTAACCACATTCTATGATAATGATGTACGGAACTATAGTCTAGTTTTACAACTTTATATGGCACTCCCCACTCTTGACAAGTTTTGATTGCCATCTTTGCTTCTTTACGAAATCCATCATGGTCATGCACAAGCCCACCTTCTTTTCCATAATCACAAATGTAAGCGGTTAAATCTATATTTGTATCTTTTAGTATGCCTAAGGCACAAGTGCTGTCTAAACCTCCGCTAAGAAATATAGCAGTTTTCTGTTTAGTATTCGCTACTTTCTTTATGCTAGTTATTAAGTTTGTTTTGAATTGGTTTATATTTATATTTGAGTTACCAATTGTAAAGTTGCCCCATAAGTTTCTTCTTTCAATATTAAGAGTTTCTAAGTTTAATTCCCATATTTGTCCAGGAGCTACTTTAATTATATTAGTATACGGACTAGCGTTGCCTAACCATAGGGGATTATTCATATACATATGATGAGTCTTAGTATTATTCTGTTTAAAATGTATACTTCTTAGACTTGTACTAACTGTTAAATCTTTACCCTTTTTGTATATCCACAAAGGTTTTGCACCAAAATGATCTCTTGCTATAATTAATTTGTTTTTCTTTTTATTATAATACACAAAAGAACCGTGCCAATCTGTATTCGCTATAAATCTATATCCAAATAAGTCTAATCCATTTCCTAAAAAGGCAGTATCATTATCAATATTAGAATCATACATCTCTCCATTAAAAACTAAGATGTTGCCCTTCTTAGTTTTGAATGGTTGTATTTGATGTGTTCCATTTACGTCTAACAATACATGACCAAAAGCTAACTTTTCGTCTTGCCAGTAGGAATGGTCAGTTGGACCTCTATGCTTTTGTCGCATAGTCATATGTTCTATATCATTTTTTCGTGTTGTTACTACGAATCCGCACATTTTCTTTGTTCCTTATTTTGTAGCCACATGACTAAACTTTTCTTTTGTCCACTCCCTAAAGGCGTAACTCTATGCATTCTATTACTAGCATAGAATACTGCAGCTTTATATGGTAAGTGTATCTGTTCATCTTTTATTTGAAACTCTGCTCCTGTATATTCATGGTCTTTTGATAAATTTACAGATACAGATACTGTTGCAATATTAGGTTCTGCATGCCACTCAAGTCCTTGTCCTGGAGTATGATAGTGCATTATATGACCAAAAGTGTATTTTTGAAAATATAAAGTCTCTGCAAATTCTTTTTCTGAAAGTTGTTTTACTTCATCCATAAACTTGTAATGACTTCTAAGAGTGTAATAATTTCTATCTACTTTCTCATTCTTTTTACCTGTAACTAGGCTTACTTCTAGACTATCATTATTACTTGCATAGTCACAGTACGTTCTGAAAAAGTTAGCTTGGTCTTCCGTAAAGAAGTTTGATATAATCATTATCATGTGTTATCACCATCTTTATATTGGATTTGTGATTTATCAAATAATCTATTTGCAGTTCTCTGCATTGAACGTTCCATCCAACGATTTATTATAATTGAAACCCATTGTCTTAATTTACCCATTATTCTACCACCGTAAAAGTTTGTATAGTATCTATCTCAATATCTTCCCACTTTTGGAACTCTACATCATAGCAAATTAACTTATCTCCCTGTTGATTTAGTACATGGTTTGGTACTTTCATATACTTCTCACACAGAGTATATTCTCTATGATGTATTTTTCCTGACTTTAAACTCTCAAAAGTTACGAGTACTATGCTTGTTTCTAATTTTCTTCTTAGTTTATTTATATCCATTAAATTTTTCTCCATGTATCTTTCTTTTGTTCTTCACAATATTCCCATATCTTCCAAGGTATTCCTGACTTATACAATAAGCCTGCCCAAGAGTTTCCATCTTGGGGAGGCCTTGCTTCTACAAAAGGAAAAGGTACATCTTTTAGCCAAACAACTGCGGCTATGTCTTTCTTTTCAACTTTTCTTATTTTATGGTATTTAAGAGTTGCTGTTTTTGTTTTCTCGTTATACCAATATACTCCATTAGTATCAATGAAGTGTTTACCTCTATGTTTCATCATGCCAACTTCATCATCAATCTGGTAACGAAGTGGATAAATACTTTTCATAGGGCTTTGTAATCTTCTCATGCCTAGAGTTTCTCCAGACATATTTTTGTCATCTACTATTTGATCTGCTATAATCAATAGTCCATCTATCTCTTCAGGTTCTTCTGAGAGTACGTATGCAGGAAACTTAATCATGGTCTAGATTTGAACCCTTTGAAACAGTTACTCCAGTTTGTACATACCCAATCAAAGTCTTTATCAATAATAGATAGCTTAAACATAATTTTTTCTTTACTTTTAACTACTACTTTATGTTCGGTAGAAGTATCAAGTATTGCATTTTGGTAAACCCACTTTCTTTCATGGTCTGCTCTGTTACCCCCTATGTGTCCTTTAGGTCTAAAGTAAGTACAAGACTCTCTCCAGCCTTGTAGTCCCCACACTATTGCACACTTATTTCCTTTGTCTGTATGCCAAGGTAGTACTGTATCTTTTTCTAGCCAAACAAAACTAGTTCTATACTTACAGCTACTAAGAAAAGGCATAGTATCTAAAAAGCCTTGTATTTGGTCGTTATGAAAATGTGCAAATTTATAGTTATCAATAGCTTGACCTGTCTTATGTGTATAAGCTCTTTTCTTTAATTTGTTTGCTTTGTCAAGTAAGTACTCAGTGTCTGCTCTAAAATGTATAGGCTGTAGTAATTGACATCTACTTATTCTTACTTCTTCCATGACCAGCCCTCTTCTATTGAGCCTTGTACTCCTTGTATGAAGTCTCTATCTTCTTCTGATAGTATTGACCAAAACTTACTTACATTCAGAGTCTGATTATATACTTCATCAGGATTCTTTAGATGATAGTCTTCCTTCATTAGCATTTCTATTTGGTCTAGTCTTACTTGTATTTTCTCTTTAAGATTCATATATAAACATCCAATTTTTCCTACCCGCTGGGTCTACGTTAGTCCCGATTTCTTTCATTCCAAAATCTAAAAAGACTTGTCTGCCCCTTTCATATGTTATTTCACACATCATGTTAGGACTATCAAATTCTTTTTCACAGAACTCTTTGCCTATATTAAGGTCATAAGTTGACGCTCCACCTTTGTAGGCGTCAACCCATGATTGTCTACGGAATGCAGGATAACGATACTCTGTACCATCATCCCCTGTAAATACTTTGTTTGTACACAAAGCATTTACACCCACCATAAGCTGTGGGTCTAAACCAAGAACAGTATCATACGTCATCATATAATACTGCTCTTTGTCGTAATATGCTTCTAGGTCTTGATAACAAGTTCCGTTTCGCACTATGAAGCCTTGTATTCTAAGCTGTATAACTCGATACAACTCATCTATGTTTAACTCTTCATAAGGCTTGATTACTGTAACTAAACTCATAATCCGTATAACTTACTAAACTTACCAAGAGAGTAATCGTCCGCAACATCAAAGTCACAGCCAACTGGAGCGTCAGGTATTGACAGTCCTCTATCTTTTTGGATAAACTCTTTCAGTTTCTTACTATAGAGTTCTATTTCATCATCAGGAACTTCTGCTAAGATGGAGTCATGCACTAGTGCAAATATCTTTGCTTTCATACCAGTCTTACGAATATACTTCTGTGTATCGATTGCACCAAGCAGATTGATGTCGGATGATACAGACTGTACGAGTGCATTAACTCCTGACCTTACTTCATGAGCTGCGATTCCCTTATCTGACGAGAATACATTTGGTAGTCTTCTCTTTCTTCCGAAATGAGAATAAATAAAACCATTGGCTTGAATAAACTTCTGCATATTATTCAACCATTCTCGCAGTTTAGGGAAAGCCTCAAAGTAATCTTTGATAACGTACTGTGCTTCTTGCATAGAAAACTCAGTACCACTATCTTTAGTGACCTGCTCACTAATCTTTTTCGGGCCTGCTCCGTACATGATACCAAAGGTAACAGCTTTTGCTTGTTGTCTTTTGTCTCCATATAGTTCTGCAACTTGTTCTACCTCACACGGAAGTCTGAACACTTGTTTTGCAATTGTACTATGAAAATTACCCCCAGACTTAAACACATTCTGTAGGCCTCTGTCTTTAGCAAGTACTGCAGCACAATATACTTCTGCGGTTGTTAAGTCCATCGCGACTATCTTATGTCCAGCCTTCGCCTTGATACAACCCTTTACTGTCGGATTGTCTCTTGGGAGCTGCTGCATATTTAGTTTACCACTACTGGACAGTCTACCTGAAGTTGTACCGTGAAGATTGAAGTTTGTTCTCAATCTAGAATCTATGTCAAGGTTAGGGATAATCTTATCAAGATATGTATTCTTGATTTTAACTTTCTGTCTAATCTCTAAGATATGTTTTGGTACATCATGTTGTTCTGCTAGTATACCCAATACTTCGGCATCAGTGCTATCAGCACCAGTACCCGTTTTCTTACCCGTTGGGGCTAAGCCTATGTAATCAAACAATAGACTTCTAAGCTGTAGAGTTGAGTTAGGATTAAATCCACCCTTAGCCGCAACAAATGCTTTGACTTCAGGAAACTCTTGTAGGGCGTCTACTGCTTTTTGTATATCTTCGCCCATTCTTTTCTGACCAAACTCTAGACGAGTCTTGTCAAAAGGAACACCATTAGATTCTACATCTTTCAGGAATCTAACACCTTCTACTAGAAGATTCTTATATACCCAATATAGTTTCTCGTTTCTCAATATAGCTGCTTCAAACTTTTGAAACAACAAGAATGTTACTATGGCATCCATTGCAGCATAACTTTTCATAACTTCAAAAGGAATCAAATCATAACTAAAGTCTCCTTTGAGGATTCCTGTTCTTTTGATATAGTCTGCTTTCCAGTTATCAAGTTCTGCTTCGTAGTCTCCATAATCTGTGTGTTTGATTGCAAGAGTCTTAAGACCATGTGTACCTGGGTTCTCATCAAACATATAATGCATAAGCATTGTATCTTCAAAGTGTGGGAACTCAAAGTTGAAATGATACTCAAACCATTGTAAGTCAAACTTACTGTTATGAAATACTACTCTTTTCTTGTTAAATATATCTTGCATAAGTAGTTCTGCTGTGCCATCAATACACTCACAGTCTACGTATACTCCATGTTCTTTCTTGTATGACATAGAGAAACCAAGCATATACCCATTTCTCGGATAGAGAGATGAAGTCTCTGAGTCAAGTGCGATATAGTCTAAAGGGTACTCTAAGGCATCTTTTAGATATCTATGAAGAGTTGCTGTGTCTTCGATACCAAAACATTTATCATCGCCTAGCGACTTCTGTGTTAGTTCTCCGCTTACATATCCCGTTATACTCTCGACTGCTTCCTCGAACGACTTCTTTGCTTCTGGTTTGAACTTTATCATAGCAGGGTTGATTAAAGCTAAAAACTTATCATCAACAATTTTTCCATTGTACTCTGTTATGGATGTCTTTCTAGTAAACATTTTGAAAGGTTCAGAACCTACAAGAATAAGCCAATCGTACGAGTCTGTATCGATTTCGATATCTACATCTCTTTTCAGAATTTTTTGTTTACCACTATCTGAGCATAACGCAAATCGGTCATACTCGAAGTCAAAGTACTTATCATAATTAGTACTTGACATTGTTTTTTCTATTATTGCCACTTTAGCCATATAATTTTTCCTTTAATCTTTGTATTTCTGGTTTTGTTAAATTGCCAGGGTCTATATTATCTCGTAGTTTTACTACTCTAGCACTTAACTCTAGTTGTTCTGCCAAGCCTTTTGCCATCTCGCCAGCTTTTACACCCGCTTCATCCCCGTCAAACATAATGTCTACTCCTTGTACTCCTTGGAGTTTAAGTAGACTTAGCTTGACCCAATTAACTTGTTGTGTACCAAAACAGCACACTGTATTCTTGAGACCTTTGTCCCAAAGGTTAAGAGCATCAAAGATACCCTCCACCAATATAACTCTATTCTGTATTGGTTTTATTTTAGCTGGACAGAATGGCATCTCTGCACCATTCGGATATATGAAATACTTGTTCATATTGAAGTCGTCCAGACTTCTACCAATCAGAGCCACTGTCTTTCCTCGGATGTCGCGTATAGGAAAGATGATACGATTCTCGAATTGAGGTACGTTCCATGTGAACGCTCCCCATATTGCAAGAGTCTCCTCAGATATATTTCTGATTCCACCACCTTTCCACGGTACTCGATCCTTTGGGAGTTGGATTCCGACAGTTTCGCTTTTAACTTTATTTACTTTTTCTTTGATTCTGTGCATACGAACTTCTAGTGGAGAAGCAGGTGCACCGAAGTATGTAAACAGATTACCTTTGTACCCACAAGAGAAACAGTTAAATATACCTGTTACTTTATCCACTCTCATACTAGGGTTACTATCATCATGCTCTGGGTTCAGACACGATATTACAGCGTCTCGTCCTGAGATGCGGTAATCTATTTTCTTTTCTCTTAAGAGTTCTTCTGCTATCATAATTATATATATTATATCAAAATTTTAAGATTGTGTCAAGAACTATTTTCCGTTAGTTTTGACTTATGCTTCCATTTCAATTGATCTCCAAGTCGCTCGTACTCTCGAAACTTTTCATCATTTTCATAGTACCTAGACTTCCAAACCAACTCTGCCATTTGAAACCAGACAGCTACAGCTTTATCTCTAAACTCATGGTCTGGCCATAGATAGTAGTGTAGCCACCACTCTTGATCGAATCTACACACTCTTATTTCTTGTTCGTGTAGTTCAGGTATCTCGCTTAGGACTCTAAGACGTTGACTACCTGCTATTGGGTACCAGTTAGGCATAACTAGTAGAGGAGAACGCACACCTTCTTTCTTCAAGGCTTCTTTCAACGGCTCGTTGGAAGGTACGTTCATAATGTTTTCTTTTACTTTTGGTTGCTCTAACATCCACCCTACGGTTTTTACATACCAAGTATGTGGTGCTAAAGGTATTTGTTCGGCACTTTCTCGTGCTACTCTGTCATCTGCCATCTTTCAAAGTCCTTCTTGTAGTAATTATATATTAGATTATATACTTTTTGAGTATCATATCCTGCTAGTTGTGTTATAGAGGCATGGTGAATGTTTTTCATCAATCCCATTTCTTTCCAAATTGTTTGGTTCTCTAGTTTATGTACCTCTACTTCAGGCTCTCTATAATATACCCATGCAGGTAAGTACATCACATGGTAACTTCCCATTCTAACTAAACTTTTTTCAAATAAATCTAAATTCTGTATAGTCCCGAAGTACGCACCATTCTCTAGTGATTGTATTGCTTTTCTTGTCCAAGTTATAATATCCCAGTCTACTATAAATCCTTCATCACAGTTATGTTTGTAAAGACTTTCCCACCTAGTTAGTGGATTTCTAATTACAGTATAGTATTTATAGTCTGGGTACTGTAATGCTAACTGGTCATAAGTTGCATGTATATTATTAAATACTGTTCCTTTTGTTGCTTTGTTTACTCCTTCTCTAATAAAATCTGCTTGTAGTCCACCTTGCCAATTTCTATGTTGGAACATAAACTTTTTATCTTGTTGAGCTAACCAAGCACGAGCAATAGAAATACCACCGCACTTAGGTATATGAATAAAACAACTTTTTTTATCATGTATGACCATTGTGTATATCTTCTATTGTTTCTTCATAAATACGTCTAAAATCTTCCAAGGTTGGAAAGTCTATGTGTACTATACTTTCTTGGTTACTATATGCAATTTCTGCACAATGACAATGCCACGCTTCTTCGAGTTGTTGTTCAGTATATAATATCATAAGTCGTAGGCATCCTCTCCTGTTGTCATTGTTTCTTTTAATTCTGTTTTTTCATCTGGGTCTAAGGCTGTGTGAGGCCCGATCTTTAGTGTCTCCCAGTTCATTTCAGATGTAAACGGCTCAATTGAACCACTCCTCATCTTGTCACACTTAAACTTAATACAAGGCTCTGTGTCTCCCCAATGCTGAATACTGTAAGCAGCATCAACAGCATCCAAGATTCCTTTCGAGAATCTTGCCTCTCCTTTCTCATTAGTCTGGAAAGCGGAGAGAACTAGAACTTTACTCTCTTGTGCGAGAGATTTGAGACCTTTTGAGATCTCGATTTGCTCAGTCCAATCATATTGACCTTGACGATTTGGTGCGTTATGGCGTTTTACTTGGTTTAGATAGTCTACTATTACGATACCCAAGTTAGGTAACTGGGCTTGCTTCTGTCTTACTACACTAATAATTTTAGCTAGTGTAAGAGAAGGGTCGTAATGTATATCTATTTGAGGGATATCTGCTAATTTGTTTCTACTAAGTTGATAGTGAAACTTATCAAAATCCTCATGATCTTTCCATTCGTTATACGCTTCTGTTCCATTATCGAATCTATTAGCCCACCATTGAGCAACTTTATCCCACTCCATAGGAGTAAGATTCTTTGCTTTGATACGACCACTGTTGATACCAGTTTGTATGCCACAGATTCTCTGTAACATTTGTCTAGTGTCCATTTCGATAGTAAAATAGAGTGCTGACTTGCCTCTTTCTTGTGCGGCAGCAGCGATGTTACAACATGTGAAGGACTTACCTCCACCACGATGTCCACCAACAACGACCAAGTCTTTGGGAGAAAAGGTATAGTCTAAGTCGTACTCTTGATTTAGACCGAGCGGTAAAAATTTTGCTAAATCTTCATCTGTATCAAATAAAGGAACTGTGTTCATGTCGTCAGCTTCGTCGTTTGTTTCGACTGCATCTTCCACTTGTACGACAATTTCTTGCAACAAGTCTATATTTTCTCTAGCGTCAGAGATTGCTACTTGATGGTCTACATAGTTTTCTATTTTTGATAATATTTCAGATTGTGTGAATTGGTTTTTCAGATAGTCCAATAAGAGTATGGACTCGACATCTGTTTCCACGGTTTCGATTGCATAGATTTTCTCTTGCAAATCACGAGAACGCACTTCTAGCTTCAAGTCTTCAAAGGTAGGTAGGTTATTGTACTTGTGTACATGTTTGTCTACTACTCGCCATAACTTACGATACTCTCCTTCTGGAAAGTAATGTTCTTTAAGACCATTCCAAGTCTCAAAGTCTCCGTTCGCAAGTATTTGCTTGAGTAATGCACTCTCTAATGTCATTTGACTTCTCCCGAATCAAATTAAGTTGAAAAAAAGGCGAGCCGAAGCTCGCCCAATGATGAATAGGTATTAACCTATTTCTTTTTTAGCAGCACCGTTATAGTCTGAGCACTGTAAGCCTCTTCTAGTAAGCATTGTTTTCACGCCTCTTACTGTTTTGCCGATTTCATCAGCAATTTCTTCAACAGTCATGCCGTCAATGTCGACACCTGCTAAAGGATCAGCTTTGCTAGAACCTTTGGTTTCTTTCTGCTTAGGAATAGCATTGATTTCACCAGCTCTTAGTAGTGATAAAGCTTTTCCTCTGATTGAATTAACGCTTCTGCCCATAGCTTCTGCGATGTCTTCAATAAATGCACCATCATTAACTAATGATACAAATTGTCCTTCTTCTTCCTCGTTGTATGACTTAACAGTCTCAACTTTAGGAGCAGGTTTAACATGTTCTGTTAACTGCATAGAAAGGATTTTACCTTGAATTGACTTAGCTGTGAAGCTTCCGCCGTCAAAGTTAGATGCGATTTCTGCATATGTATACGAACCGCTGTTGTCTTGCACAAAAGTGCTAAGAGTTGCTTCTTGCTCATCTGAAAAAGATTTGCTTGCTGAAGCTGATGCTAATTCTACATCATAACCCATTTTTCTAAGTTTTGAACTTACTGATCTTACAGATGTTTCTAACTCAGTAGCTGCGTTTGCAACTGTGTCTTGTGAGATTGGGCTCTCTCCACCAACGAAGTCCACTAATTGTTGTGTTCTTTCGTCTGTCCATTTTGGTAATGCCATTTTTAATTTTCTCCAATTAAATGTTTTATATTACTTATTATAATAACACCTCGGTCACGAGCTGTCTGTGTTTTACTTGACTCTACGCCTGACTCATTTATAAGATGAGTACAGTCTTTAGTCAAAGAACTCTTTACTGTGAATCCATATTCATTTAGAACTTTAGTAGCGAAGGCTTTAGTCGGATATGACTTTAACTTTCCAGATATACAAACAACGCCTATGACCTCTTTTTTCTTAATAATTTTATTTTTCCAGTTGAAAGGTAGTGTAGTTCTGTATTGATAAGGATAGTACTCACTGTGTAACCAGTGAAGTAGATTAGCTGATGCCTTTGGTCCAATACCTGCTTCAGTACAACTTTTCTCGCTAATATCTTCGATGTCTGATATTGAATCGCATAATTTTTGAGAAGCCGACCGACCAATAAGGGGTACGCTGAAAGCTGGTATTATATCAACCAACTTACTCTGCTTCGATTTATCAATCTCCACAAAGAGTTTCTCAGCTAATCTTTGACTGCCTAATCTTTCCTGTATTTCAGATACAGTAAGTTTATATAGTTCTTCATATTCTTGGATTTGCAACTTGTCTAGAGTCGCAGGTCCGAGTCCTTTTATCTTAAGAGTTGAAGCGAAATGCTGAACTTTCTTATCCCACTGTGCTGAACAGTCACTGTGTTCACAGAACAACTGGTCATTACGATAAACTAATTCGCTAGTACAAGCGGGGCAGTTTGTCGGTGGGGTAATCTGTCTCATTTATCTTCTCTCTCCAAAATATACATATATTATATCCAATTTTTAAGCATCTGTCAAGAACTATTTTTTCTATGGTAGATGGCAAAATCATGAACAAAATTAATTGTCCTCGCCTTCATAAATGTGAGTGTCCTCAACCATATTACGATTCTTCCACTGAAAGCTTAACGCTTGAAATTTCTTAACTAAAGACTTTATCCAGTTTTTTATCATATATATCTCCTAAAATTCTGTCCGCCATCAACCTATGTCCTTCCTCTAATGGATGATCTTTAGGTCCAAAGGGGACTTTTTCTCTTTTGCACATATCATAGAAGGCTTCTTCTTTCATATGAGGTAATTCATTGAGATAGTCTTTTAACTTCATATGTTCTACCTCCCATAAATTATTAGCACCTTCCATTCTTTGTTCGTCTAAGGTCTTTAGTGTGCAACCTATTTGACCATCTGACAAATTGTAAAATAGATATGGTATACCTTTTGCTTCTAAAAGATACTTTATACTGAGCATATGATGTAAACTATTTATTAAGTTATATCTCATAGTCCTCACTTCAGTCGCCCATCCTTGGATAGCTTTCCATTGCTTTAGTGTCATGCGTGGGTGAAAGTGAGTTTCGGATTGTTCTCCTACTTCTAATGTTTTCTTGTTAAACATATACTTTACCCATACGGCACTGCGCCATGCGTTTCTTTCATCTAAGTATTCAAATCTATTTATTCCTGACCATATAATGATGGCTAACTTTGCTGGCTTTCGTATCATATCATCTGTAGTTGTTCTCCAGATTCTATCATTACTACCACCAACTTTAGCATTATCCCACCAAGGCTGACCAAGTTCTTCACTAACTATGTTAGCAAATATATCACGAGGGCGTACTTTTATTTCCATACCTCTTACGAAGCTACATCCATTCCAATAAATCAAAATACTCTCACTCCATAGTTCTGTTGAAATCTATTAGCGTCATCTACAGTATTTACTATAGGCTCGCCCTTAATATTCAAACTTGTATTCAATAACATAGGTACTCCTGTTCTCTCGTAATATTCTTCTAGTATGGGTCGCAGTGCTGATCGACTATCGCTTTTGACAACTTGTACTCTTGCTGTTCCATCAACGTGCGAGACGCTGTTGTAGTCGTGTTTTGCTTTTGAAACAAACTGCATATATTCATTAGCAGGGCCTTCAAAGTATTCATCTACAAACTCCTCCAATATTGCGGGAGCAAAAGGACGAAACTTCTGTCTTCGTTTAATGTTGTTGACTGTGTCTTTAATATCAAAACGAACATCACCAAGCAAACTCCTGTTACCAAGCGCCCGAGGTCCAAATTCTGCTTTTCCATTTGCTACTCCTACTACTTTTCTTTTAAGTAGTGTATCGACTACTAACTTAGGATTGATACTTCTTGTTATATCATGTCCTAGGAAAGTATCTTTAAATTCTATTCTTTCTTTTGTATGGGCTAGTACGCAACCTAGCGCACTCCCTGCATCGCCTGGGTTTGGGAATATCCACATATTATCAAACATAGGTCTTATTTTGCTATTTGCTACACAGTTTAGTGCAACTCCACCAGCATAGGCCACATTCGGACCGTACGTTCTTGCTAGTGCAAATATGTCTAGCAGCTCTGATTCTAACTGAGCTTGTGCTGACGCGGCTATATCTTCTGGTGTATGCCAAAACCATTTTCTTTTCTTGATACCACGGTGATGATTCATGCCTATATCTTTAGTCATGTCTATTCTAATATCTCCATAAGCTGCCATGCCCATAGTTATATATTCATCTTCATTAGGCTTGAGTCCTATCCGTTTCGTAATTGCACTATAGAACAATCCTAGTGACCATGGATAAGTTTTATTCCATATCTTTACACCATCTACCCAAATACTTGCTGTATCAAACTCTCCGATAGCATCTATTACAACCGTGCTGTCAGGTACGAAAGGAGCAGAAAAATAAGCACTGGCGTAGTGACTTTCATGGTGAAGAATAGTTGAGATATCATACTCTCTGCACGGCGTTGTTTTTGCCATTCCATACATCTCTCGTCGTGCATTCTTGAAATGAGTATTTTCATAAAATACTGTTTTATCATAATTATATCTCTCCTTTAGTACATCAAAGTGCCAATTAGGTATTGTACTATCGTTTTTAGTTCGTGTTATTCTCTCTACTTCTGTAGCAAATTCTATCTTGTTGTCATTGACTACAGCATACGCTGCATTATGAAACCCTTCACTAATCCCCAAATACTTCATTTTTCTTTGGAAACGCCTCCAATATTTTGCTGTCCATTGAGAAACACTCCGTGTGCCCTCCAAATTTATGCTCCGTTTTATGTCTATCTTTCTGAAACTGGTTGTGTAATTTTTGCTCGAACCTCCACGCATCGTAGATCGTCCCGCTCCAAATCCTCTGGATTCGGATGTCGTAGTTTGTAAATCCACGCGCTCTTTTTACTGCGTCTTTGAATGTTCTTCCTTTTGCGATGCCGACTTTTATAGTTTCTCGTTCCCATGTTGTTTGATTCACCAGTACAATACCATACAGTATTCCTTCCTTCAGTTTTTCTTCAGGATAGTTTTTGAAATAAGTCTCGTTGTATATTCCACCTGCCATTAGAAGAATGTCCTTATAATTTCCCAACACTCTTTCTCTGGTTTCTTAAAGTCCTTTAGAGGACAACGAAACGGTTTATTCTTGTCCCGTATGGTCAAGTTATCTTTCGTTTTATTCGCAATTATATGTAATTTGGTAATAGTTTGTACAGGGCAATGAACTCTGTGAAACGTATAAGCTTCACTAGTATAGTATGCACCCGCTGGGAGGTAGTATTCGCCATCATGATGTATGCTGACGCTGTCTTGTACTACGTTCCTTCTATGGTGAGGATTAACACAGTTAGTTTCAACTATCTGTAATGGACTATCCTTTGCAGGTTTCCATTGCACTACTTCATTTATTAGCGCTCCTCTAATTATTTGTGATTCAAATTTGATTCTATGGTTATGAAAATCGTTCACTTCCACAGGTGTTAAGTCTGGACAATAGAAGTTCCATCTAACTTGTTTGTTAGGTTCGTGTAGGAATATAAATCCTAATCCACTATACTCTGGGGTTACTCCCCATGTCTTTAGTTCATCTATCATTCGTCTATCCATTCTTGTTTTGGTTTATGTTTTTTAAATGTTCCTTCTTGTTGTTTATATACTGATTTATTTGCAACTTGAACTGCATGTCTCCATTCTATACATTTGATACATTCTCCACATGGAATGTAACCTCCATTGTCTTTTTTCTTTATCTTTTTAACTAGGTCTGTCTGTCTATCAGGAGGATAACAATACCAGACATTATGTTTTGCAAAGTCCCAAATGTTTTTTGCTAACATCGATATGACTTCTGATTTATACAGAGTCTCAAAAGGAAAGATATTAGTAGGTGCAGATAGCAATTCCTTCGCAGAACATCCATGCAAGTCTAACTGATATGACTTCTGTGCAAGATATGCTCTTATTGGGAATCTTAACTGTAGACGTTGCGCAAATGAATCTTCTGCATTTGCGCCCCATACTAAATATTTCCACTCTCTTGGGTTTCCTAGAAGCAAAGTCGCTGCTGCTGACATATTTTGATTGACTGCTAGTGCTAGTGTAACCTCTTGTGGTAAATCGTTTCTATCTACAACTAATGGGAATTTAAAGAACTCACACTGTTTCTGAGCGTAGTATAACTGTGCGTCTTTCGCAGGATGGTTATGTGGATTGTTGTATAGGTGTAAGCCAACGGCATTTAGACCTTTTTCTTTTGCCCACCATAAAGCAGCAAAACATTCTGCTCCGCCACTAACATTTACAATGGTATCAATACTTTTGTCTAAGCCTTGCAACTCTTTTTTCCTCTCTTGCTGTAACCTTTCTATTACAATTTTTGCATATAGGGTTACTACTTCTGTCTCCAAATAATAATTTCTTTCTTACTTCCTCTAGTTCTTTGCTAGTGTGCCATACATCAAAAAAGTTACTGTCTGCAATGTTGCCATACACATTTGTGTTTGTCCAGTCATTACAACATAACTGTATTGTCCCGTCATGGTGTACCCATCCTTTAGTAGATGGTAGTACACAAGGAGTACGTATCTCACTTCTATCAGTTGCTATTCTTTCATATAGCTCAGTTCTATTTTGAACTTGAATAGGTGTTTCACCCCACTCTGATGGCTCCATGCTTTGATCCCAATATCTATGGGTGGCACGAGGGATTATCTTTTTCCGTTCTTCCATCTGTTCTTTACTCGTATAAGAGTTCATTATAATAGAGTCAAACATATTAAACCACTTGAACTTTGATTCTAGTTTATAGCCGTTTGTCAAAATTCTAGTCTTATACTTTCTACCACTAAAATGTAAAATTTCCACAAGTTCTTTAAATTTAGGATGTAAACTGTTTTCGCCTCTGCCTGAGAAACAAATAGTCCCAGTATAATCCCTACAATCATTTATGAACTTCGTAAAAAGTTCAACACTCATATATTCTTTTATATTCGGATATGAACTTGACCTCGGACAATAATTACATGACTCGTTGCATATACCACATACATCTATATTAATTAGAAATGGGTTATGCATCAAAAACTTCTCGTATTATATCCCAGCATAAGCTATGGGGATATCTAAACTCTTTTATAGGGCAAACAATCTCTTGCTCTTTATCATATACTGCTAGTCCAGGCTCATTTTCATTACCATAAACTTCAAGTCTAGTAATAGTGGGCGCTTCTGCCCATGCTATGTGATACTCTTTTGCAGACATTGAATAAGCGTCTCCGCTTATATATCTTTCTACTTCTTTAGGTTCAATATCTACATTCTTCTGCCATACCTCTGACTCAAACCCTTGTGAGTTATTTTCAACACAATTTATAGTTTTTATATCCTTGTTTCCTTCTACTATCTTACCTCTTTTATTACAAAATCTTCCTTTGTAAATTGTAGATATAAAACTATTTTGATGATTATGATATTCACTGACTTTTTGAGGTACTAAGTCTGGATGGTAAAAATTCCATCTAACTTTAGGACTTTCCATAAGCCAAATAAAACCCAAACCATTACGGCGTGGGTTTCCCATTACATAAAAATCATCAATCGTTTTCATACTCTCTTTACAATTCTAGGTATTATTTCTCCACTACGAATAACCTCTACATCACAACCAATCTCTAGTTCCAATGCTTCAATGTATGCCATATTATGTAAAGTAGCTCTACTAATAGTAGCTTCGCCTATCACACATGGCTCTAGAATCGCAACTGGCGAAACAGCACCTGACTTCCCGACATTCCATTCAACGTCCAAGAGTCGAGTAACTACTCCAGCCTGTCTTGTTTTTAAAGCGAAACTACCTCTAGGGTGGTGTGCTGTGTAGCCTAATTTTTCAAAATATATATTAGAGTCGACTCGTACAACTTTACCGTCCTGAGGGAATTCACGATAATCACTTTTGGTGATAGCGTTAAACCCCATGCCTGCAACCATGTTCATATCTTCAGTCCACTCAGCACAGATGGCTGGTTGGATTCCGTATGCAACAAAAGTAATATCACGGGATTTAAATTCTTCTAAGTCTTTTAGATTCAAAGCACCACTTGCATAATTTCTAGCATTTGGTATTGTTTTAGGGGCAACGATTTCTCCAGTAATCTGTTTGACACCTTTGCTCCATATTTCATTTGGCACTAAAGACTTAATTTTATCAGTAATATCTAGACCCGCTCTACCATTTCCACGAGTAAGAGCCTGATGAAAGATGCCGTCTACATAAGTTATAGACACAGCAGCACCGTCCAGTTTGGCAGTCATAATTGTGGGTTGGTTAGATTCCCAGTTTGGTTCTTCATCTTCGCCTACAAAGACTTTCTGAAGTGAATACATTGGGAAAGGGTGATAATATCGTACGTCAACCATTGCATGACCTACTTGCTCCTCAAGAGCAGTGTTCTCTACAAGTCTATCGTATACATCGTCAGGCAATACAGGATTGCCCTCTGCATACATTTGATTACAATATTCTAGGTATTCTGTCTTATTCATAAATATATTATACAGAATTTTTAAGGATTTGTCAAGTACTATTTTTGAGAGCTATTGGTACAACTCGTCGAGAATCTCTTTGAAATGAGTTTCTAATACTCCTTTAACTTCAGAGATAGAAAGTATCTCTACTAATGCTGTGAAGATTTCTCTTAGGTTATCCAAATCGATAGGCAGGGCTATGCCGTCCCTTGTTGGTTTCCATTCTTCATCAAAGTCTTGATAATACTTCCTGATATGTAGATACTCTGTTCCACGAAAGTTGTTTATCATAACAAAGACTTTTTCACCTTTGTCTTCGTTAAAATGTACTTCCTTTTCGTAAACAGGTGTTTCGTTATGTAATTCTATCATTCTTCAGTATCGCTGCTAAAGGAACAATGGAAGTCACGTTCTCAGGCTGTAGTAATCTATAAGAGTCGGTGTCCCAGCAGAACAATAGAACTTGTCTGGCGGAAGGCTTTGCTCGATTCTTTTTCGACTGTATATATTTGTTATCGAAGTCGCTAGTGCAGACATTATACTTTAGTCTGCGGCTGTTTTGACTACGATATGTGACGATAGCATCGCCTGCATCGTCAAGTTTTCTAACAAAATCGTCTTGCTTCATTATTTTCCTTGTGGGTAGTTAATATCTATTAGCGTCCCAACAATGGTATCTTCTTACAAGGTGATTCTTATAGGTACAAAAATACTCAGGGAGGTTGCCCTCCCCAAGCTCAGGGGTAATTAATCGTTAAGTTCGTTAATTAGTGTTGCAAAATATACAGCAGCCTTACCTGTTAGCTTACTGACAATTGCTGTGTCGGCTTCTTTACCTGCATCAGAGATAGCTTTTACTAAGTCATCTTGTGCTTGTGCGACATTTACTCTGCCACCACCAGTTCCACCACCACTGCTTTTTGCAGCTGGAGTTTTCTTTACATATACTCCTGCTTTTGTTAAAATCATTCTGACACCATTTGGGCTCTCGCCTAACTCTTCAGCAACCATCTTAACAATCTCCATACTGTTCTCTGGAGTTGGTTCTTCAGCAGTATACATTTCAACTGCTTGTTCTTTACTTTCGTCTGTCCACGCCATGTTTCTTTTCCTTTTTAATGTGTAGTTTTGTTTATATTCGGCAAGGCTGAAGGTATTACGATATCCAGGACACCAACCTGTGGTTTCTAGCATCTGTGTGTAATATCTGTCGCTCATTGCTTATTTCCTTATTATAAATATATTATAACGAAATTTTAACCATGTGTCAAGAACTATATTTTAGAAGTTATAACCGTACACTGTAATATCTTCGCGATATAGCTCGTATACATGTTGTTTAGTTCTTAATGTGTACCAACGTTCCCACATGGGTTGTACTATTTCATCTTGCAAAATTGAAATATCTTTCGGATGTAGGTTTGCAAAATTTAATTCATGTTTCCACGACTCGAATCTAACAATGTGGTCACAGTCTTTAAATAGTTCTACTTGTGTGATGGGGGTAGACTTATCAAGCCAGTTGTCTAGTCCAATATAATCTAGACTTGCCATATACATAGATACTACCCTTTCATATGGATTTCTAACTACGCCTATTGTCTCCCCTTCACAATGTAAAATCAATCTAATAAACCCTCTAATGACTCTAGCTTTTCCTGTGCGGATGCTAGTTTATCTAGTTGTTTATCAAACTCTTCTATGAGGTCAGAGTGTTCCCCAATACCTACTGAGTTAGTAAAGTATGTATGCAACACTGCCTCTGCTTCTTTAGCTTCTGCTATATACTTAGCTTTCAGAGCTTCGTAGTATCTATTTCCTCTATGCATTATTTGTCTCCCATATATGCTGGGATAAACGACTTCAAGAATCTTTCTTGGTGTTTATCCATTAGTATTACATGAATAAGAATAGGCAAAAATACTAATAAAAAGCAAGTGAATACTATTCCACCTACCCAAGCGTATCTATATGCTATATTACTTTTATCTATTCTTCCAATTATTTGTATCGCTGGTAAGTATAGGTTATAGATACCCATACCTACTCCTGCTAACCAAAACGACGCCACATAGTATAGTGTGTCCATTTGTTTTCCTTTTACATATACTCTCGTAAATGTCTTAGACTGCCCATATCATAAGCTGGTACTGCATGGTATTTACCTGCAAAACTTAAGTATGGAAAGTACGTATCTTTGAGGTCTTCTTGTTGTGCTTCAATTGTATACACTAGGTATATCTTGTAGCCTCTATCCTCTGCTTGTTCAGGCTTAAGTTCTTTTTGTACTATCGCTGGATAGTTCTGTCTTATTGCCCAAACCTTTTCTCCTTTGGCAAAATCATCAGACATGCACTGGTCTGGTAATAGTGCATTCCGTCTGCCTTCAAAGTCTGTGTGTGCTATTTTTTGTGGGACTCCTATTCTTTCTATGATTCCCTTTACAAAAGCAGGTGAACGATACAGTGACTTAGCAATGTCTGCTACTGTTTCGCCATCTAAATATCCTGCTATTGCATCTGTAATTTCTTTTTTAGTTGCAGCTTTTCCTTTGTTCTGTGCTTTTCTTTTAGCACGAAACTCCATAGTTTCATTGAACTCAATAATGATATTACCTAATCTAGTTGTGTTGTAAGCAATGTTTAATATACCACATGCTTCTTTCTTTGTTATAGGTTTGCTACCATCAGTAGGATTTAATAACTCAATTACCTTGGTTATATTTGCCTGTGTAAGATTCTCGTGTTTCTTCGTTCTCATTAATTTTTGACCCCATTAATATAATTCCATAATGCAGAATCTTTAGTAAGTCCTGCTCGTTTTTTCCTTCCTTCTTTCCATAGCGTTGAGCGTACTTTATGATATTTCCTAAGCAAAAGCCTTCACCATGACCAGCATCAAAGATGAACTCCGTTGACTGGATTTTATTCATACTATAGTGTTGGTCGTATGTTCCCAATATATGATTACGCAGTTTGTTTAATACTACATCTTCATTAAATTTATATTTGTCTGTTTTGTAATCACTCATTTATTCACCGTAAAAAAGCCTACTTGTACAAGTCTGCCTGTTGCTTTGTCGTGTCCAAATCCTGCACAGAATGGAGCATGCCAATAGTGTGCAGGGTATAAAACACATCTGTTATATAGATTGCCAACATAAGTGTGCATCAAGAACTCTCCATCCTCTTCCCACATTTGTTTGAACATACCTTTGCCTTTGCTAAGTTCATCATTCTTGTAAACTTTACCAGTTTGGTTGGATTGAAATAATCCTGTACCTTTCTTAATATCAGCATTAGGACTTAGATATACTACCGCTGCATAGGCTTGACCTTTCATTTCTTCACTAGTATTCTCTAAGAATCCTGAACAGTCATGGTGTACCCAGTTCCAGTTTGCATCATCTTTGTCTGATAATGTAAATGCTGTGTTGCTGTTGTTTCTAGGAAAGTACTGCATCCTTGCATTAAGCATATGTTCCCATTGATTTCTACAATACACAAAGTTCTCATTACTAAATGAGGACATAGTGCGACGACCTGGAAACATAGTACTTCTTTCTCTACGTCCTGGTCTAAAAAACATGGACAAAGCTCGTTCTCGAACTTCATCCACGTTGGGGTAAAAATCGTCCTTTATTACTATCACTTGCTTAATTCATCAAGTACGTCAAGTCCACCTTCAATCTTTGCTAAATATTCTCTTTTAGAGGATAGCTGTCCTTTTAGAACTGCTATCTCTTCTTCAGCTGTTACTCTTTGTTGATTTAGGTTTTGACGCAACATATCCCTATGCTCCATAGTATTTATTGGTTCTTTCTTGATACCTAGTAGGACATCAAGAGGTGTGTCTTTTGCCATGCTTTCTAACTCCGTTTCCTAAATGAACCTGTTGTCCACTTGATTTTCTCATTACAATCGGTCTAAACCATCTGCTCTTTGCTAGATGTTTTTTGATTGCTTCGTGCTGCTGTTCTTCTGTAGTTCCATCGTTAAAGGTAAATGTATACCCTTTATGTTCCACTTTGATCATGTTGCTGTTATCCTTTTCTCATAGTCAGCGTAGTCTTCGCTCCACCAATGAGGCTTGTCTCTGTGAGACCATGCGGCGAACGTAGCTTTGTCTAGATGGTAGTAGTCACGATAGCTCTGTATAGGGTTATCATAATCTTTCAAGTCATCTGGCATTGCTAGTCCAAATTCTGTAAATCCGAGTCTGGGCATATTCTTTGGCTCAGGTAGTTTGTTTACTACTTCCACTATGGATTTGTGTTGTTTACCATAACGATAGTGGTACTCATCGTTCAATGCGTTAGCATAACAATGAGTCCACTCAAAGTTATCCAAGCTCGACCTAACCCATATCGTACACGGATGATTATACATCATTGGTAAGTATGGCGTGAGCGGTCGCTGGTCAAGCGGTAGGTGCTTAATCTTGGCTTTCTCACTATTTAGTACCTCACGTTCGTCCTTGTCAAGCGCACGGGGTACAAAACCTAGTTTGGCATCAATCCATATCGCAGTACATAAGAGTTGTGCTGCCTCGAGAGGCATCTTTACTATGTGCTTGTCGACATGATACTCTGCGCATTTGTCTAGGTCTTCATCTAAATAAAATAAATTCATTACGCTATCCAGCACTTGTACTTAGGACACTCGCCATTCTCTGGCTGTACTGCTGTCCCACAGTGTTCGCACTCTCCGTAATGATACTTGTCAAACTCTTTTGTTTCTGAGTTCCACATGTTTACAATTTTGTTTTTGTTTGTTTCTGTATTTTTCATATGTATATTATACTAAATTTGAAACCATCTGTCAAGTACTATTTTTTAACTCCATAAACGCAGCATGTGACCATTCCACATTATCAGTTACTAAACTCCACATATATGTAGACCCAGTACTCATAAGTATATCACAGCGCTGGTTTCCATAGGCACATATGTACTTTGTCTTTTGATAGGGTACTATATACTCAGGGTTGACATTACGCATTGTAAGTTGCCAGTTGTCGTAAGTATTCGGTAAGAGTATGATTGGATGCTTCATTCCATTCTTAAGAATGTCATTGCGCAAAACGTCATATCCGTCCTGCTCCTTTCTATGGGAAACAGGACAGAAAATGTCCGTAGCATGAACCATCTCAGGTTCATACTTTCTCTCTACTAATTCAAAGTCTATAAATAATCTTGCTGTTATCACTTTCCAAATGCTCTTCCTGCTTCACTGATTCCAAATGCTCCGAGTGTAATCACTACGAGACTTGTGAATATGGTGTCACTAATTACTAAGTCCTGTCCCCAGAACGCTGTTATTAAATCACACCCAGCAAAAACAATAAGCATAAAGAACGCGATGAAGCCAATTATAGCTTTTTCATTAACATCGTTGTCGTCCAAAAATAAATCCATAAACTTTCGTTTAGGTGGTGCAAGTCTTTTCTTAGCTGCTGCAGCCTCGAGTTGCATCTCCTTTATCATATCTTCAGACTTGTCTAGCTTCTCAATGAGAGCCATGTACTTGTCCAAATCTATTTCAACTTCGTTTCGTGAATTATCAGTTCCTTCTGCCATAGTAATCTCCTATGGTTTCCAGTTATACCAATTCCTCCTATTATAGGGTCTGCCTACACTTCTTTCTTGGAAGTGAAAGCTAATTGATATTCTTGGGCTTAGAGTATCAACTCTATGGTACTTACCTTTCGGTATGTATAGTAGGTCGCCGTCATTTAAGTCTATTACTTCTTCCAAAGTAGCAGTTTCTCTGCGACCCCCTTTTACTTCAAACTCTTCATAAATGTACCAGCGTACTGTGCCTGATACATGAAACAAAAAGTTATCAGTCGAATCTGCATGAATCGGAAAACAGTGTGCATCTCTAGATTTACTACAATATAGATTTGCTTGTCCAACACCGTAGTGTTTTTCAAAGTCTTGGCACTGCTTCCACATAGTTTCGTTTAGGAACTCACTTAGCGTAAGTATAAAACTACTTCCATTATTCCACAGATTCCAAAGTTCTGTGCGTGATAATTTTTTCTTGTCTTTCTTCTTACACCACTTGTTTCCATCAGGTAAAACTACCTGTAACTGTGGTGTTCTATCCCATTGTCCAATATTCATTTGATTGAGATAGTTGTCGAGTTCTTCCCAACTAAAATGTTTTGAGAAAGGATTGTCCTCTCTCTTAATATAAAAATGTTTCTTCCCCTTGTATTTCAGATGAAACTCATCAACCCCGATGGGACTTATTAGCTCTTCAAACTTCACTAAGTTTCTCCAATTGTTTTACTTCTCTTTGGTACTTCCAATATACTTCCATTATGTCCTGTCTTTTGTGCGTTGCTTTAGCGTGAGGAGAGTACTTCGGATGCCAAGGTTGATAGCTAAGTGCTGTAAGATGTACTTGCCAAATCTCTTCTAGTTCAAAATGTACTTTCGTTATATCACTTATATTATTAGTCTTGTATGGATAAGCTGTATCACACCCGTCGAAGCTGTTCCATCTAGCATCAATCTCATGTACTATATGTTCACTCTTTTTTCTAAAGGGAGAACCAATACTTTCCATAAATGACCACTTATAAGTTCCATCCCATTGAGCTTGTTCTTCTATAGAGTGTACATGTTCTTTTGCTTTTTCACAATCTATTAGCATAATACTATCACACCACCATCCTCTTTCTTGTGGGGTGTCTTTGTGCCTTACATTATTCATTTGTAAAGAATCCCAGACCATGCCAAAAGGTTTCCCTTTCAGGTCTGTTCTCCATAAATGAAATATATCTCTGAAGTTTATCATATCACAATCTGTGTACAAAGCTCTGCCTTTGAATCCACACAGCTCTGGTATAGCATACCTGAAGCAAGTGAAGGGTGTTCCCCAACCTTTTCTTTTCCATGTAGGAAACATACTTGGTCTTAGCCATGTAACTTCTACAGGATGATTTGTATTCTTTAATATGCTATATAAATATACTTTCTCTATTGTAGGGTCAAAGTTTTCACTTGTTCCAACAAATAAGCGTATAGGTTCTTCGCTATTGAAATCTAAAACAGCCTTTTTAAAGTGGCCTGTTATTTCATTAGTCATCATAGTATGTGACATGTAGTATTATATCTCCTTCTTTTATGTGTACGTTCATATTCCATAAGTTACCCACACTCTCAACGTCGCCCTCTTTCTGAGGTTTCCACTCTAGTTGTCGTTTATCCCATGAATTTAACTTATAATCATTAACTTCTAGTGATTGGCATAGCTTTTGGTAGCTTTTACCTAGTATTATATCAGTATCTCCTTTGACTATATAGTATGCTTGTCTGGTTTTTCGGGCTTTAGGTAGAGCTATTCCTTTATCTGTACCTTTAACTATAACTATTTTTTCTATTGTTTCCTTAAACTCGCCTTGAGTACTGATATCTTCCATAACAGTATTACCATGAGTTCTCCAGTAAGGATAAGTACAGTTATATACTTCGATATCATACTTAGGTGGGAAGTAATGCCACATTAAATATGTATCACAGAAAGGAAACTGAGCATCACGCTGAGGGTCCATCCACTCTACTACTTCATTACATAGGTCTGTTATACTTTGTGGTACTACCATACTTTACTTTCTCCTCGTATAAAACATACTAATACATCTCTTAGTCCTGATACTAGTGGAGTGCTTTCGTGCATATGAAATGCTGTGAATATTGTTAAACTGCCTTTCTTCTTCATTGTTTTAAATTTGTGTCTAAATTGGTTTGGAGGTGTCTGTTGTCCCCCTAATAAATCTCTTTGGTTGAAGGACTCAGCAATCTCTAAGTCTCCTCCTTCGTACTTATCACTCAATTGCACACTAATACTTATCTTTCGCATCGATCTTCGTGTTATTATGTGATTTAAGTAAGGTCTGCAATCTCTATGTGCAGTAAAAAATTGTCCTTTCTTTTTATATCTTACTATATTAAATTCGTGATGGTCAGATAAAATAGGATATAAATCAAACTTATATGTTCTATCATTGTATGAATCGATTGCATACTGTAGTTTGTACCTTAACCATTCAGGTACAGTTGCACCTCCAAGTCTATCACAGTCTCTCAGAGACTTATCTAGTCCTCTGTATCTTGTAGTTGCTGGTTTGAATTGTTTGGTTTGGTGGGAATAAAAGTCTTGTATCTCATTATCAGACAGGAAGTTCTCTATGTGTCCGCATAGGTCTGATGTATTATTCTTGTCTTGACTGAGTACTAAGTTCATCTTTTATCATTTGTTTGATTTCGTTTTTAAATTGGTCGTATGAATCGAATTCACACAAGTCTTTGGGAGGATGTGAGTCATGTTCTAATGCTACTACTCTGTCCTCTAATTCTTCTAGCCACTCTTCACATTCTCCGAATCGTGCCTGTGCTGGTTCGTTCTTGTCGAACCACTTGGAGTGTTTCTCCATTGCTCTTTTCCATAAAAGCATCTTTATAAATCTAACCATGACAAGTGCTTATAAATGTAGCAAAAGCATTCGCTTGGTCGTGGTATCTACTAGGTATGGATATATCAAACACTATTCTTGGACTATCGCCCATGTTTCTATCACTAATCCATGTACTATCGCCGTCTAGCATACCTGTTACACAAGTCCAGTCTTTAGTAGTACTAGGATTATGTTGGTCTACTACTTTTGTACGTTTACCATCTTTGATAAAGTTTGTAAAGCCATCCTCACTATTATGTATAAATCTAAAGAAGTGTCTAGGTCTATCTCCTCCATTACTCCATGCAGTCCATCCTGTTGCTGGGGGTTGGAATACCATACTGTCCCAGTACCATGCTTGATTATCAGTTAGTTGTCGTACTGAACCTAAGAATACTGAACTTCTTTGTTTGAAGTCTCTTGATATAGCTCTACCAGCATAATCAATAGAATTACTAGGTTTAGGATATCCATTGTCTGATTCATCAGCCATCTTTTCTCTTAAATCAGCCGCTGTTGTCTTAGGTAATGGCTTGTATGTCCATCTATGGGGTAATCTATAGAAATCTTGTGCTAATAAATCTAACCTCTGGATTATCTGGTGTTCTTTAATCGGTATTTGTTTCATTGGTTGTCACTTCTCTATAGTATATTACTACTTCTTTGAGTTCACGAATATATCGTTTTAACTCTTGAGTGTTATATGCCATTAACTCATAATCTGGTACTGTCATGGCAAAAAATACCACTTGTCCTTGGTCTTTTTCTACTCTTGCTAAAAATTCTTCTATATTTTTCTCACTAACTACATACCAATAAGGTTCTTTTAAGTCTATTTCTCTTGGCAGTACTGGTTGTGCTATATTCCTTTCAATAGGTTTTGCACTAACCTCTAATGTCTTTGTTGGTAACAGGCTGCACGACGATACCATCATCAGCAGCGTCAATGTCACGGCTATCTTGTTCGATTCCATCAAATACCTCTTTTGTTGCTTTGTTTACTCTAGGTTCTATTAACCCAGGCTTTGCTGCGGCAAGTTTAGTTAAACTGTGCCTTTTAAATATATCAAGATAACGATTCATTTCTTTCTGTGCTTCCTGACTTTTAATTTGTAATTCGTTGAGTTTGCCTGTCTGTAAGGCAAAGTCGTTTTGTAGTGATGAGATTGCATCTTCTTGCAGTTGTACTGCATTTTCTAATTTTGCATTATTTTGTGTAAGTGTGGCGTTCTCATTCCATAACCAATAGGTACTTAGACCTAGTGATAGTATAATTGCTAGGAGAAACTGATACATAACAGTCCTCCAATGATTAGTCCCTTACCAAAACATATCCAATACATTTGATATAGACTTAGTCCATACTTTACTTTTACTTCGTTTATGAACTTCATATGTTTAAGTTTGAGTTTTTCTATCATAATTGCTCTATCTTGTAGTTAAGACCATCTGCGCCTCGAATCTCTACTACTTCCTTGTCCTCATTGAGGAACTTTAGGTATTTAGGTTGTTTTTTCAAAAATTTACGAACTATATAAGTTGTATCATCAGCGTCACCATATACGGCATTATAACTAACAGTTAGCTTATATCTTGTCGAGAAGTAACTAAGTATTTTTAACCAAATCTCTTTTATGTCCATTTCTTATTTTCAAACAGAAGACCCTCTGCTTCTCTACGGCGAATAAGTCCTTCAAGAACCTTACCACCTGCTTTGTTCCATCTTGCCATTTGAGCTGGAACTCCTTCATAATCACCTGCATTTAGTACTTTTAGCATAGTTGATGCGTTTAAGTTTCCATTGCCTAAATTGAATGTCCAACTGACGAGTGCGTCAAATTGATGTTGTTGTAATGGTACTGTGACAGCTGCTCTTACATAGTCTTCGTACTCTATAATTTCTTCAACAAGCAGTGAATCTGCTTCTTCTTGTGTGATTGTTTTGCCTTCTACAGCAGTTTTTATATGACCATAACCTATTGTCCATACACCAGCAGCACACTTATATGCTTCTAGTTCACACCCTTCAAAGTGTTTGATTAAGTCTAGTCCTTGTTCTGATATTTTCATTTGTTTCCTTATAGGTGTAGGGACTCCAAAGAGTCCCCACAGTCGTTGACAGTTTATACGAGATATGATATATTCATTCCGATTACACTGACACCAAAGCACATTAAGAGCATTTGGTTCATTGCTTCGCAGAATTCTCCATTCTCACATATTGTATCACGAACTTTGATAGCTATTGCTTTCATTTTAGTTTATCTCCAAGATTTTCCTCTTAGAATCTGGAGTTCGTGATAAGTTGATTGTCAGTAACCCGTCTTGTAGCTGTACCTCATCTACCAACAGGTCGGCGTTTAGAATAAACCTTCGTTCAAAAGATTTTAGACTAAGACCTTGATGAACGAAATCTTCATCATCACCTAGTTTGTGTTCTTTTTTACCCGTTATCTGGAGTTCTTTGTTATCAAAGATTATCTCCAATTCTTCTTTTTTCCAACCTGGAACTGCGACTTCTATACGATAGCCCTCGTTCCTTGCTATTAAGTTATATCTAGGATATGCTGTGTCCGTATACGACGGCAGTGTAGGCATATCCAATCCAAGCCAAAATTTACTTAAATCTATACTCATTTTTTTCTCCATAATTCCTTTTCAGTAAATATTCACGCCTCCTTTCGGTAGACGCACCAATTTGTAAGTCAAAACTATGACTTACAGAATAATTATATCAAATTTTAACCTTGATGTCAAGAACTATTTTTCAGAGTCATCAAACTCTATGAGTCCCTTCTCCTCTAAATAGTCTACCGTGGTTTGGATTCCAATTTGTTTCCCTATGGTATATGCACAAGCTATGCACATAATTAAAAATATTATTTCACTTATTTCATTATTTATCATAAACATATTATAGCAACTTTGTAACCTCCTGTCAAGGTAAATCTATACCATTGCTGAAAATAGTACTTGACACTACCTTTTAAATTTAGTATAATATCTGTATGAAATATAAAAAAGCAATAGAACATTTGAGAAAAGCGTTCGAGGAACTTCCTGAAGGCGTTGAACTTACAAAAGGTGGAGTCGGAGAACTTGCACTCGCAAATCATCTCGGTCATACACTTGTAGATGGAGACAAAAACGCTGATGCCTTTGATGAAGAGGGTAAGCAGTTCGAGTACAAAATTTCTCATACAAATCAATTTAATTTTAACTTTGGAACTCGAGCAATGCAGAACGGAATGACTTGGCAAGAGAAGATTTCCACAAAAGTAGACTCATGGGAGGGTGCTTACTGTGCTAGAATAGTCGGAGTAAATGTAGAGGAGGTTGCCTACTGCGATAGTGCAACATTGAAAACATACTTTCTCGAACACTTTAGCAACACAAAGGGACAACTGCTCAACAAGAACTTTCGTATGCAGAGTTTTCAACAACTAAAAAATAGTTCTTGACATGCAATCAAAATTGGAGTATAATACAGGTATGAAGAAATGGACACTAGAGCAATTGGAGTTTTTAAGAAGGCATTACAATGAGATGCCACTCAACGAACTCTGTATAAAACTTGACAGAAGTGAGAACAGCGTTGTCGCTAAGGTCTACTACCTACGCAAGAGAGGATGGACATTTACAAGGAGAACAGATGCCAAGTGTTAATCTAAAAGGAATGAGCTTCGAGAAAGGACTTAGAATATTCCGAAAGAAGTGCATGAGAGCCGAAATCAAAGAACGATGCAGAGAGAAACAGTACTATGAAAAACCCAATGCTAAAAGAAATGCAGCGAATAATTATAGGAAGCGTTCACGACAATTGGACAAACTGAAGGCAGAACAACTCGAAATAAGAAAGAAACGATTACGCAGATGAAGAATCTAACCAACGCCTTGGACTTTTTAATGTGCAATCCTAAAGAATTAGTACATCCCATAGACCAAAACTTTAAATTTAGATGGTTATACTGTTTTTATGTTCAAGATGGTACTAAAAAGAAACTTAAAATAGGACATTCGTGCAATCCTGTCAAAAGAAATAAACAGCAAGGCACTCAATCGGACGACGCTCTCTATTTTGCACTAGGATTTATGGAAATACAAGAAGCGCGTAAAGTAGAACAAGAGGTTTTTCAACAAATAGAAGAATTTGTTGTTCGAGAACCGATACTTGGAATGTCCAAAACACCCACTCACAAAGTAGATTTAGATTTTAAACATTCATATGCCTTTTCTGGTGCGACTGAAACTTTCATAATTCGTCATGAAATTGATTTCAGTAAGATACTTTATGTACTTCAAGAAGTCACTCTCCAATCATACCTTAAAAATGCTGGAAGTCTGGAAGACCTTTCCAATTTAATTGCACATACAAATTCAATTCCTACTGAAAAAATAAAAAATATTTACGATATCTAAACTTATACCAATCCACTTTATCATACCCCTGAGAAAAACAGTACTTGCTTTATGTTGAAAAGTATGATAAAATAAATACATAATTTGATTATATAGTCAATACAAACTACCGATTACACTCGTTAGTCCTAACTGATGAATGACGCCATAGCGAAATGAAATGGAGTCTTGGCGGAACATCTAATCTGGGACAATGATAGAGTGTTAATTGTATAATCTAATCAACAAGATACAACCAAGTATCGACTAAACTCAACTCATGAGTTTATAAATTCTACTATAATACTTAATTACTAAAAACTTATCTCAAACAAGTGTAACTTCCACCAACCGAAATTTTTTTAAGCAATAAAAAAGGGACATAAAGCCCCTCTTGTTTGTGTAAATTTTCCCTCTAGCCGTCAAAACCATCCATCTTTCGACCTAGGTACTCCTTCTTGTTGTACCATTCTTAGTCTCTTTACCGAAAT
>Ga0208791_1000024_pt1 | contig 81165 bp, 75 predicted proteins | sample 11_taG_FD_184084 | JGI IMG/M metagenome (GOLD analysis project Ga0208791, IMG submission 184084) | Marine viral communities from the Subarctic Pacific Ocean - 11_ETSP_OMZ_AT15265 metaG (SPAdes) (version 2) | ecosystem: Environmental > Aquatic > Marine > Oceanic | place: Pacific Ocean | collected...
AATGGTATCCGGCAAGAGTTAATGAATGCGGTGGACAAGGACAGTGTGTTTTGGAATACTGAGGCGCATAGGCAAATTGTAATGCATAACCACACTTTGATTCCTCGCGCACCAGAGTTTGGTCAAGATGTAGTGCGTACCCAGGAAGAAGACCCTACAGAAAGAACGGTTATTGAAATCGGATTCAAAAATGGTAGTCCAGAGGCTGATCAGAGCGATAGGGATGCTACTCTAAATTTTGGATTTTTCCGCGATAAAAAGTCTAACAGACCTCACGAAATAGGCAAATGGCTGCGCACAGAACTCGTCGATGGTGTTCCATGGGACTATTATGAGGCTATACAGTTACAAGGCATCAAAGGCAACTTCTTGCATAAAGAGTACAGTAGCTACGCGCAAGATGAAGAAGGTAATTCTACAGGATTTACTTCTGAGATAGAAATAGAGCGCGTAAAACCCTCAGAAGAAAATGAAGACTACAGTGACAATGAAGGCTTCTCCGAGGCTGATTTTGACGACGCTGAAGAATTCGATGACGGAGATCCTTTCGGAAGTGGTACTGATACTAATGGCACAACTACTGTTGAGGACAATCCCGCAGTAGAAAAAGCTTTTGGTACTGAAGGTGAGGACAAAACTACAGATTCATTAATTACAGGTACTGAAGCTGCAGACTATGATAATATGGATTTTGACGATGATGGCGATGGCAGTCTCTTCTCTGCTTCTCCTAGGACTCGAGTTGTAGTACCTGTAAAAGAAAGTCCTGTAGAAGCTTTTGTAAATCGTAACGGGACAAAGCTAAACGCGGTTTTAGAGAAGATTATGCTGATGGAGTCTATGATTCCAAAAGAAAAGCAAGTACGGATACGTGTTCTGTCTAATATGAATGCGCCATCTACGTACAACTCTAAAACGCATACTATCGATGTTCGTGCGGATATTACAGATGCAGAGTTTACTCATGAGCTGGTTCACGCATATACTGTGTGGGCAGTCACTAGTAAAGATCCGCGTGTGAAGCAGCAGGTGCAGCAGCTTGAAACTTTGCGGCGGAAGCTTACAAGCGCAGAAGGTCTAGCTGCAATGGGTTTGAAGTTTAGCGAATACCAAAAGTTCTTGAGAGGAACTAGAGTATTTAAGGATATACAATTCCGTAAGAAGAGTCTGTCTGATTTTGATGCAGATGCCCAAAGCGACTACAACTTTTTTACCCAGCAGGAGAATCAAGACAAGTTTTATGGCTTGACAGATATAAAAGAACTCCTATCGGAAACGATGTCCAACGCTCGCTTTGCTGAGCAGCTAGCAAAAGTTGACAGTAAGGTTGGGGAGAGATTGTCTAAAGCTAGAGGTACTAGTGTATGGAATAAAATCCTACAGCTTGCAGCTGATATGCTCGAAGCAATGAACCTCACCTTTGGTGCTAATGCTGCTACAGAAATCTCAGCTATAGGAGCTTCTGTAATAAGCAAGAGAGCAAGGTCTTTGGGTGCCAAGGTACCTTTTATTAATTCTGAAAAAAGTAAAGTAGAGTCTAAAAAAAGAATGTTTACTCCTCGTAAAGAGGGAGACGTTCGGAATGTAGATTCTATGATTGCTTATAAGAAGATTCGTATGGAAGAGTTTAAAGCTGTACGAGCAAAGTTTGCAGGAAACAACAGTGCGCTGAAAAGTATAGATAGAAGGATAGCTAAAGAGAAGGCAGACATAGAAGCACTAAGTGATGATAGTGTAACCGCAAAGTCTGTGTTGATGATGGTTGAGCGAGAGCTTGAGGACATCGACAATGTTATGTATCGTATGGCAGGTAAGATGCCTAACAAGGCTTACATGACGAGTATTCTCAGTGCTCAGACTGCTCTTGCGTTTTACAGTAGGTTTGCTAAACAGGTTAAGTTGAACCGTGAGAGCCGAGAAAAAGTTAGGGACTTGGTGGGTCGTGCTAATGCGATGCAAGATGACTACTTAGACATCCTTCGTGAGGCATTACGCAAGTACGCTAAGCAGTTGTATGCGGGTAGTCCTACAGCAGATCAGATCACGGACGACAGCTTTGAGACTATGGAGGCTATCAATTTCCTCAAGGCCAACTTGATGTCTGCTGGTCGTCAAGGTAGGATTGAGCTTTCTTTCTTAGACGATATTCTTAAGGTTGCATATGACGGTCAGAAGACTGACTATACTACGCGTGTTGAGGCTTATGAAATTCTGAGTGCTGCGTTTAAGAAAACTGACTACTATAAGAAGCATGGTTGGGAGGGACTGGTAGAGCTAGACGCCGACGGGAAACCTACTCCTAAAATTATCAGTCCTGTAAGCGGCAAGTGGAGTCTTGAAGAGCATAAGCGTAGAACAGTGGCTCTTACTGAAAACAGTGAGTCTGGATGGAAGAACTATTACGAGTGGCTTACTGAACATACTGATCGTATCGATGTGGAGCGTTTGTACAACCTAGACATTCGAGAGGTTACGCGCAAAGACGACCCAGCATACATGCTTCAGTTGGAAAAGAAGTTTGGTAAGGTTGGTACTAGAGAGCTTCTAGCTAGACAGGACAAGTTGATGGATCGTTATGCTGATGCTAAGGTGGCAGCGTTTGATGTCATCGATATGAATACGACAGGCGAAGATGCTAAAGAAAGTCGCAAAGCACAGAAGATTGCTTGGGTAAACTTGAACAGTCCTGCTGCTCACTATAAATACTTTAGTGGCAAAGAGCTGCGTCCGGCTAATGCTAAAAACCAATTTTTGTATCATATGCCTCTACCTAAAGTAGTGGGTAAAGAGACTGGGTTCTTAGATGAAAGGTTTGAAGATCTGCAAAGGGAAGATGATGCGTTAGCGTACTACAACTTTTTGCGGTCCCAGTTTAAGGAGATGATGGCAAGCTTGCCGCTGGACACTTACGCAGAAAACATTCATGCTGTAGAGCAGGGATTGTTTTTACCTGCTATCAGGAAGAAGATGGCTATGGATAGCATCAGTCCTAAGCAAGTAGTCTTAAAACAGCACAGTCGATTTGTCGAAAGTATTACAAGTAATGATGAAGAGTTAGAGGCTCGGCTGATTGATCCTGTAACCGGAGAGTTCCGAAGAGACATACCTGTTCACTTCATGAAGAGGTTTACTGAATTGAAAGAGCAAGAGTTCAATATGGACAAAGTGTATAAGAAGTTTACCATGATGGCAACTACTTATAAGGCAAAGAATGAGGTAGAGGATATTGTAAGGATTACCGAAACAACTTTGAATAATGTTGGAGTCTCTGTTACGAATGGTAAGGGAGAAAAGAGAATCAATAAGCTTACAGGATTAGCTTATGTACGAGAGAGTGGCGATGCTAGACAAAACATAACGAAGGCGGCTAGCGCAAGCATTAGAGAGTTTTATGGTCAATCTAAGCAGATGAACGAGAAGTACTTAGTAGGTGCAAAACGCGCTCGTACACTTGAGGAAAAGCAAAAAAAGAAAGAGCTAGAAGAAATAATAAAAGAAGCAGATGAAAGATTAGAGAATGGTCGGATAACTGAGGAGCAGCATATTGAGATTGTAGACCCCGTTATAGACAAGATAAATGCTATAGGCAGTAAAGTTGATTTAGGAAAGGTTCTCAGAGGTCTAACTAAGTTTACTCAAGCTCGTGGTATGGGTTGGAACGTACCTGCTGCATTCACAAACTACATCTTTGGCTCGATGGCTGTGTATCAACACGCTGCTAGGAGAACAGACTTCGATGAGCGTGATGCAGATAAGGCGTTTAGAACTATGCTCCACATGTCTTTGCATACGGCTACACTTAGGTCTGGGTTGTCTGAAACAGAAACAGCAAAGAAGATTCAGAACATGATGCTGCGTCTTGATGTATTGAAAGACTTTACGGAGGTTCGATATGATCCGCTTGACGACGAGACTACGTTTGATCAGATTGTTAAAGCCTTTGGCGTATATGAACTGCAACGTAGCTCAGAGTATTTCACGTATGGTCACGCTACTATCGCTGCTTTGCTTGGGACTAAAATTGGCGAGAGCAATGCTTGGGAGTTAATGGATGGTAAGGGTGTTATTCAAGCAGAAGGCTTTAAGCCAGGAGAAAAAGAATGGACTAAGCTGACCAATAAGATCAACCAAATTAACATGAACATTCATGGCAACTACGACCCTCAAAGTCCTATTGCCTTGAAACAGACTATGTTAGGTCCGGCTCTTATGCAATTTAAGAGCTGGGTTCCAGAAGGTTTTGCTCAAGAAGCCCAAGGTAAAATCTATGATTTGCATTTAGAGCGAGAAGTGCAGGGTATGATACCCTCTATATGGGGAGAGAAAGGCAAATGGTTTGCGCAGCTGCCTAAGATGTTGATTCCTATATACCGTAGGCATGCGGAGTTAGATTTCTCTAACCCTGTTACTGAAGAGAATGCTCGAAAAGCATATGCTAAGTTGTATCAGTACATGTCCTTAATGATGATGGCTGCTTTCTTTAAGGTCGCTTTAGATGATGAAGAAGATGACGATGCAAAGGGCATGCTCATTTTCTTGATGAACATCGCAGATAGATTAAAGAATGACCTTAGTTACTTCTACAATCCTAGAAGCTATCAGGAAGTCACAAAAGGAATGCCTACTACGGAAACTTTAGGAGACTTGTTTAAGTTTGCAGAAGCTACTATGCAGACGATGGCAGGAGACGCGACTATTCCGACAGGTGTATATGCAGGAAGGTCACGCCTGCTGCATCATGGAGGAAAGTTATTCCCTGCTGGAAATGCATTGCAGCGTATGGAGTACAACATCTCTACAAAGCCACAGTAAAAAAAAACATTATATGAAGAACCAAAGTTCCAACTATCAACCCTCACGCAATAAGCGTCCAGGGATTACCGCAAAGACTAAGCAGAGTTCTAATAAGAGTAGTAAGAACTACCAGAAACAGTATCGTGGTCAAGGCCGTTAATTTTAATCACTTACATTTATACTATGTTAGACTTTATTACTGAGAACCTTGCAGAACTGATTATTGGTCTGCTGGCATTTCTGAAGATTATTGTGAACTTAACTCCAACGGAGAAGGACAATCAGATATTTGGATATCTTGATACACTGATAAGTGCGATTATTCCTGATCGTCGTAAGACACCTACAGATTAAGTGCGCCTGGTAGGACTTGAACCTACGACCTGCCGATTATGAGTCGGATGCTCTAACCACTGAGCTACAAGCGCGAAAAAAGAGAGCTGAAATAAGCTCTCTTTTTTATTTATATATCCTCTAGTTGCAACTGCTGTAAAGAGGGCATTTACCATAAGGGTGTTCACAGATAATACACGTAGAGGGATCTTGTGACATTAGCTCAAACCTCTGTAGTAAATCATCGCATCCACAATTTTCTTGTACCCACCTCTGCTCTACGAATTCTAACGTAGAATCGTTTACAATCTTGTAAATATCACAGGGTGCAGTCCTGTAGTTTTGATCGACACATTCACATCCAATCAAAGCCCCAAGAATCATAATCCCTATTAAGGCTAAACAGGTATATGCTAGCAGTCTATTGAAGCTCATATGGGTACTGTATTCCAGTCTTTTCGAGGACGCTCAGCAGTAACTATATACTCTGTAGATTCGTATCTCCAAAAGTAGTATTTAAATCCGTCCTTGGCTGTTACAGAATATCGAAAGCTACCCTGTATTTCAAAATACATAGGTCTGCCAGTAATTCTGTTCCACAGATCTAAGGCATCGTCTTTATTTGTAGAGGACCATACCCAACAGTATCGGTTTTCATACCAAACTCCACACTCATAAGGACCATTGTAATCATATGTCCCTGCAGGCACAGCGTTCTCCACATAAGCTGGGCAAGGCGCTCGGTTTATGTGCTGCAGTGAGCAGGACGATAGTAGTACCAAAAAAATAAACGTAACTAATATTCTCATTGTTTCAAGTTTTTGTAGCTGAGGCGGGACTCGAACCCGCACGAACCATTCGGCTCAACAGATTTTAAGTCTGTCGTGTCTACCAATTCCACCACTCAGCCTACCCGATTACCAATCTATGGTAGTCGTATCATGTTTAGAAAGCCAATCATTAGCTTTTTTAAAATGATCACATCCAAAGTAACCAGCCTTACCACCAGCATATGCTTCAGCGGCAGGATGAGGAGCTTTGAGTATCAGATGGTGAGGCATCGTAAAGAACTTCTCATACACTTGAGAAGCTTTACCCCAAAGCATAACTACTAGAGGTAACTCTGCCTTTCTAAAACTCAATGCGCTCAATGTAGCTGCAATGAATTTTTCCCAACCATAACCGTCGTGTGACTTAGGAGAACCCTTGTCTACTGTTAGAATAGTATTCAATAGGAATACTCCTTGGTCAGCCCAGGGTTCTAGATTACCACCTGATATTTCTGCTCCAACACTATTGTATACCTCTTTCTTTATGTTGCGCAAAGACGGATTTATTTTAGTGCTACTACCTACATCAAAGGCTAAACCTGTAGCCGCTCCATCATGATAGGGGTCTTGTCCTAGGATCAAAACTTTGACCTTATCGAAATCAGTTTTGCGATAAGCCCTAAAGATGTTTTTTTGCTCAGGAAATACTGTACTGAAGGTGTAACAGATATCAATTTTATCTCGAAGCTTGTTCATGTAAGAAGACTGGAACTCTGTGTTCAGATGTTCCGACCAACCAGGACCGACTACATGCTCATATGTGTTACTCATCTTCCAAAGCTAATTCTATAGCACCACCCAATAGACTCTCTTGGCTTCTAGACCAATTACCTGATTGAGTATGCAAGCATATTCTGTTAATCAACTGACATGCTTGATGCCATCCGAGTTCTAGATAGCTGTCATGAATATGAAAGACTTCGCAGGGGTATTGCTTATTAGTCTGTACAGCAACGATGTATACATTCTTTAAAGTATATCCTGGAAAAGCATATGACAGAGCAAACTGGTAGAAAGCCATCTGCCTGTGGTAGTTGTATTTCTCAAGAGTCTCTTGAAATCTACCTAGCGGAGTACGAGTAGTCTTTAAATCGACTAGAGTAATAGACTTATCATTTTCATTGATAAGCACTCTGTCAACCTTAGACTTCATGTTCAAAGGAACTGGGGGTTCATCTAATCCAACATGCCATTCTTCTTTCCAAGTAATTTCAATCTCATTACGAGCTTCTGTAAACTCGCTATCTTCTCCTCCAAGGAGTAAGAAGTTAGCAAGGTCATTAGATTGAATACCATCGTAGCAATTGTGGACTTGATGAAATACCTCAGGACTAACCAGAGTCTTGTCCTTCAGCATACACAAGTCTGACCAGTACGACGACCCCTCTTTCAGCAGAGTATTAATTTTGCTTTCGAGAGAACGACTTTTATAGAAATCTATAAGCAAGTCTTCTACATTGTACTCGTTGAAGAAATCTTCTAGCGAATACTCATTCTCTAACCCCGCATGGTCCATACTCAGCATGCTCATGAACTTATCTATAAGCTCCTTCACTTTCGGCCCTGGAACATTTGTAGGCTCCATGTCGATAGTTTCAGGCTCTAAGATGAGCTGATGAACAAGAGTACCTAGTTCGAATCCAGAAGAGCTGTAACTTTCCAGGTTTCCATCCATGTACATCTTGAACATCTTAGGACTACCTCCCGCATTAGGGTCGATGTAGTTTAATGAGCTGTTACTGATAGCAGGTATATCAAAGTAGTCCATCAATCTTTTGATTCTGTTGGATCATATGTTCCGTTTTCTAACTCCGCAGTAATTCTGTCAGAGGTTTTAAGGTATGTGCCTTCAGGCATTTCGTCTACAGTTAGTTTGAATCTGTTCCTCAAGATAGAGTGAATTTGATTTCTTGCTTTCTTTTCTATAGATGTAGAGCTTTCATCATCAGTACCGCTGACGCTAACAGTGCCATGCCAAGTATCGCTACCTACAAATACAGCTTGGTAGGTAACAAGAAATACTTGTGCTCTTCCCTTCTTCTTCTTACTCAAAACATTTTGATTTGAGCGTCGTTTACATACTCACCTGCATTTAGGTCAAAGTATTTGTTTTCATGTTCATCAAACATGAAGTTGTCAGAAGACATAATCGGATCTGGCTGCTTGTAGTCTGCAAAATCATTGTAAAAAGCAAGGTTCTCAGGACTATGCTGATCGTTGAAATACAGCCAAGATTCTACAGGTATACTACCATCTAAGTAAACAGTAGTCTTCTTTCGCTGGTACCATTCTGGATGGCTTTCTAGCCTATCTATGTTAGGCATACTCTCCTTAGGAACAAGATAGACTTCTACCTTAAGATGATCACCATCTTCATGGTCTCCGGATAAGACAAATGGAATGCCTTCGCAAATCATTCTGAGTTTGTCTTTGGTCTTTCCTGTACCTAGATACTGAGCGTTGTTTAGATAATGGTTATTACCATATCCCCGTCTTAGTGTACCATACACAGCTACAAGCTCGCCTTTCAGCACATTCTCTTTGCTAAAGAAAATATCATTTCGCTTGAACCACTTACCTGTAACACTGGTACGAACCCCTTGCTTAGTACTCAAAGAAGTTAGGAACCGAGAATCAGTAAGACTCAAGATATCTCTCCAACTATGGCCTGAAATACTACGCAGCGTTTCAGCCACGAATCTGCTGTCACTCATAGAAGTATCCCAACTACGAGGAGTTTGGACTGTACCATTATGGAACAGCCAACACCTCTCATTGATTTTGATAGGTTGAGTGTTGTCCATGTTAACTGGACCAACAGTTGCTAACCTGGCATGGAAGACATAAGGTCTTTCAGTTTGAAGCCAATCATAGGCTTCTTGTGGGTCCATTGTTTTGTACACTTCTCCAGAATCTGTCAAGAGTATGCCAAACCCATGAGGGTTCAGCAGAATACTCTTAGCAGCAATTTCTGAGTCAAGCTTCCCTTGGACTCTCTTCGATATAATCACACACATCTAATGACAGTTGTTGTTTGTTAGAGTTACTTACGGACTTTGCGGGAAGTACAGGTACTCTCCCATCGAAGACACCCTTTGGCACCTTCGCTTTGATTTTTGAATATTCAGTAAAAGTGAATACTCCTTCTTTCTTGTATGCTTTGGTATAAGCATGTACTAGCATAATCTTTTCGCCCAACTTTTTAGTGTAGACTTTAGCTAGATGTCTGTGCAAATTAGAAGTCTGGTCAAGTAGCATCTCATAAATTCTATCTGCAGTTATTGGAGACTTAGAAGACTCTAAAGCTATAATCCTCAATAGGTTAATTCTCCAAGACAATTGCTTTGGAGACTTGATTCCTGAGAATAGCCTAAGCTCTACTTTGTCTGACATAATATGAAATGCACAGTACTTGTTGTTCTTCTCCATATCCTTGTCTACAAAGGCTGCGTAGCCGCGAACCTTAGCTCTTTTAGGAAAGAGAGCATAGAGCAGTGGAACAAAAGGTTCTATTGCCGTAAACAGTTCTAATCCAGATTTGCCTTGGTTGGATATAGTCATGTGACCACCACAACGAATACTTGTTTCAGAGTTCAATAAGAATCCTAAAACAGGGTTGTAGATATGGTTATGTATCTCAGGGCTAAATAAATCGTAGATAGGGCTTACTAGCTCAAACCCACCATAGTGTAAGGATCCATCTCGCTCAGCTCTCCACGAGTGTGGTAAGTACATCTCTTGATATCCTTGATATTGCTCGCATATTGCTTTACCATCATAGTCTTCTTTCTCTGCTTCAATGCCTAATCTCCATAGAGTAGTAGGTCGACATTCCCATATTGAAGGACCAGAGTGATAGCTATAGAGAGAACCTTGTGCATGCGGAGCATCTGCTTGTAGCTCTGCAAAAGCCTCAGCTCTAGTCATGGTTTTGTAGGAGTATGCATGTTCTCAAAGTTTTTTACTTCGAGCATCACACCTAGTATATATGCTTGGGCATTTATTTTGTCCTCCAAATACTCTTGTGTGAGTCGTTGGACAGTTAACATACTAGTTACTCCATACTCTGTGTCAGGCTTCTGCTGCTCAGAGATTTGATCGTGAAAGAAATTCTTTATCTTACTCATGCTATTTCATTTGGGTCTGGAATATCTAAATCCAGAGCTGTTACTGCCCACTCTCTAATGTCTTCTACGTAGGTCATAAACTCTGTAGTAGACAATCCTTTAGTAGAACGGAATTCTGTTCCCTCTACTTCTTCTGTTACTGCGTTAAATACGTCAGCTTCTAAAAACTTGTATCGCATGTACTCGTGTACATGATTCTTAGTTAAAGACCCTTGGTAGTCCAGGGGGTCTAAATCATCTGCTCGCCATCCCTTACTTACTAAGTCACTCCAAATCATATAGATAAGAGTACCCCAATAGTACTTGTTCTGTTTTTGGCTGCGCAAATTGATTGGCCTTACCAGTATCTCTACTGTGCGACCATTGAGCTTGTTAAGCTCTTCTGCCCATTCTGCTTCTTGGTGGACTTCTAAATGTCCTTGTTTAATTCGTGCTGTTACATTAATCATGTATAAAAACTATAGTGATTTCTATCGTCACTTACTATATGGAAAACCAACTTCCTATCTTCCTCTTTTTCAACAGGATAAAACTCCATGGCTGCAGCTTGACTGACAAATTTTATGTTGTCGTCAGGCAACTTTCCTTCTTGAACCAACAAGTCTTGGAACACTTTACAGTAAATCCATTTGTTGTCTAAATCCCAATCTGCTCTACCAGGCATGTCGTGAAACTCACAGTGTAGCTTAACAGGAAAAGATTTAATCTTTCGAACCTTCCTAAGGTAAGGGCGGAAAGCATCCTTGATTGCATTAACTATCTTGACTCGCATGACTGGTCTTGTGTTACCAGCATAGAAGTCTTGACCGTTAATCTTCTTCATACGCGGGGTGTTTACACTCCTTGCGTTACGAATGATTGGCTGTCCATCGTTAGTACATAGCCTACCCTTTCGGTCATATCCGAAGGTTGGATCTTGGTACTTCTTTGGAATCTTATCTTTACTAGTGTAGTAAGTTGCTCGTCTCCGGTTGCTCATCTTCACGTGAGTGATGAACTGAGGTATTGTTACCGTTGCAATAGTTGGCATATGCCGAAGATACTACTTGGTTTACCCAAGCTCTTCCTTGGTATTTGATTACGTCACTAATATCCTTGCCTCCAAAGTTTTCAGTTCCAAAACGACCGTTGGTAAAGAACAATGCAGGGATACCATATTGTTTACGTATGTAGTTAGCCATTGTAACGCCAGCTCTATCAAAGTCGTAGACCGTTACTATTTGTGGGGTCAGTGACATCAACTCCTCCATGTAACTTGAGTCAGGATACACTGTTTCTGACTGAGGAGCTACAGCAGTAATTCCAAGTTCATGAAATACCATGACGTCTTTTAGACTCTTGGTAAGGACTACTCCTTTGCGGTAATCTCTGAATATATGACTGCCTTGAACTACTTGGCAGTTACACATAAATCTATTCGCACTTCTTAAAGGGAAATAAATTTTGTAGTTGCCTCCTCCAAAGTTGTAGGCATAAGCCGGATCGCTGGTCTTATCGCCGTAAACGATTTTCCCATTGACCCATACTATGCTTACTGGAGATACATGAAACAGTTCTAGAGTGGCTTTTGATATACCAAATTGTGTCCAGTATTTGCGGTCGCGATCATCCCATGAACGTCTTTTGACTTCAATCATGGTATGGGACTTGCCACCCACTACTTTTTCATGCTCTTCTTTAGGTACGGGATTACCTGTAAGCAATCCAAAGTCTTCGGCTATGAGATTCAGGGCTTCTCTGAAACTGCAGTTGTGCATATGCATAACAATCTTGAAGCAGCCTCCAGTAAAGAACCCTGCAAAATCATTGAAGAGCAGGTCGCCCTCCTTATTGTAAAAGAACCCACAACTAGGGTTGGTGTCTTCACGCAAAGGAGAGCAAAACCTTTTCTTCAAATGAATCTTGCACCCAAGGTAGCGCTCCATAATCTGCTCTTGAGAAAGCTTATTAAGGATATACTCCCTTGTGATATCTGGTGCAAGTTCATACATTACCAGGACTTACCGGATAGTTCTCCAGTAGACTCCGTACTAGGTGTAAATGAATCCTCCTGGTCAGGTTCAGGAGCATCTACAATATCGTACTTAGGGTCAATGCGCAAGCGGTTAGGCTCAGACATTGGTTGGATGAAAGCCTTGTATGCTTTCTTAGGAAAAGAAGTATACTGGCTGTTCTTCTTGTATACAATCTTCAACCGCACAGGCTTATCAGTATGTTGATTGCCCAACAGCTTGATGATGCCTGCAGCAAACTGATCAAAGCTATCTGCCTTAAAGACACACTTGTCTTTAGGGATGAACGATGCTAAGATGTGCTGCACACGTTGACCTTGTTCGGTAAACTGTTCCTTAGCCCATTTCTCAGCTTCTGTTTGAGGCTTGTTCCAACCCTTAGCAAGGTTCACAAGCTTGTTGTAGTCAAGAGGCCACTCAAGGTGCTTAAATGTTGCGCCATTAGCGTCACTAAATAAGAACTGAATGACATTGTCATTGCTGTCAGGCTTCAAGGGTTCAAACAGAATGTCCCTTAGAAAGACATTTTCATTAATACCTGCGGGCAGTCTGTTACTGCCTCCTGCTTCTGGTGTTTTTTCGTCGAATCCGTACATTACTTAATCATATCTGGGTAAATAGTTGACCATTCAAGGGGGCAAAACTTTCCTGCTAAGGCAGGTAAGCGAGTTCCAGCATCGGTGTTTGTGCCACCTCGGAAGTCTACCATGAGGGTATCCCCATCACGATATACTCTACCGATGCCATCCATTACTGAACACATTTGAGTCTTCAGCTTACCAGTGAGGTTGATTTGATCCACCTGGATTTCACCTTCTCCGTGACCATCTTTTTGATGACCAATGACTATAAGGTGTTTGCTAATACGCGCAAAGGCTTCGATGATTTGCATCACCTTAGTCTTCATCATAGACCAGCCCTTACCATGAGGTAAGTCGCCAATGTGTTTGACTTTATGGCTAGCGCATATATCGTCAGTCACCCATTGTTCAATGTGGTCAATCGTATCTAACACAACAAAGTCAATTTCACTCTGGTGTTCTTTAGCATACTCCATGGTAGCGCGTAGTCGTGGTAATCCATCAACTACAATACTATATGCACCATCGCAGTAGCTAGTGCCACCTTTTAACTCTCCATCATATTCACCCTTTACTTCAGTGTCAATGATAAGGTGTCTAGGTAGCTTAGAGACACTTGTGGTTTTGCCTGTTTTTGGCTTGCCATACAGGAACAACCTGTGTGGGCTTTGTGCTGCTTCAGTTATTTTAGGTTCTACTTTCATGATAATTTACAATGTGCTTCAAGATTTGCTAAGTTCATTCTAAGGCTGGTCAAGATACGTTTTCGCAGATAATCTAGCTGATCTTGGTTGACAACCCTTTTCATTTGGTCACCTAAAGTGAAGCTTTTATGCTTGATGAACTCAATCTCATCAGCGCTGCTCCAATATGACAGATGTGCATCAGGCAAAATTATAGTTGCCTTGTAGTTGCACTGAGATAGGTGTTTTTTTGGCTGGAGTTGCCACGTAAAACATTGGATAAAGACATCTCCATAGTTTACGTCTATCTCTTTAACCGTACTGGGGTTGCGAACTGTTACGGTTTGAGACACTGTTGTCCCAGTCTTCGAATGTGCCATGTCTTAATTTGTTTTTGAGTAAAACAATACTTGCTTGACCATGTCTGTTTTTGAGGCAATGCAAGGCTACTAAATCAGCAGTAGGCAAGTTGTTTCTTCCATAGTTTACTAATCCTAGTAGTTGCGGTTGGTGTAGTACCATGACCACATCTGCTGCATGGTAAAGCTGCTTGCTACCATGTATATCTGTCTTCATTGGGTAGTGAAGAGCAGGAGAATCTGGATTACGTCTGTGCTCGCCTTCAATCTTATCATTGAGCTGAGAAAGCAAGATGACCATAATGCCATATTCTTTTCGCATCTGAATAAACATCTTACCTAACTCAGCAAGACTTTGTATCTCATTCTCTCCACTCATAGGACTTACAAGAAGAGTGTGGTCTAAACAGACTACCACTCTACTACCCTTATTAGCTTCTAAGAAATTCATGATCGCTTCAAAGATTTGCATGCGATTGCCTGGCCTTTCTACAAAGTAGATATTAGGCTCATCAATTTGTCTCAACTTGTCTCGAACAACGTTTTGTTCAATGTCTGTAAGAGATTCATCTGCTTGCAACATCTTATCTAATCCAACTTTACTCAAAGCAGAAACTCTACGTAGTATTTCCATCTCTGCACTCATCTCAAAAGTGAAGTGCAGGACTTTCACGGGGTCGCTTGGATTGATAGCAGGAGAAGTAAAGTCTCGGATAAGGTTGTTAAGAAACATACTCTTACCATGTCCTGATGCTCCCGCTATTACGTAGAGCATGCCAAACTGAAATCCTCCAAGGAGAGATTTGTTTACTTTCTTCCACCTTGTCTTAAGAACAGGAACAGTACCAGTCAAGTACGACTTGATACTATTCTCTGCTTTTTCCAAGGCCGATCCCATGCTAGTAATTTCTAGCAGACTCTGGTCGTTTCTCATATGATACGCTCGTGAGGTAATGACTCAGACGTATCGTCTTTCATCATTTCCCATATATCGACAAAGGCTTCTGATTCTAACCACTTGTCAATGCGCTGATTGATGAGCTTCTTGTTCACCGCATACTCTAAAGCACCCATAACCTCATTGTGATTATGAACTGTACCGATGTTTTGGTGATACCACCTAATCATCTCCTCTTTGTTCACACCTTTGGCAGGAATGCTTTTGCCTGAGATGTTCAAGTATGCAGGATACTTCTTCCAAAACTCCTCTCCATCTTGCTTAGTAGCAGTGTAGAACTCCTTAACGAACTTGTCTGTCACTTCGTAGTAGTCTGCAAAGGTGTTGTCACCTGAGGGATTAGTATTGACTATAAGTCCTATCAACTCAAGTTGGTCTAAATACTCTCTGGGGAAAGAGAATCCTTCTTGAGCGATTTTGTATAGCAAGTCATGTCTTCGCTCATAAATAATTTGACAGAAGAATAGCTGAGTAGGGTTGATGCCTAAACTCACTAGTACGTCTACATATTTATCAAGAGCGAATACCATTACTTACCTGTTCTATTTTCATATTAACTAAGACTTCTTGGACTACGCTTTTTACCTCTTTCAACGTAGCTACTGTTTTAAATTCTTCCTGGAGTTTCAATTGAAATCTCCATGCAGAATCATTTACCTCACATGTATCATCCGTGATTAACATGAGGATTTCGGAATAAAGAGTTTCCGATGAGACGTGATATCTCTTGCAAGGAGTTGACGTACTGCACTCCTGTACTCTTGGCTTGCCTCTTTCTGAGCCATGTTTCATCTTGTGTATCTTTTAGATAAAGGTTTATTACAACGCCGAGCTTTCCTTCTTTCCAACGGATTGCACGGCCTGTACGTTGAAGATCCTGTCTTGGAGTTCCAGAACCTGAGCAAATTATCGCTAATTCAATTCCATCCACATCAAAACCCTCATCCAAAGCTCTTGCAGTATGGATGATGTGAGTATCTGTTTTAGGGTCAGAGAAATCTTCAAGGATTTGCTTACGCTTAGCCTTGTTGATTTTGCTGTGGAATGCCTTGCTCCAAGGCTGTGTTTTTTTATCTAATTCTGAGGCAAATTTTACGCTCTGACTGAAGGTTATCATAGGAACATCATACATATCTATAATTTCTTTAGCAGCTTCTTGCTTGCTTACAGAGTTATAGATGAATGTCATTCTAGCTTGCATAGCCTTTCTCCAAGCTCGAGCTTTATTCAGCACCTCTTGCTCTGTCCACCCGTTAAGTTGCTGGGTGTACGCCTGCAAGTATTGGCGATTGTTGCCACAACTCATAGCGATGTTGTAGCGGTTATTGAATAGAGCAAAGTGCTTGTAGTATGAATCGACAATTTCTTTGTATGTACTAGCTTCTTCGGCATTCATCCGTACACCGAGGTTCAGTATCAAAAACTTCGATACGTAACCGTTATCGACAGCTTCTTTTAGAGTTACTCGGTCTATGACAGGTGCGTACTCATCAATGAGATAAAAACGCGGGTCTTCAGTGTCTAGAGTAGCAGTCAATCCAAGGATGTAACTGTAGTCTACAATTTCGAAGATGGTGCCAAAGATCTTCGAAGTATAGTTGTGAATTTCATCAAGTACAAGCAAATCACACTTATGACTTGTCTTCACAGCGGTGTTAATCACCATTACCTGAGTGTTGGTAATTCCTAGTTTACGACACCCAGCTTCCCATTGACCTTTAAGGTTAGTAGTAGGCACAATAACTAAGGCTGTACCTTCTGGTTTATTTTCCTGGAGGTTTTTTAGGATAAGGAGAGATACATAAGTCTTTCCGAAACCTGTCACAGCTTCTAGTGTTCCACGTCTACCTGATTCAGTCCACCTTTTGATGACTTGTTTTTGTCTTGCAAGTTTGTTTAAATCAATTTTCATACCGGAACTGTGTAACGTGCTCTTCAGTGACAAAATCTGTACGTGTACCCCAGATAGCTCCCATAGGTTGATCAACGAAAATGTCAGCCATACACCCGTCATTTACTTCGCAAAGTGAAAATCTAGTGTATATCCATTGTTCTATGGTAGCCCAACCGGATGACATTTTAGGATCACAGAGGTCTATCTCTAAAGGAACAATACATGTTTTAGACTCATTTGCATTGTATACATAAGTATGCGTAGTAGTAGCGTAGTATTCCTGCATCTCTTCTCTAGGGAAGACTGGAGGAATCTCATTCTTGTGAGCCAGTTCAGCGCCTTTGGGAGTAAGGAACATAACTGATTCTATGCCGCCTGAATCACCTACACCGTGGTAGTTAATCTTGATGACAGGATAGTCAGTAGGTGTGACACGAGATAGAGCATAGCATTCATTGATGATAGTGTTGAGTGCTTTTGGAAGTATATCAGCTGATAGCATGTTGAGGTAGTTTACGACCGGTCATCCAGAACTCTTTGGGTAGGTTTTGGAGCCAGTCTTTTACTGTAGGTATACGTCCGAGATCTTCTCGGATGTGCTGTTCGGCAATTGTCCTAACTGGAACTTCTTTGCCATCACTGTTGGTTATTGTGACACCGAAATGTTCTTCTGCCCAAAAGACTCCAAGAGTGTGATGTCTTAGGGCGCGGTGTCGGTGGTCAGCATATGAGGATTTACTTGCATCTAACCAATTATGGATAGGTAAGTAGTCGTCAGGTGTACCACCATGAATTCGTGCAGAACTTTGGCTGTGATGAAAAGAGTGTGCCATTATGTATTGAATTGGAGCACAATCCTATTTACATCTACATTGTGCTTCTTACACTTCTGCTCAAGCTTGTTCAAGTCACGTATATAGCATACGGTGTATTGAGTGCGTAGATCTACAAGTATGTAGAATATTTCGTTGCTTGAGGTCTTTGGGTGGGGGCCTTTGAGTATAGCCCAGCGGAAGAAAGACTTATCCTGGCTACTAATAGTCAGTGCTTTACTTACACGCTGGGCCTCACTCAGTGCCGCTTGAACTGTTGAGAGTTCACGGATGTCCATCTTAGTCTCCCATTACAATGTCGGCATGACCAGTGACGTGAGCCAACCGCTTAGTCAACCGATCATTGTACTCACCGTAAGTAGAGGCACGACTACGCTTCAATGCTTGAGTGCAGTTGTTATAGAACTGCCACATGTTGCCACGAAGCTCACCATCGGCATTGACATATGAGAAGTTCTCACTCTCTGTTGTCTCTTTCTTGATATCACTAAGCATACGAGGCGTAATGATATTGTCAAAATATAGCTGCCCTGCAAGCTTGCCGGTGTTAGTATAGTCAATAGGCACACGCTTCCATTCTTTACGCAGCGCTTGGCACTTCTTGAACTTAGGTTCAATCTTATCGATAGCCTTACCTAGGTCGTCTTGAATAGATTGCCAACGATCCCGGTAGTGCCTGTGTCTTTGGATATCTCCATCAGACCACATCATGCCATTTGTACATACGCGCACTACACTGCCAGTAGTAAATGTTACTGCACGAGTCTTATTGTAGCTATTCCAAAAGGCTAGCATTTGGTCCATCTCTAGGTCATTGCTAGAGATGTGCAACTTGCATAGCATCACTTGTCCTCCCGCATCTGTACCAAAAGATTCATTGGTAATAGAGAGGTTCTGTTCTTTGATACGACTAACTACAAAGTTGTAGAGGTCTGCGTTAGGTATAGGTCCATATGTACGTGTTGCTGTAGGTACAGGTACATCAAACATTGCTTGGCGAGAGGTCGGTCCCGCTTTTATGGGTACGTGCTGGGGCATTACTTAAAACTTTAAGGTATTGGGTTATGTGTTGAATCTCGTTAGAAATCCGTTGAATTTGTAGGGGAGATAGGCTCTCCTCAATAGCCATGTAACTAGTTAATCGGTTCAAATAATCAGCCCAGTAATTAATACGCTGTTGCTGATTCATCAAGTAGTACTCTTTATTAGGTACTCTTATGCGGGTTTTTACTTGCTCCATTTTTCTGTTATCTCGACCTCTGCTTTGAGTAGGTCATTTCCCATTATGTGTTGTGCTGCTTCTTCCATTAGCTTTTTTAGAATAGCAGCCCACTCATCTGCATTTTCTTCTGCGCAGACTGTATCTATTTGATCATGTACAGTCATGACGAGAGTAGCAGGGAAGTTGTTATCTCTGATATAGCTGTGGCAAAGTACTAAGGCATGCTTAGTCATGTCTGCTGCAGTACCTTGAATAGGTGTGTTTTTTGAAATCCTTTCTATCCTTCCCTTGATTGCCATGTCCATATACCCTGGTGACCAATCGTCAAACCAACGTATACGTCCCCAAGGGTCGAATGTTTTGATGCAACCGTTACGTACTCCGTAACGTGATTGTGAATCTAGGAACTCTTTAATAGTTGGAAAAGCTTGGAAGTATTTATCTATTAAACTTGAAGCATCCTTCATAGGTATGCTCATAGTTTCAGATAACTTCTTCGGCCCCATACCATAAGCAAGTCCAAAGTTGATACTCTTTACAGTAGTCCGTAGCTTCTTGTGTTCAGGGCAGCTGCATTTTTTCTTGCCGGCATAATATGCGCAGTCATCTAATGCAGCATCTTTCCATTCCTGTCCGAATACAAGCTCTGCACATACAGAATGCAAATCATGCTTCTGCTGCAAAGCATGATTAAACACAGGGTCTTTAGACCCGTGCGCTATAATGCATAACTCTTGGGAAGAGTAGTCAGCTGACACGAAGACATTACCTGGCGTTGTGATGAAACAGTTACGATAGCTGTTATCTGCAGGTATCTGCTGCATGTTAGGTTCTTTACAGGATACACGACCAGTCCTTTTGATCTGAATAAATCGAGGATGAATCTTGCCATCACTCCACATATTAGACAAGAACTTATCTCCAAAGGAAGATACTTTCTTGGACTTTTCTCGGTACTCCTTCATCATAGGTGCGAGCTTAGTCTTGCTCATCATCTTGATGATTTCGCTATCTCCAAAAGATTCTAACTTCTTATCGATACACTGAAATACTTTGAGCACTTCCATAGGAGACTCCCAGTTAATACGTGTACCGGATACGTCAGAATCTGATAAGAACATATCCGTTTGATATGTTGTATGTCGAGCCGAATCAAATACTGGGTCGGTGTCGACCATAGTATTCATATCGATCTCTAGCTGTATAGCTTCAACCTTAAGACTTTCTACCTGTTTCTTCCACCGGTCTACATCTATACTGAGACCGTTGTATTCTATCTCAGTGAAGGCGAGGACAGCATGGCATTCTAGTTCAGCAATCTTCATAAGATTGTGCTCTTGAAGAGATTCTATCTGCGTCGTGAGTATACTTGGTAGGTATACTACGTCGTCTAAAGCATACAGAATCTGACGTTCAGTGAGCATAACATTCCCATTGGTATTGCCAAATGATGCGCGGACAGATTTATCTAAATCTACTTGGCAGTAGCGTTGAACCACAGCTAGTAGAGACGCACGTTGATTAGTGCCATTGACCAGTATCTGTTCTACAATCATAGTGTCGAACACCTTCTTAGCTGAATAGCTGTATGGCTCTCGACGTAGAAACTTGAGATCAAATTTTATGTTGTGACCTACAAGCATAGATGCTGATTCTAGGGTAGGTATCAAGTCAGGTATATCTAGGTCATCTCCCAAGATGAATACATACTGATTAAGATGATCGGTAGCCATCTGTACAGTAAGTATATCATCATTGAGAAAATCAAAACCTGTAGTCTCTAAGTCTATGTATAAGAATGTAGCACTATGCAATGCAGCACACGCATTGTTAAATGTCATACGCTCATACTGTGTAGAGTCAGGGACAGATACGGATGGAGGGTAGATAACGTATTTCACTACGTTAAATTAGTTACTCATCCTCTTCTATCACGAGGTTTACTTGGGTTTGCACCCATGTCAATGTGCCTTGGTCTGCAGCACATTGCAATTTATAGTAAGGCTCTAGTGTGATAGGAGCCTTGCGTGATGCTTGCTCTTTGTGGATAGCTACAACGACTTGACTAAGCTTGTCAGCTACGTCAAACATCTTATTTACCTTATGATTATGTCTGGCTTTTCTCTGCAACATATCATACAGTGCTACCGCGAGCTGGCTTTCGCTTAATTGGTCGATGCTAAACTCTCTACCGTTCTTATCACGGTATACTACCTCATTAGGTTCAGTTGGTATTTTTACTGGCATGTTGAATATTTTACTTCTCGATAATAAAAAGAGGGAGCAGCATTTGCCACTCCCCCTTTCTTAAGACCTACTTAGTGCTCAAATCTCGATAGACTCGTTTGACACGGGTACTACAATGCGATTGCCGCGAGTAGGTACTACGCTGTCGTCACTAAACAATGCACCGAGATGTACAATTGTGCGACCGCTACGCTCAAAGGCTTGAGACTTACGCATCTCAAAGTCGGCACCGTCTGGATCGCCCTGCACAAACACAGTAGCTGTAGAGACAGTACGTTCACCAATCATATATGGCTCTACCGTAGTGCGAACAATGACACCTTGAATAGCCTGCCCTTCACGTGCATTCCACACATAATCAGGACGTGCCTTCGGGTCATCCAGCTCAAAGTAGTACGGGATTTTGTATCCAGTAATATTGACAGTCATCTCTGGACCAATGACAGCCAGTGCTTCGCCTGTCTCAGGGTCAGCAATCTCTTCACGACCCTGCAACTGTTGAAGAGTCACACGGTTATACTCACGACCATTCTTGTCTGATTGAATAGAATGGGATACTACACGAACAAAGTTCTTAGCTTGATTACTCATGATACTTAAAAAATAGAGGTAAAAGATTTAAATTAGTACTGATTAAATTTTAGGGCATGGCACGTAACTCATTAGCTGGTAAAGGGCGCACGTATAAACAACGTGGCATGACTGCGAGGAGTATCGCAAAGAAGCGTAAGTATGATGCTCAATACCAGAAGAAAAAATCAGCGGTAAAGAAGCGCGTCGCTGCTAATAGAGCTAACAGACGCGCAGGGACGTATGGTAATAAGGATAAAAAGGATGCCTCCCATACAAAAGGCGGTAAGATTGTGATGGAATCACAGTCAAAGAATCGTGCTCGTAATGGCATGAAGAAGGGGAAAAAACCCTCATCTCGTCGCCGAAACACGAAGAAAAAGTAAAAGGGCCGAAGCCCTCTTACCTATAACCAAATAAAACAAACTGCTTACAACGTCTCTTTCGTCACATATATGAAGTCTATATTGTGAGTGCAAGAGGTACTTTGGAAAAACATTCTTACTTGCATATACTCTATACTACACAGTCAAATATACTGCTTTATTTGATATGAGCAAGTACATATAGATATTAGATATATGGCCTATTCACAAATACCTGTACAGGCTGTGTGATTTCATAAGTAATGTTTTTGTCTTTGTTTGCACGTACATAAATACGTGCTTCTCGCTTAGCTAGTTCTGCTGTGTGAGAATAGAAAGCAGTGCGATATTGTTTGTCTCGCACTACTACACATTTGAATACATTTTCAAAAATCGTAGCCATTTAGATTATTTATTTTTAAGATGATCCCTAGCCTCATCAACTTTATCCCACCAGTCTGGCTCGCGATTGACTTGCATTAAATCAGAGTCTTCTAACTCTATGTTGATGCTAGCAATCTCTGAACTATCAGGAGAAAGCAAACGTCTGACAGCTTTTAGAGTGTCTTGCTCTAGTTCTTCTATAGAAGAAGCTTCTGTCTTTGTGTGTACAACGCATATCGTTAAAAATACGTCGCCACTATAGAGCTTAAGCTCTGGGTCATCAGGAGGGTTCATCATAGTTGTACTCTATGTAAGTTACTTGTTGATGCCCATCATTCCTGGATAAAGAAATATTCAGAGAGGGGCTAATCAATTCTACTCCGCTGCGGAAGTAAGTATAAATTCGTACTGGTTCAGAGGACACCTCTGGTTTCGAAGGCAACGTCATATTGTTCTTTTGCTTTTTTCAGCAGTATGCGGGTATGAGCATACCGAATACCAATATACAAAAAACCTAGGGAGTGTACGAATTGTATACACAGATCTGCAGTGTATGATTTGCTTATAAGGGCAAACAGGCACATAGAAAGTAGACACAGAAAAATCAAGAGGTAAACTAATATTAAGTTTATTCTGATAGATTCATATGATTGAACAATAGAATGCATGTGTTTGCGCTCAGCTGTTTGAAGTATAGACGTCATAGTTTACTATAATTATCGTATTTTTGAGAATACTCTGCAATGATGTTTAAGAAGACGAAACTTATACTGAAAATGATGGATAGAATCCAGCATTTGGAATCAACAATAGATGAGTTGCGTCAGCAAAACTTAAAGCTCATACAAATGATAGGAGAGCTTCATCAAGAACTAGCGTATCTCCGAAATAGAGTTATTGCGGATCAAAAAGACGAGTAGCATCTGGATCTGTATCCAGGTGTTCCTGTTCATTTAGTTCTAGTAGAAGAGCATGTGCTTCTGCGCTGTGCTCGAATACAAGTTCTACAGCACGAGAAATGAATATATACCCTTGTTTGAGTTGAACTCTTTCGCAATCTGGAACATTGGGATCCTTTTGGATCTTGTCTACTAAGGCCTTGTACCATTTGTTTTGATACTTGGACTTGAGTGTCGGAGTGAGTTTAGGATGCGGCATGATGATAGTGTTATAGCATATCGTGTGTAGCAAACGAGAAGTGTGAGTTGTCGGTGACTATTATGTGGTCGAGCAAGGGTATGTCGAGTACTTTACCACAAGCTCGAAAATCACGTGTCAATTTCTTATCTGCCATACTAGGGTTTGTGTTGCCACTAGGATGGTTGTGAGATAAGATAAAGGCAGAGCAGTTTTCTAGCAGCAGTCTGCTGAATACTAGCTTAGGGTCAATCACGCATCCGGCTGTACCGCCTTCCCCTACTATAAATACTGAGCGTATTCTATTAGCGCGGGATATACCTATGCATATAGCTGACTCACGTATCTCAATAGTATCTGAGTAGCATCTACGTAGTAGTTTGATAGTATGCTCAGGTGCTTTGATGGTTGGTCCATCTAGCGCTGCCCTTTTGTATGTTATAGCTAGTTCACCTGCTGTCCATCCTAAAAAGATATCTTCTTTAATAGTTTTCATGATTACTCGGCTTCAGATTTAAAGAGTCCAGGTTCGCATTTAGGACACACGCGTTCCATTACTTGGCTATTGGTAGAGTATTCTAACTCTGTCTTATGTACTGAACAGAGGTAACCCTCTTCGATCTCCATTTCGATGGTACGAGTTGGACGCCCACTAATCTCTACGAGGTATTCTTCAAGCCCTTCAAGAGTGAAGTAGCCAGCAGTGCTATCGTAGTCAATAACTTCCTTCTCTACACCTTCTTTGTTGGTGAAACAGTACACCTCTTTGTGTGCCTTAATCATCTCTCCATGAAGTGAAGAGAAGAACCCAATTTCATAGACGTTAGGAACAGATTTTAGTCCTGTCCCAACAGGGCCAGTGATAATTGAGAGCTTGTACTTGTTTGGAAGGTGAAGCCAAGCTTGATAGTTGATGTGTCTCTGGTTGTCACCGTAAGACACTTTGCCTCCTTCGATGTAGCTTCTCTGTTTGAACACTAGGTTCTTAATGAACTTTGTTTTGCTGATATCCATCTTGTGTGTATTCGATGTTTTAGTTGATTGAGCACAGTGTGGAATTGAACCACATAAGCATTTTGTAATCCATTCTGATGAAATGAAATGCTTATCAAACCTGACTGTGCTGAAATGGAAGGGGTGTACTGAGACCGTAGTCGTCACTAACAGCTACACCCCCTCTAACTATGACTAAGCTGTCCAAGCTGGGACAGGTACGTGGTCTATACATCAAGCGGTAACACGTACACTATTGCTTGACTGATAAATAATGCCTACGATTGATTAGCGTAGGACTTTTAGATAGTAACTGAATTGGGTAACAAGGCACAGTCAAACCCCGTGTTACTTAAGATTGAGGTGCCTAGGCAAGGCATCATACAATGTTATAGGTTAAACCTCATCTTAAGTTTCATCACAAACTTAGCAACTCTGTTGGGTGCAGGTTGCTGATATTTCAGCTCTTTCTCTAAACGCGTGATTTCAACACTAGATATATGTTGCTCTCGGCAAAATTCAGAGTGCAAACGAGATTGAATATCTATTTGCTCAAAGTTTTTAAGGGCTGCATACTTCTTTAGTTCTGACAGATGCCGGTCAGCTAAATATGCCATAGACCTGTGCTTGAGCTTTTGATTCCTAAGCTCATCACGTAAGATGTGTTGAATCTGTCTACTACTCATTTTAGTTAGAGTCTTATTCATCATAGTCAGGGTCTATAGAATCTTGCATGTCTTCGGTCATCATAGCCTGAGCTTGCTCCTCGCGATCAGTGCATTCACAATGTGGGTCATTGACATCATACAAATTGCCACACCCTACACACTCGTCTTCTTCGTAAGGTGGATGTTCTTGAACCTGTTCTTCCTGACAGTCACTAAGCTGATGGTCTGGACCTAAATAAACCTCAAACCGGTCTTTCATCGCGGCGATAGTAGCACTAGGAACATCATGTGTAGACTGAAATCCTGATGGATTCTCGACGATGAGCTGAGTAACAATGAATTTGTCGCTAGAGCCGAGTTCTTTCAGCAGAAGATTCACGTTCGCTACTTTGTTGATATACTTCTGGAACTCCCAATACTGAGTGTTGGTGTTATCTACAATGATAGTGTACGCCTGATTACGAAGGTCGTAATGCTTGTCTTGAACTGCATTGGTTAACTCTTTGCAGAATTTATCGAAGCAGAGGTTATGACAATCTTTCAGTCGCTTTGGGTCGAAGTGGTACTCGCCATTGCTGTCAACCATGTATTGGTCAGCAGAGCATATTGTACCACGTGACGCTAATGCTAAGGTAGAAGCCACGGTAGTTTTACCGGCACCGGGCAGACCTCGTAAGATAATTACTTGATGTATTAACATGATTAAGATTCTTTGTTGTTGGCAGATGCTAAAGCAATCCATAGGCACACAACTATTAGCCCTCCAATGAGAGCCAATAGAAGTGTTGCGTTGGGGTCAGGATGTAGGTCATCAGAGTTGATGAGACCTACGAGTAGTCCAATGGTACATGTATAGATACATGTAATAAAAGAGACTAGTGCTGTAAGAATAGCGTTGTTCTTCATAATCATGTTATTAGTCATATGCATCATACTCAGGCTCGATACACCTCCAGTTGTCTGGATGGTGGATACTTATTGTATCTGGGCCTGGCAGTCTTTTAGATGGCAGTTGATACTTAACACCTTCGCTAGTATATACACCCCACCTTGCGGCAATGGGTGAAATAGTACCATACTTGAAGATTTTAGCATCTGGATGCTCTTTGGCAAAGAAGTCTAGGGCTTCGTATTGAGCATCACCAAGAGGACTAGAGTCGAATACCCTAGCCTTGAATATCTTAGTGTATGCTTCTGTGTACTTGTTAGAGTTCACAGGCAAAGCACCATTAGACGCCCGCAGAGTGACATGCGGCATATCACCCATCCCTTCATGACTCCTTCTACATATAAGGACATCAATATCCTTAGAGGTAATCATAGCCCAAGGATGTATCTCAGTATGTATTCCTACTTTACTGTGATCTTCTTCAGATAGCCTATCAAGATTCCATGTACCATAGTACTTCATGGTAATGTGTGGATGCTTGATGTTTGTGTCTATTGGAACCAATAGCTGGTCAATAGATTTCTGTGGTAGGAATATCCCTAAGTATACTATACCCATTGTCTTGCTTGTTGTGTTCAAGATTTCATTGTTTCCTCGTAGCGATGGTTAGCTACCATGACTTTGCCGTGTGCATCACACATGCGCTTCACGATAGTCATAACCTCATCCTGCTTATCTGAAGGGATGTGCTGCTTTAGATCTTGCACCAACATGTGGTACTCATTCCATGCTGTGGTATGCTGTTGCTGTAATGTAGAGCATAGCTCTTCACGTTTTTGTCTTGCTTCAATGTTCATGAGAGTAGTTGTAAAGTTTATATCAATGAAAGTTTTGTCGTGTTGAATACCCAAATTCATTGAAAACACTGCACACACTCCCTGGTATGAGAATGCATGCAGTGTTGTCGTGCTGATGATAGTGATGCGTTAAGGGGGTTGTTAGCCCCCCGTAATCACTTAGGAGCTGAGCAGGGTGTGATGTCGAAGTACGACTTTCTAGGGTCGTTAACCTTCGGACGCACTGTGATGCGCATCCAATCGCCATCATTCGTCTGCTGCACTGCAGGAAAGTTTACGCCTTGTCTCAGCCTGTCCACCTTGGCCTCACCAATCATTTGGTAAAGAGCCTTGGTATGAAAGGCATCGATAATGCATAGTCCTTCCGGCGCAGGATGGTTCGGTGCATGAATAACGAAAACGTTTTTCTTGTACTTCTGACCATTCTTCTTGTTATCGCCAATCTTTTTGACGAGCTGTGCTCTGAGAGAATTAATTTCAATCATGTTGTTGAATTTGGGTTTGTCATTGCCTTTGCAGGCGGAGCAGGGGGGTGGTTCTTGTCCGTTTTTGGTGGGGGGAGTTAAATCGTGGTGGTACTCAAACTCATATCTTTGGAACATGCTAAAATTTTTAGAGGGGATAGCTGTGGTAGAGGGGGCAATATTTGTTGCGTATACTCTGCCTAATGACTCTGAGTTGATTTTGGCTTACACCTATTCAGGCGAATTTGTAGACCATACTATAGCGCAGCTTGTTTACACAGAATAATAGAAACCTCTATACTAAGCTGACATGACCCTAGGCAATGCGGTAGTATTATATAGAAGTTTTATATTTATACTTGAACAGAACTGCTATGGATGTTGTAAAGCCAGGTATCGAATACAGACTACATAATTTTAAGTCTGAGACTGAGTATCAAACTGTAAGGTTTACTGAGAAGCAGGGATCTGCATACAACTCTGGAACTACCAATGAGGAGGTAGTGTCTATGTTAATTGACAGGTTGTATGAACTACAGAAGAAAAACTTTTCTGTCGAGAACCAGTGTTGTATTCTTCTACTGAAGAATGTGAGGAATCTGTTCAAGAAGAGATTGAATCGTAAGATTGACAGAGTAGCAAAATATCAAGAGCAAAATGGAGCTGAGTATTCGGACAAGTAAGAAGAACTTTCTAAGGAACTACTTAGAATTACTTAATGGTATTTTGAGGTTGACTCCACGGGAGTTAGACTCATTAGTGTTGTTCATAGAGTACGACCCAGAGGTGGCATGTAGCATGGCTTCTAGGAAGTATGTTTCTGATGCTATGAACTTCAAAAGCGTAAGTGTATTAAACAACTACGTAAAGAGCTTGAAGGACAAGAAAATTATTGGTAAGGATTCTAAAGGAGTCTACCGCTATATACCTATTGTTAAACCCCCCTCTGATCTTGACTCCATTACCTTTAAGTTCATCTTCTCAGACTCCAAAGTACCAGCTTAGTTATGAGCTGTACGACCTGGACGTAGTTCTGAGTTTTGAGATGCGTATAGCATCTCTGATGAGTCTTCAATGTGTGCAGTACGACAGTCAACTTTCTATAGGGGAGTTTTGCTATTTATTAGACTATACTATATATGGCTAGAACGAATAAAATAAAAAAAGAAATCTGCTTAGAGATTGTAGAGGAGAATGGTGGGAGCCTGGTAGAGATTCAGGATATAGTAGAGAGCCAGTTTAAGTTTCTTTGCCAGACTATGGAGAAGGGAGACTTTTCTCAAGTACGTATGCCATACTTAGGCAAGTTTTATGTGAAACCTAGGCGTTTATACAACCTCAATCATGCGCTTACTAAGAGAAGAAAAGTTTAAGGTCGTTCCTGACCCCGAAGTGCAGCTGATACCAGAGTTCAAAGCTTTGTATAAACGTGACAGAAGTCAAAGTAAGCAAGGTTGTGTGCGGGAGTTGGCGTACATCTATTTTATGCACGACCACAAAAGCCCTTATGCTATTTATGCTTCTGACGAGCGGTTGATCCGGGTAAGTAAAGATTTAGGTTTGGCGGAGGACTACGTCCCAGATCTCAAAGTGCAAGCAGCCATTGAGAAGTATCTCAAATTTGCACAGACTCCAACAATTAAAACACTGACCTCGATCCGTGAAGGTTTGTTGACCAGTTCAAGGCTTATTGACACATTGCGTATACGTATAGAGAGAGAGCTAAAGCAAGATGAAGTTGAGGACTTAGACGGATTAGTGCGTAGTGTGCAACGAATGCTAGAAATCGGAGAAAAGCTGCCTAAGGTAATAGACAACATCTCGACCCTAGAAGAGAAAATAAAGAAAGAGCAAGCCAGTGATACTCGGATTAAGGGAGGAGGTAAAAAAGGAATGTTTGAAGACTGATGCTGGTCAATACTCAAGAGTTTTGTCGTGACGCTCAACACTTCCTGAAGCATGGGTACTATTGTAGCCAGCCAGAAGGAACCGCAGGTCATTATGAGTACTGGGCCGAACGACTTCGTCGTTGTACCCACGGCTATACTGTAGGAGACACAACCATTACCGGTCACCACTACTTCTACCTGAACTTCGTTCAGATTAAACTGACCGCTAAGGGAAATAAAAAGATTGTTGCTTTCCCAAACTTCTGGGATGGAGACTACGAATACTTTTGGCTGCAAAACATTGCCAGAGAAGGCATTACTGCAGATAAATACAAAAGCTTAAACCTTTCGACTGTTGTCGACCCTGAGTTTATGTCTGGAGGTCGGCATTTGATAGTAGGTAAAGCTAGACGTAAGGGATTTTCATACAAGAATGCTGCTTTAGTAGCTAACACGTTCAATAATGATCGAAACAGCTACACTTTACTTTGTGCGTTTGACAAAAAGTACTTGTACCCGAAGGGAATCATGGCTATGGTTACCGACAATATGAACTTCTTAAACGAGCATACCGGCTGGGGCAAGCGACGACAAGTTGTCGATAAGCAGAATCACAGAAGGGCTAGCTTTTTAGAGTACGTCGGTGGGCAGCCTATTGAGAAGGGCTATAAATCCGAAGTCGAAGCCATTACATTTAAAGACAACCCTGATGCAGCTCGTGGTAAAGATGCAAGCATTGTGATATTCGAGGAGTGCGGAGCTTTCGACAACCTCAAAGCTTCATTTTTGGCAACTAAGCCGACAGTTGAGGATGGCGGAATTACAACAGGCCAAATGATTTTGTTTGGTACTGGTGGAGACATGTCTGGTGGAACTATAGACTTTGAGTCAATGTTTTATAACCCTCTAGCATACAATCTTTTACCTGTACAAAATACTTGGGACAATGGCTCAGAGCATTCTAACTGCGGGTTCTTTTTTCCAGCCTACAAAAACATGGTGGGGTACATGGACAACCAGGGCAACAGTAATATCGAGAATGCAAAGCAAGCTGAAGAAGCACGACGTGAGCAGATTAAGAGAGACACAAAAGACGGAGGTGTTTTAGATAAGCATATTACAGAGTATCCCTTTACACCTAAGGAGGCGTTTATGCAGCACACCTCTAACATATTTCCTTCTGCTCAACTTTTAGAATGGCGCAATGAACTCATGCGCTCTGGGGCTTACAGGAATATTGGTGTTGCAGGCAAACTAATCACAGGCAAAAAAGGTCTAAAGTTTATGCCAGATGACATGCTGCGCCCTATAGAAAAGTTTCCTGCTCAAAAAGGAGATGATATCCGAGGATGCGTAGTGATTTACCAAGCACCATACTCGCAAGGATCTACACCTGACGATCTGTACATTATTGTCCACGACCCGTATGCACAAGATGGCTACGGCACTTCTTTGGGAGCAGCTTATGTAATAAAAAGAGTCAATTCTATCTCAAGTCCTGACGATATGATTGTAGCATCTTATGTAGGACGACCAGATTCTCAGGATGAATACAATAATTCACTATTTTTGCTTTCAGAGTATTATAACGCCCGTATAGGATTTGAGAATGACCGGGGAGAAGTAATACCATACGCTAAGCGTACAAAGCAACTACATATGCTTATGCCAGAAGCTGAGATTTTTGACAAATCTGAAAATGTTAAAATCAAAAAGCTTGGAAGAAAGTACGGCATGAGCATGGGTAGCAAAGAGCGTAAAAGCCAAGCAGAGCTGTACTTACGAGACTGGTTGAAGACTAAGAGGGGCAAGACAGAAACAGGAGAAGCTAAGTTAAACTTGCACTATATATACGATATTGCATTAATAGACGAACTAATTAAATACAACTCTAGAGGTAACTTTGACAGGGTATCTGCAATGCTTGTAGGTATGTTCCACTTGAAAGACTTATCTAATTTAGAAGTCGAAAAAGCAGAGCAGAATGACGCCAACAGCTTTTTTAATCGTGACTTCTTCTAATAATACCGAAAATGCATATACCTAAACAAAAAGTCCCCCGATCACGTAAAACCAAAGATTGGGCTAAAGACACTATAAGGGCTTTTATTAATAGGTCTGCATTTAGTAGTAGCACCAAACATACTACTCAAAAGTATTACGAGGCTTACAACGGTAATATTCAGGAGTCTGATTACAACTATGTTACAAACCCCTACAATAGCGAGGCTTGGGCTAAGAAGAACTTCCCTGCGCGATTACGCAATTATAATATCCTAAAGCCTGTCGTAGACTTACTGCTAGGAGAAAAAGCAAAGCGTCCCCAAGCATACCAAGTAGTTGTTCGCAATGCAGACATACAATCACGATTTGACCAGTATCGGCAGAAGCAGTACCAAGAATATCTGGAACAGATTTTTGTTTCAGAGATGAGCAAAGCTAAAGGAGAAGAACCTGACGCTCCAGAAGAAGACCCTAAGAACTATCAGGAACAAGTTCTTTCTAACTACAGAGACTCTAGAGCCATTGTAGGTCAGGAAGCACTGAACTATCTTTTTGACTGGCTCGGTCTAGAAGACAACATTCAAAAATTGTTTTTCGACTGGTTAGTTGCCGGTGAATGCTACACCTATAAGGATGTATGCATGAATGATGTGGACTATCAAGTCGTAAGCCCCTTGGATATCGACTATGAGAAGTCTCCTGATACGGACTACATTGAAGACGCTGATTGGGTTGTGCGTCGCAAGATTATGAGTGTAAATGAGGTAGTTGATCGTTTTTACGATGTGCTGTCTCCTAAAGACATCGACAATTTAGAAGCTCCTCATGGAAAATATAGAGATGGCTACGGAGGACACCAAAGCATGTTCGTCAACAAGCCGGAAGATGACGAAAGTGATCGGATGGTGGAAGTGCTTCATGTTTGTTGGAAGAGTTTTGCTAGAGTTGGCATTCTATCCTATACAGATGAGATGGGATCTCCTCAAGAGATGGTGGTCGACGAAACGTACAAAAAAGACGAGGGCCAAGAAATAAAATATTTCTGGGTAAATGAGGTTTGGGAAGGATATCAAATTGACAATAACATTTATGTCAGTATGAATCCCCATGTTGTGCAACGCAACGAAATGAACAACTTGTCTGTGTGTAAGATGCCCTACAATGGCAGAGTATACAGTAACAGGCACTCTGACAGCATATCTATCATTTCTATGGGCTTGGCCTACCAGGTCTTGTACAATGTCTTCCACTACCGCTTAGAATTGTCCATTGCTAAAAACAAGGACAAGATTATGCTTATGGAAATGAATACTATCCCAAAACGACACGGCTGGGATGAGGAAAAATTCATGTACTACGCTGATGCCATGGGATTTGCTTTTGTTGATTCTACTGCAGAGGGCAAAAACAGAGAGAGGGTTACATTTAACCAGTACCAAGTATTGGATATGTCTTTGGGGCAATATATCGCTGCCCAGTTCCAGCTTCTTCAAGCCATTAAGACAGAGTGGGAAGAAATGGTCGGTGTTTCTAGGCAGCGTAAGGGTCAGGTCAATTCTTCAGACGGCGTTGGCACTACCGAACGCGCTATTTTCCAATCTTCAGTTATTTCTGAAGAAATATTTAGAAGGTTTGAGGCTTTTATGGAGCGTGAGTATGCTGGGTTGCTAGACACAAGCAAGATTGCCTGGAGAGACGGAAAAAAGATGACGTATGTCGCGAGCGATTTAAGAACTGCCTTGCTCAATATCGATCCCGAAGAGTATCAAGAGTCTGAGTACGGAGTCTTTGTCAAAAGCAGTAGTCGTGAAATGGATAAGCTGCAACAGCTTAAAGGATTGGCTATGGCGTTTGCTCAAAATGGTCAGCAACCAGCAACAGTTGCTGAAATTATTGATAGTAACAACTTCAGTAAAGTCAAAAAGCTCTTACAAGAGGTAGACGAAAAGCAAAAAGAGCTTCAGAAGATGCAACAAGAGATGCAACAACAGCAACAACAGCAAGTAGCTGAGGCTCAACAACAGATTCAGAATCAGCAGCAGGCATTTGAGGCAGACCAAAACGAGAAAGACCGCGTGGTCAAACTAGAGGTGGAACGAATGAAAGTCGCTACTAAAGTGAGCAGCGATGCGGATGGGAATGGTCGGCGAGACGACATTGATCGTCAAAGATTAGAAATAGAACGTAAGAAAGTAGACGCTGCGCGTTCAAAAAGTTGATATAATAAACAGGTTTTTATAGGTATTCAGAGTTGTCCTAATTATTGGTATAAATAATACTTTTGTATAGATGTCAGAAGAAATAAAGCTTGATTTAAGCCAAGTGTCATTCAATAACCTTATTGATGACAAAGCGCCTGCTCCGGTGTTAGAACAGGAGGTTTCAGCCGAATCATCGGTACCTGAAGAAGCAGAGAATTCCTTACCAGAAGCTGAGGTATCAGAAGAAAGTGTTGCGGAACAACCTGAAGAAGTTTCAGAACCTGAAAAAGTCGATAACACAGAAAACACACCTGAAGCTCCTATCGAATCTGAGCGAGAAGATGAGGATGCTTCAGATAGCCTTACGGTAATCGATGTTCTGAAAGAGAAAATGGGTTACGATGTAGTAGGCGATTTTACCGAAGACTACGATGGAGTAGCACAGTTTACTCAAACTGTAGCGGGAGAGATGGCAAAAGAGCAACTAGACTCTGTATTTTCTCAGTTTCCAGATGTTCAAGAGTATTTGCAGTTTCGCTACAACGGCGGCGACCCCAAAAAATACTTCCAAGCTTCTTCACCAACAGTGGATTACAACTCCCTAGAAATTGAAGCAGACGACGTAAGCACCCAACGTGCAGTAGTTCAAGAACATCTGCGTATGATGAATTACAGCGAGGAAGAAATTTCAGAAACTGTTCAAGATTACATTGATGCAGGTATTTTAGAAAAACATGCTAATCGCGGTTTGTCTAAATTGAAGGTCATTCAAGAGCGCCAAGCCAAAAATGTGGTTGAGTCTCAAAGGAAAGAAGCTGAGCAATATCAGCAACAAGTGCAGCAGCAATGGGTCAATATTCAAGATACTATTAAGCAAGGCGAGCTACGAGGATTCACAGTTCCTGAATCTGACAAGTCTAAGTTTTATTCTTGGATGAGTGATGCCAAAGACAATCAAGGACGCACACAGCGCATGCTTGATCAAGAAGGAATGGATTTAGAAACTCAACTGGCTATGGAGTATTTACTCTATAAAAAGTTTGACTTGAACAAGTTAGTTCAAGGCGTTAAAGCAACTCAAAAGGCTCAGAATCTCAAGAAGCGTTTGCAGAACAACCAGCCTGCTTCCAAACGGATGAAAGGTGGTACACAAAACTCTAGTAAAGGCAATAAGCTGCCCAGTTTATCTGAACTACTCTAACCTTTATATAATTACTACACATGTCCGCAGACAACTTGAAAAAACTTCGTCTATACGAAGACACCTTTAACAGCTCCTCGATGACTGACGAGAACAGCTTAGCTGCTGCTCTCCTCACTCAGCCTGATGTGCTGTCTCCTGTTATCACTCATCTCTCTGGTCAAGAAGACAAGCGTTTCCCGCTTAGCTTTTTAACTGAAGGCATGGGCGCTACTAAATACATCAACGACGTTGAGTACGATTACCCAGTTATGGGTCGTATGAACAAGGCTGTTGAGTGTACTGGACAATCTGGTCAAGGTGCAAACCACACCCGGATCAAGTTAACGTTCCCTGAGCGTTGGTTCGTGCGTCAATACATCTTGGAGGCTCCTGATGGAACTCAAGTGCGTGTGATGGATGACCCTACTCCCGTAGCCGACGGCTATGAGTATAGCGTTCAGCTTGTTGCTTCCGATGGTGCAGCAACTGCTGCTTCTGACACTTTCGTAAACAAGATGTTTGTTCAATTGTATGCTCCAGCTGCAATGAGCGGATCTCGCGGAAACGAAAGCCATTGGGTTGCTCCTTCCAAGATGCGTAACCAAATCAGCTTGATCCGTAAGTCTTATGCGTATGAAGGCAACATGCCTGATCGCGTTGTGAACTTCGAGTTCAATGTTGGTGGACGCTCAACCAACTTGTGGTACGACTTTGAGGAGTATCAGCATATGTTGCGTTGGAAGGAAGAGTCTGAGTATGCACTGTGGTACAGCCAGTACAACCGTGATGCTAACGGACTTATTCACTTGAAGGATGACAACGGCAAGCCAATTACCATTGGTTCTGGTGTGCTTGAGCAGATTCCTAACGTGGATACATACTCTCAGTTGACTGCTTCTAAGTTGAAGTCTGTTGTTCGTGATGCTCTGTATGGAGCTACCGATGCTCAGCAGATGAACATCGTTCTGTTCACTGGTATCGGTGGAATGGAAGAGTTCGACAATGCTATGAAGTCTGAGATTAGCTCAGGACAATACATTAAGAACACTGACCCAGGTAGCTTTATCAGCGGAAGCGGAAGCAACTTGCAGCTTGGTGGCTTCTTTACTTCTTATCAGCACATTGATGGTCATACCATCACTGTTCGCCACTTGCCCTTGTTTGACCATGGTGCTCGTGCGTTGAATGCTGATCGTCACCCGGTCACTGGTCTCCCTATGGAGAGCTATCGGATGATCTTCCTCGATATGAGCACATACGATGGAGAGAAGAATGTTCAGTACATTTCTCGTAAGGGACGTGAGCTGATTCGTTGGGCAGTTGCAGGTGCTAGTGTTCCTCCAGGATTTGGTGGTAACGCTCTCCGCGCTACTGATGTTGACGGATCTTCTGTCCACTTCATGAAGGAGTGTGGTGTTGCGATTCGTCGCGCTACCAATTGCTTGCACTTAGAGTGCACTAAGTCTTAATTAGACTTACAAAACCGAGAAAGGGGGGAGGGAAATGTACCCTCTCCCCTTTTTCATTCCTAGAAACCCATTAGTTACAATAGATATGTCACATATAGTTACACTTAACCGTCGCCCGAACCCTACAAACCTTCCGGATGACATTTACACCGAAGCCAAACGTCGTATTGGATCTGTTTACACCGGAAGCGGTGATATCATTAGAGGTCTGACTTTTGCGGAACAGCGAAAGTTGCTGCCAGAAGTTTTAGGCGTAAGCGCAGAAGACCCAAACTTTGGTAGAGCCTGTAAAGACTACTACCTGAATCTCACAGTGGAAATTCCTATGGGAGGTGTCGATTTAGAAATTGGAGTAGACGAAGAGGGCTACCCTTTGAACCGTGCTGATTTTATTCGCTACAAATTTGCTTTAGCCCACCCATATGTGGTGCAGGATGAAGAAGACTTGTCTGCTAGTAAGAAGCATCAGTATTACTTGTCTGATAACCGCAGAGAGCTGAAGCAGGCTAAGATGGGCTTAGACTTACGTAAGAGTGCTTACAAGGAGTATATCAAGCTTTCTGACAACTCTGACCGTATGGACAAGGTTCTTATTATCTATGGATACAAACCAAAAGACTTAAAAGCTGAGGAGAAGGAGCTGCAGTTAGAAGAACTTCTTGAGGACAACCCTCAGTACTTCCTAGATATCGTTACAGATAAAAACTTAGACTTGACGTCTTTGATTAACGAATGCCTGACTACAGAAGTATTGAGAAAAGTAGGGAATACAATACTCGACGGAGATGTATCTTTAGGAGACTCTATGGAGGCAGCAATTTTGTTTTTGAAGGATAAGAAGAACTCCAATGTTTTAACTTCTATAAAAGCCAAACTAAAGGCTTACGCATAAATGACTGTACAAGAGATGCACTATGCCGTAGACCAGGGATTGCAAAAGGTAGCATCCTCAGTTTACGATTACTTCCTTCCTGAAGAGGTTGACTTTTGGTTAAACCGCGCTCAGGATCGATATATAAAGCATCGCTTGGCACCTGTATTTGATAGCAAAAAGCTCGGATTCAGCAAGTTGCAAAAACGTGTTGATGACCTGCGCTTAGTTATTACGGTAGACTACACGGATGGCGTTGTTCCAAACTCTGCTTTGGAGTTTGTGAACTTCGACCTTCCGGTAGACTACATGTTTTTAATCAATGCTAGAATAGAGTTTCATACTAATAATTGTAAGACTGCAGTTAGCACGTCAGATAGTTTAGTTAAGCGGGAACTTCGTATAGTAGAGCAAGATCAAATGTATTCTCATATAGAGAATCCTTTCGCCAAACCCAGCAAAGTAGCACCTTCTGGATTCATCCATGATGACGAAATAAGAGTCTTCCAGGATGGCGAAAAGTATATATTAAAAACGGTATTCGTCGACTATATTCGCAATCCGGTACAGATTAACCTATCTTCGTCCCTAGATTGCGAGCTTGCAACCCACACTCACCAAGAGATTGTGGACCTAGCAGTAAAGAATATTATAGAGGCTATTGAGTCTCCTAGATACCAAACAAATTCGATTGAACAATCAAAATCTGAATAATGAGTTTTACTGAAACTACTCTTGTTGTACGCGGCGACATCGACTCTACTGCAGCAAACTGCTTAGCCACAAGTGTTGCAAATGCGGCTACTGATGGGAAGCTATTTGTGCAGCATGATGGAGCTGTTATTGCTGGTAACTCTTCTGGAGCCTTAAATGGTCTTATCAAGCTTACTGCTGCTCATACTCAACCTGATGGAAGTTTAGCCACGTTAAGTAGTACAGAGTTTTTGCGGAGTGATATTAAAAATATCAAGTTCTCTCAGCCAAATGCCGGTACTAATCAAGTTATTACAGTAGGTAATATCGTGGCATCCATGAACTCTATTCGTTTAGAAGCAAAAAACGGCGTAGAGTTATACGATGTTTTAGGCGTGACAGGCAAAAACGCTACCGAAATAGTAGCCAACTTCGCAGGACGTTCTGATACAGAGCGTTTTAAGAACGTAACAATGGCTGTTAGTGGATCAGACGTTGCTATCACAGTGACTCCTCGTGGAAGCGATGTAGTTGTAACTGGTGACGACGCTTTAACTGTTAGTGTCTCTGGCGATAACAATGGGCGCTTAGGCCAACAATCAAATGTCATTGATTTGGAGACTCGTGCATATATCAGTGCGGGTGCTTACAATCAATACGAGTTTCCAATTGTAGTGCCTGCTTCTGCTACTGGCACAGGGCTTGACTACAGCATCTATACTGTCGAAATTGAAAAATCACTTCCAAATCGCCGCAAAGTGAACGAAGTCGTGCGGATCTGTATTGCTGATGACGAAGGTGACAGCAACTTACTTGAGGTGCTAGAAGAGATGTTCGGCAGTGCAGTGGTTGACTTAACTGCTCCGGCCGCGTTTACTTCAGTTGCATTTGCAAGTGATGCGGAAGGGACTTCTGCTAGTACTTATGATGTTAGTGATGCAGATGCAATCTTCGTATCGCTTGCTGGCTCATTTGCCTCTGATGCAGCTAACGGTACAATTGTACTGAGCAGCAGTGGTTCAGAAGCAGATGTTACTATTAATGTAGCTGTTGATGCGACTACTGCTCGTGTAATAAATACTGGCGTAACCGCCGATAGCTATGCTGCGTCTGTAACGCTTACTGCGACCGCCACTATTACAGATACTTCTGGTAACGTATCAACTGCAGCTACAGATACTGCAGCAACAGTCGCATAATTGACAATTCTCTAATTCTTTAATACATACAAATGTCTCATACTAAGACTGTTCTCGTCTCTAATGACGCCGCCGCCACTGCTACAACTGTAGATCCCGGTAAACTTGTCGCTTTTGTTGATGGTACTGCTACTGTTAGCAGTGCACCATGGCCTGCTATTAATGCTGCTGATTCTGCAGCTAAAACTTTTCAGTTTCAAACTGGTGAAGGAAGCTCTTTGCTTTTTAAAGGAGCAGATGTAAAATCATCTACAATTGAAGATCACAATAATGGCACTCAGCAAATCCTGGAGGTTACTCCTAAGATTGAAGCTGATGGTTCTGCATACATTAAGCTGATTAATGTTACTGAAGGCCGTGAGAAGTTTACTATTGCGACTTTTGAAGCAGTAGGAGCAGCTAATGACGCTGCTGCTGTTGATCAGTTAGTTATTGCCATCAATGCTTCTAAGCGTGATATCTTCAAAGATGTTGAAGCTGCTGAGAAGGGTGGTGCTACTACTGTGATTCAAATCACAATGCCTTTGAACGTTAATATGCGAGGTGCAGCTAATGATGCATCTAGTGCTGTTACTAACGCTACTCCAGCTGAGTTTACTATTGGTACTGCAGCTGATGTAAATGCCGAAGTTCAAGCTGCTCTTCCTATTCAAGGTGTGACTAACATTGCTGGACCCAACGTAGTAAAGCCTGCAGTTGTTACTGGAGCCTATACATACGATCGGACTTGTTTGTTTGTAGAGCAGACGCATGGGGACCGTACAGACATTCACGAGATTGTTTTGTATACCCTTGCTTCTAACACTACTTTGAACGGTACGTTGGATACCTTCTTGGCATAAGCCTTAAACTATGGCTACAGGATATTGGAGAATTAAGGTTGTCGGGGGTGTGTTCCAATTACAGGATCACACCCCTAACGCCACGGCACGTGAAGATTTACTTCTTAAGGTCAATACTCCAAGTCGACATACTGTTCCTGAGGAAGAAACTCTGTTAGACACTTCTACAGGAGCAAATGCTGCTGAGGAACAAGCGATTGTATCTAATGCAGGATACAATTATGTTCTAGCCCAACCTTGGGGTAATCCGTTAGAGATTACTCCGTCCAAAGTTCCCTCGATAACTACCAGTACGTTTCCGGACGGTCTTTATCGTTTTCAAGTTGACTACTCATTTGGAGGCACTACCTATAGTTTTGACGAGTACACTTTGTACTTAGCTACTATAGATACGTGCATCTCTACCAAGCTCGACACTTATTTAGCTAGTTCATGCGATAAGTGTAAAGAGACCCAGCAATTACAGACACTGCAAGAGCTAGTGTCACTTAGAACAGGTGCACAACTTGATGTTAATGCAGCCCGTTATACAGCAGCAGAACGAAAAGTCACATTGATGTCTAACATCTGTACCGGAAGTTCTTGCACCTGTATTTGCGGCTGTTCTTAATGTTTTTCTTACCTGCTGACTACGATACTACTACAGACCTGAATGTTGCTCTAGATGAGTACTTCTCAGGCGCATCTGCAATCTATATTGCTAAGGCAGAGTATGATCTGCATAGGGATTGTGATAAGCAAGATTTCTTTATTAATACCCTCCTCTACACAGCTAAAAACGGCTATGTAGACGACCCCGAAGATCCAGGCTTTGATGACTACACCCCTCCTGTCGTCACTTACGATGTGGTGTACTATGATGGTAATTTTACTACATACCAAAACACTACAGCAACATATTCTCCTGGGGGAACTATAACGTTTGAGGTTATCGGTGTTTCTGACTTATCTCCAATAACAGGATATGAGGTTAATGCAGTAATCAGCACTCAATATGGAGACTCTGCATCAAATATTGTTTTAGTAAATGCCGAGGATAATGATGCTGATTTCTCCTTTACTATACCGAATACATATTCAGGAGTAATCACCGTGACTACAGCATTAGCTGGTGCTATCACTCAAGCCGTTAAGCTAGGGTACAGCGAGTCACCATATTCGTTAGGAACTCTAGAGTCATCTGATTCTGTAGGGTTGGTTACAACATTCCCAGATGTTCCATTAGGAGATTTAAATAATGATGGCCTTCTCGCGGTTGCTGACACCCTGCTTCACCAAGGGAGAACCTATGATTTTCGCTTAGGTGCGGCTAAACACTTGAATGTTACGCTATACACATCTGAGTACAATCCGCTCATTCCTAATAATCAAGTAGGGTTTTCTATATCCCCTGTAACCACTGATTACAGCTTCCAAACACTTAGCAGTGGCCCTAGCTATTCTGGGCAAAAGAAAGGATTAGCAGATCTTACTGCAAAGGTTCTGGTGTCAAATGGCTCCACTGTCTCTACACACAGTCTAGACTTTACTTCGCTTCAAGCAAATGGCACATATGTTTCTAGCGTCAATCTGTCTGACGACTTTGATAGTACAGTAGCATTGGTATTTTATGTCCTAGAGGCAAAGAATACTCTTACTCTACCTACATCGAATCAAACCGCTACTCTTTCTGCAGCAAGTGTTTGGGTTAATAGTACTACTACTACTACTGTAGATTTTGAGCCGTCTGACGTAGTAAACTTCCGGTTGAATGAGCCTGCGTCATCCGGCTTTATCTATTACAGCCTGTATTCTCAGGTATATAACAGCACCATTAAGGTAGAGGGTTACACATCTTCAGATTTTAGTGGGGTTCCTGAAGTCAGCGAAACCATTTCCATTTCTGTACCTGACAACGGTGGATTTATGAGTTCTACTGCAGTAACACTACCTGCTACTGTAGACAGAGATTTGTATTTTAAAACTAGCTGGGTATCCCAACGAGTAAGTAATCTTATATATTTTGAAGCTGTATCTGACACCCCGGTGGATTTAGCTACTGTTGGATCCTTGTCAGTGTCCCCTAACCATTGGGATCCAGACGATGCTGCAGAGACAATAACGATTACGTTTACTGCTAATGAAGGCATTACAGCTTCAGACTACGAAATTGATCTGTTCCCTACGCTAGAACTGAATCAAACTAATTTCATTACTACAGCAACGTCGTCTTCTCTAGGTACAGGTTCTTGGACTTTTGCTAGGAATAATATATTGTGGTCTACTCTTCCTGTAGACCGAATCAAAATAAGGTATAGTATTTCTGAAGCATGAGCTTAGAAGAAATAATAGCCGACTACTGTAACAGGTATTCAGAAAAATCTCATTCAGAGATTGCGTCTACTATTCTGCTAGATTATGATACCCTTTCTTTAAGTCACCGAACTTTACGTAGAAAAATAGGAGAGTTACGCAACGGCCCTAAATCCTGTACAGGTAAATCACTATCTTCTAAAGATGCTGTACTGACCTACAAGGGACCGGAGCAAATAGACTCTTTAGATAAAGCTATAAAGCACTTTAAAGTAGACTTAAATGTTTGGGAAGTAGAACGCTATACCTGTAACAGTTGGGATGCTCCGACAAAAACAGGTTCTAAAACCTTCTATCAGGTAAAAGTTCACTTAACGCCCAAAGTGTCAACTGTTGATTGGGCAAGAATCAAAGAGGACTTGAATACCAGTGTAGATGGTTTTCAGATTTACACTCAACCAGGTACAAACGAGTGTGTGCTTGTTCTTAGCGACTTTCACATAGGTGCACAAGTAGACGCTATAGGGAATACCCCTAGCTTCAGTACTAAGGATGTAGTGTCACGACTACAAGAGGTTGCTACTAACGTAAATACTCACAAATACAAGAAGGTTACGGTATGCTTGCTAGGAGATTTTATAGAATCCTTTACTGGTATTAACCACGAATCAACTTGGAAAGAGTTAGAAAAGGATGGATACGGTTCGCACATAGTGATTACAGCGTATACGATCCTCAAACGCTTTTTGACCAGTTTAAATAATGCCGTCAGGGTTGCTATAGTTAGTGGAAACCACGACAGGACAAGCCCAAAACTAACTGGAGACCCTCAAGGTTCTGTGGCGTCACTTCTTGCTTATATGCTGCAAGAAAACACTGCTTTAAATATTGAGCATCATCCTTTACTTTTAGGAATAGAAGTAGACGGTATATTCTACCTGCTTACCCACAATCATTACAACATATCTAAAGGTGATTTAGGTAAGGCTTTTTGGGAGCATGGAAAGCAGGGTATGTACAATGTTATGTTAGGAGGCCATTGGCATTCCCGCAAAGGAAAAAGAGTATACTCTACTATAGAAGAAAAACTCGTAGATCAAGCAAACTACCGCCAAATTGCTGTAGCACCTTTATTTACAGGCAACTTTTACTCAGAGAGTAATGGTTGGAATAGTAGTCCAGGTTATACAGTTATTGAGAATAACGGTAGGGGCAAACCAAACGTTTTTGAATATGTATTGTAATGGCATCTGGTAAATACAACTTCATAGTAGAGCAGGGATCTCAGCACGAGGTCACATTTGTGTATAAGAACAGTTCTAATGCAGGAATCAGTTTAACTGGTGCTAGGGTGCGTATGGCTGTAAAAGACCATATTACAGACACGGAGTTTGTGTATCGGGCTACTAGTAACGATACTGCAGACACAGGGTATTTAGCTCACTTCGATATTCCTACACAATCAGGAGACGATATCGGCAAGTTCACTCTGACTATTCCTTCGAGTACTACTGATGCAATGACCTTTAACCAGGGAGTGTATGACCTAGAACTAGTGCACAGTGACTCTTCCGTAGAAAGAATCATTGAAGGGAAATTCAAAGTCAAGCCACAGGTTACTGAGTGATGGCAAACAAAATCATCATAACGCAGCCTATAGCTAATGTGGTTAAAATTACAGAAAGTAATAACACCGTTACTATTAGTGAGAATCGGTTATCTCTTTCTGTTAGTGCTGGCTCTAGCGGTTCTGCATCTTCGTTTGAATTAGGTTCTGATTTGGTTGTCACCAACTCTATTGGTGATGCTATTGCGGGTGTAACTACATACAGCGCAGGAACGAACTTAGAAACGATTATTCAAGACCTGCTAGCTCCATTCTTAGAGCCAGTTATTGTATCTGTTATTCCGTCGTCAACCAACTTCCCTGATATAATCGAAGGAGAAAACTATGTTGTGCAGACTGGTCTTGACAACAGAGTTATTGGAGGCTTTATTTATACTATTTCAAATATTGGAAACCTAGACAGTACTGCAGGACTAGAGGTTACCTACAACTACAATCAGGGAACTTCTTTGATTGACAGTACTCCTAACTGGTCTAATATTTCAAGCCCATACAATGCTTCTACAGGCAACCATATAACACCTTCTGGCAGTGCTTTAACTAGCAATGGACTGCAGTACACAGTCACGCACACCTTAGGTTATCTAACAGATGGCACGGGTTCCTTAGTTCCGATTACAAAACAGACTAAGATTATTTACAGGCATCCTGTATATGTCTACGCGAACACTAGCGCAACAGTTAGCGATATAGCATCCCTTATTAGCACAGGCAACCAAGTGAGAACACTTTTGGACGCTGACCCTAATGAGCCATCGCAAACTATTACCTTTGCTTGCAGCAGTAATACTGCGGATACTACTAAGTACACTTACTTAATTATTCCGAGTATCTTTACAGCTACAGAAATAGCTGCTACTACTAGCGGCTTAGGGGTTGCCGATTACACTGATAGCTTTGTCTTATACGACAACGGTGGAAGTGGGTTTAACCAAACAGCAGGAACTGCCACAAGAAATTACAATGTTTATAGGTCTATCCAGACCGGAGCATTTGATGACGATATCGATTTAACAATCACTCTTACTACATAAGCTATGGCAATTAAATTTGGTGATACAATTGAAAATCAAAACACCGCATACCCGATTGTGGATGTGGTCGGGGATAATGTTGCAGGAGTGCATATTGTAGACGACTTTGCAAATGATCATCTCATTGCAATCCCGGTAAATGCCCGACGTACGGGGTCTATCGTTGTTGCAAAAGATACTGGCAAGGTCTACATCTTTAAAGGGACAGGTAATAGCATCATTACCGGCAATAACGACTCTGGTAATGAGTGGGGCCATCCTGCAGGCACAAACTGGATTCCTGCGGGAAGCACTACTTTAGGTAGTCCTTCTTCCGGTACCTTAATAGACAATAGTCCTGCAATCGCATCGTTTACTGCAAATACGTTAATTGTAGATGCTATTGATCAGCTGAATGAAACGTTGGGTGCTTTAGTTCCAACAGCGCCACAGACCTTTGCTACTCAAGTAGCAGGAGCTAATAGCGAGTGGGTGGTTAGTACTCCCAGCACGAACCAGAACAGAGTAACAAACACTGCGCACACCGTAAATGGGCTTGGTAGTCTTAGCGCAGGAGACATAGTAAACTGGAGGAACGGTAATACTGCTTTAAGCCAAACTGTGCTTACTTCACCTACTGCAGATCTTAAGAACGTTCAGTACCAAGCTAAGCTGACTAAAGATAGTTTAGATGATGTGACTGCTACCCTTGCTGCAGACGATTCAGATGATACTGTTACCACGTCAGACTTGACGCTGACTAAGGTGACTGAAGGGTTTCCTACGTCGGGTAGTGGTGAGGATTTCTACACCGGTGTTACAAGTTTGGCTTGGAGCTATACAGGAACCAGCTTTAGTGTAGGTTACCACAGACTTCGAATTACCGAAGACGGTACTACAAACATCGACAAGCTGTGGTATCAAGAGTCTAACTCTGTAAATAGCATTGCTATTAGCAGCGAGTCAAATGAGGGTAAGGTGATGTCAAGCACCCTTACTCCCGGTTCTGGAGCAGCGTATTACTACAGCAGTGGTATTAAATACTGCGGTAATAATGACTTTACTATGAATATTACCTGCACGGTTGTAGACATAGTACCGTCAGACGCCAAGATTTACGGAGCAACCACTAATAACGCTACAGACTTTAACTGGGCGGTAGGTAATAGTCATGGATGCTTTGCTGCAGGCACCTCCCTTGCCTACACAGATCACCCTGATGTAACAAGCAACACGTCTGTCGCGCCAGGACTTGCAGATTACACCTTTGGTAAAGATGTACCGCTTCAAAGCCTGAATGCTATTTCTGACTTGTCTGACAGTAGCAACGGGCCGCGATATGACTTCAAGTCGGTGCATGGTAACTTAGCGAACCAAGACTTTAATACCAGCACTGCTTTTTACTTAATGCAGTTCAGCGACCGCACTCAGAGCGAAAGCGATAGTTTGGTTATGGAAGATAGCATCTCCAACGGAGTAGGATCTACAGATGGCATTCGGGTAGCAGAACCTAGTGGAAGTACCTATACTAATGATCCTAGTGGGGCGCTTGGAGATTGGAGCCGGCAGTTTGGCAACAATCAAAGCGGATCTTTAAACTTGGATGTAAAAGATGCTATGGTGTTGCCAGACGGGGTTCAGCACGTGAGCGGTACAGACTACAGTAACACCGCTTACTTGCCTGCGGATACAAACAATCCGGATACTACAAGCGGTAGAAGTGGCTCTCAATTTGCTACGTTTAAGATTGCGCTTGATACGAACAATGTTGCGCAGAAGATTAAGCTGTTTGTCAATGGTACATTTGATACTATTTTAGTAAAGACATTTGATTCCAGCACTGCTCCTACTGACTATAGTCTTGAGACTGCTGCTTCTGCAACAAATGGATGGTTGAGCTGCCATGTCACTAAATCAAGCGCAGTTACTGATGAAGGGGTACCTTCAGCGGGTGTTGCTGATGGCGCAGCTAATGTGCTAGATGGTAACGAGACTGATAGAGAAGTTACTCTTGACGCAGGTGCAAGCCGGTGGGGGTACGCTTCGCACATCTATGTAAGAATCAAACTAGATTCCGGAGATAAGGTTTCTAAACTTGGACTTCGGTCTGTCTAATACTTGAATAATGTCATCATTTTCTACTGAAGAGAAACTAGATCTTCTTATCAAGAAGATAGCTTTTGGTAAGGCTAAGACTGAAACGTCTGAAAATACAGATCCGTTTGGTGAAGCTACAGCGAGTCCATTGCTGTTGCGTGCGGATAAGCTGTGGAGAGAAGCAGGTAGTATTCCTACGTCTCCCCCAGGTGCGGATACGTCTCAAGTCGAGCTGTACACTGGTGCAGATACTGTACAATGTACAGCTGTGTCTGCCGCACAGAACACGAATATTAGTGGATTTAAGCGGTCCTGGACAACAGGACAAACAGACTGGATTCCACCGGAGTTTGGTGCTAACTACTTGGTCAAAGTATATGTTGGACCCGCCGGTTGGAATGGCACCGACGCTGTTGCAACAACTGTTGGAGGTACAAATGGAACTAGTACGGGAGCACAGGTATTCCAAGTTGAGCCGGGTAATGATACCGCAGAGTGGTACTTTGATTACCAGGCAGGTATTCTATACTGGGTTAACGAAAACGAATCCGGTACGCTTGGAGCTTCAACGTCGCTGACTGGGTCTATTGCTGGTACCGACAAAGTCTACATCCAAGGCTATAAATATATTGGTGACTTTGGTGTAGGAGGGGGAATCGAGCTTACAGACTTTGATGTTACTCAAAATGCAGCATCTGGAACTGGTACTCTTACGTATGATGAAGCTGGTGAGTTTACGTATACTCCACCCCTGTTAACCGGTTTTCAAAGTACAATAACCGGGGGTGCAACTACCATTGTATCTGATAACCTTGGTACTAGCCTAGCACTTGTCTCCGATGCTTCTGGAAAGGTGGCCGTGTCTGATGTCACAGCTACAGAGTTAGGATATTTGGATGGGGTGACTAGTGGTATCCAAGCGCAGATTAATAGTAAGCAAGCAACTATCACGGGAGGCGCAACAACCATTGTTAGCGACAACCTGGGAGCATCACTTGCATTGGTTTCTGACGGCTCTGGAAAAGTAGCTGTTTCAGACGTTACTGCTACAGAACTTGGACATTTAGACGGAGTAACTAGCGGCATTCAAGCACAGATTAATGCTAAGCAAGCCACAATAACTGGTGGTGCTACTACTATCGTTAGTGACAATCTTGGGGCTAGCTTAGCACTGGTTTCTGATGCATCGGGAAAAGTTGCAGTATCCGATGTAACTGCTACAGAGCTTGGGTACCTTGATGGGGTGACGAGTGGAATACAGGCTCAAATCAACGCCAAGCAAGCTACCATTACGGGTGGTGCTACAACGATAGTCAGTGATAACCTTACTGCAAGCAAAGCGCTGGTATCTGATGCATCGGGTAAAGTTGGTGTTTCTGCTGTTACATCCGCAGAGCTCGGGTATGTAGCTGGAGTTACCTCAGCCATACAGACACAAATCAATGCCAAACTCACAGCCAATGCTTCTATCACAGGTGCTACAAAGACCAAGATAACGTATGATGCTAACGGTTTGGTTACTGCAGGTGCAGATCTAACAGCAGATGATATACCTGATATTAGCGGAACATACCTAACGTCAGAGACTTTTACTAACGTTGGGGTTGCCGAAGGCACCGATGCTAACGCACACAAAGTGGTTCTAACCACAGCCGGCAATGGCGAGACCGTAACCGGTGTGCAGATTGATACAAATGATCTCACCTTCACTCCCTCAAGTACCGCTGATAGAGGTAAGCTGACTACTGGTGACTTGCTTGTAAAAGGAGACTTTACTGTGCTTGGTGGTGGCACTATAATCAATCTGCAGCAGGAGAATATCTACATGAAAGACGCCATCATTACACTTGGTAATGCTGATGACGCTCTTGATGCTGACTATGATGATGCTGCAGAGCTGGCTACTGACATAGGTATTGAAGCATTTAAGAAAGGCTACGTTACCGATGATGCTAATAAGTATCCAAAAGTTGTCTTTGATCACAGTGCTAGTGTGTGGGCAGTCAACAACTGGAGCCACGCAGCTTCTGTAGAAAACAAGATTGCAGAGAAGTTTGTGTCTGACGCATATGCGTGGACTGAAGCAAATGTGACTGCTGGCTATGCGGAAATAACGCACAATCTGAATACGAAAAGAATCTTGGTACAAGTCACCAACGATAGTGATGAAATTGTATATGTCAAGTTCATTGCCAACGATCTTCAAAAGGCGAAGATATACATTGCAGCCGCTACTGCGGGCGACGCATTTGACATCGTTATCATTGGTTGATGTATATTAGCATACCAAAGAATAGTATTCATGTTACTCAAAGAATGTATCAACGTTTTCCGTGCCTTCCAGCAAATCAGCACTAACACGCTGCCACTTAAAACAAGTTGGATGCTCGCTCAGAATATCTCAAAACTTAAGCCTGTAGTAGAGTTATTTGAAGAGCAACGAGAGACTCATATCGCAGTTCTAAAAACCAAAGCATCTACAGATGCGAAGGGAGAGCCAGAAGTAAGTGAAGAAGATGCTTCGGCATTTCGTGATCAAGTAGAGGATCTTTTAAATACGGAACAGAAAATCCGTTTAAAGAAGGTCACTCTTATAGATGATGGCACTTTGACGATTGAGCCTAATGTTCTGCTTGCAGCTATGGACTACTTAATCGTGAAAGAAGATGCCGATAAAGCTAGCTGATGTAATTGAGAATGTAAACTCTGACTATCCAGTTATTGATGCGTCAAAGGACGCTACTTCTGGGGGTGGTATAAAAGGGTTTGGTATTTTCCGGAATTTTTCCGACAGAGATGCTGTACCCGAAAACAAAAGATGCTATGGGTACGTAGCAGTCGTTCTGTATGGGGATAAGATTTACAATGAGGTTAGTGCTTTTGATAGCACTCTTGATGTGGACGATGAACCAACAACCAGCACCTCCTCTCCAGAATACGACTTTAACGCAGACGGTACTTATGCAGCAACAGATTTTACTGAAGTAGTTGGGTTAACAGGTACTGTAATAACAGGCAGCGAGCAATTTTATGGGTTTGACACTTCAACCAGAATCTTTGTCTACAAGACAAAACCGTTTGGTCTAGATCATAGTAGTGGAGGAGCGAGTGCCGTCCTTGGAGGAGGCAGTGAAAACGTTTCTGTTACTGATGAAGATATAAACAGCGCAATAGAACTTGACGATTGGGAAAGCGAAGATAACTGGGTTGAAATAGGATTAGCTGCCAATGCATATCCTACAGTTCCAGGACAAGACCTTCAAGACGACGCAGAAGACTATAGACTTCCTATATACGATACAGGTGACAAGAGGAACAAGGCGATGAGCTTTGATGATTTCCTTGGGAGTATTTTGCAGCAAATGATACAGGCTGTTGTTGAGGCTGGGCTAGGAACAGAGACTACATACACAAACCCAGACAACGGAGTAATTGGTGACTTTGACGGCGACGGCATTGTTGGTTCTGCTGACCTCATTATTTTCCTAGGGGGATTTGGCTCAAACCTAGGCGACCCCACAGGAAATCTATCCCTATCTACATCCTCATACGTGATAAGTTCATCTGGTCTTACAGACCCCACTAATGCAGTGGAAATGATTCAGACTGCTTACCAGAATGATGACTGGGCTACAGCAGGCGGGCCTGATGCTACAGATCTTCAAAGTGGCAGTACAGACTATCAAACCGAATTTTTCTTTACAGCAGCAAACGGTACCCCTGGTGTAGGAGCATGGGATGTATTTGAATCCATAGGTGCCACAAGCTCTAACAGAAGCTTCTTTGGATTTGAATATGCAGGAGGGGCAAGCGACCCTACCTTCCAAGATGGGCTAGTAAAAATTAAACTATCTGCGTTTACTGTAATTGGCTTTACACGAATTCTCCAAGGAAATCACAACTTAGGATTTATTGCGAGGGTGAGGCTGAAAAACAGTTCAGGAACTGTACTGCAGACAAAATATTTTAATTGGGTGGTAAATTGTCCCACCACTGCAATTTCTGGTGGTTTTACTGAAGCCTTCGATGCGAGACCTAACCAAGAACCGCTTACACTAGTAGATTTTGCAAACCAAAACGAATTTGGGGATACTGATGTAGGAGTTGCTAATAACGTAATAAGTGCTACAACTAGAATTGAAATAGAGTATGACTACTATGTTCCTGATGCACCTAGTGCAGTATTCTATTTGTTAAATCTGTCCGTAACAGCAAAGTGTGAGCAAGGATGAAAACTATTCAGATATACAGCAAGGGTGGTCTGGTTATTCTAAAAGCGGACGTAGGGACAGGGCTAGTTTATGATGGAGGAGGTGTACTATCTGCTAGTAACAACAGCATAATTTCTGTAGGAATTGATATTACAGATACTACTACCTCTACGGTAGTGTTTAGTGGACTAGACTATAGAGGAATAGAAGACGAAAGCGGTACTGTACTGAACAGTAGTCGTGCTGCTACTGTAACTGATCTTAATGCAATCTTCGACAAAAAAGTCATAGATGACTTTCTAGTAAAAGATGAAAACTCAGATAACTCTGGAACCACTAAGATTCGACATAAAGAAGGCACTGGTGGAGCTGACAGAGACGATGCAGGTACACTTGAATTAAATCTGCACAGCGCATCTATTGGGTTGTATGGTAGCTACTTAAAAATTACCGAGGACGACCTAAACAATACGTCTGGTAAGAACTCTGCGTATGGAAGGTTGGAAGTGTATCTAGAAAATGCAGGCACTCCAGTTGAGGTTCTAGATATGCAGATGAGTAACATCGTACAAGCTCCTGCAGTAGACTTGAACACCAGCTCTTTGGATGTATCTGGAGATGTTACATTCTCTGGTGCTGCAAACACTGTAACATTTAGCGGTGATACCAGCGGTATCGATTACGGAGATATTTCTAACACACCTACGATACCAGGGGATCCGTACATATTAGACGGCGTCTACCTAAAAGTTGAAACTAGGGATACTGCGTACTCCAATGACTCATACGAAGGAGAGGTGCTGAAGTGGGGCAACGCTAGCAGCATGTCTGCTGGGCAGTTAAGATATATGGGTGCAGCAGGTTCTCCTGCTTCCTCAAGATGGGCTAATGCAGATGCTGATGCAGAGTCAACAACTGCGGGTATGTTAGGCATTGCTTTAGGCTCAAGTGCTACAACCGATGGCATGTTTATCAAAGGTGTCATTTCGTTCAGCAATAGCTTCACTCCAGGAGACACGCTTTATGTAAGCCTTACAGCCGCAGGGATTACAAATGACATCAGCTCTTACACTACAGGTGACATAGTTCGTATAGTGGGTTACGCTCTGAGCACGGGGCTTATTTACTTCAATCCTTCTGATGATTACGTAGAGCTTTCATAATGGCTATTGAGAAAATAAATTCTTTAGCCCTAAGCTCTATTGCTGAGATTAACAGCACGGCTAAGGCAAGCATTGCGAAGTTTAACGGATCTGAGGCGACATCTGTATCTTTGACCGACTATGTAAGTAGTGGCTTGGAGATGCATTTTAATGCAGGAGATGAGAACAGTTATAACTCATCCACAAACCCAAGTACATGGACGGACATAAGCTCTAACGGATATAGTATGGCCCTTAACAATGGTCCGACTGAGCCTAACGCAGGGGACAACTACATACAGTTTGATGGGGTTGATGACTATGGCGAAATAAGCGTTTCTTCAGGTGACTACTTTTATGGAACGGGTTCGGCCTCTGGTGGTAGTGAAACCCACGATCAGGACCAATATACCTTTATGGCTGTCTTGTCTTTTCCTGAAAATGGAAGCACGGGGTATGTAGTAAGCGACGCATATTGTGGATTGGCAAGTAGGCGCAGAAGGCAAACTTATTCTTCCTCTACCAGAGGTACACTCCTAAGATATGGTCTTTACGGGTTTGACCATAGTAATTACTATGGCTCTCTTGTTAGACTAAAGCCTCCTAGTAATATGTCAACTTACTTCCATTACAATAGTAGTCGAAGTCAGTACGAACTAAAGCCCAACACTAAGATCCATGTTGCTATGACCGTTGACTTAACCTCTAGCTCAAGCAATAACCTTATCTGTTATATTAATGGTCAAACATTTACTGCCAGCGCATCACAGGGGTCAATGAGTAATCTTAGCGGGTCTAGTGCAAACCTGACTTATGACACTACTAGCCAGATTAAAGACGGCAGTCAATATTGGCATCATGGTGTGTCGCCATTGAACACTCAATACAATGGAAATCCAAGGGTCAGTTCTAATTCTTTGTCTACAAATACCTATGAGCTAATGATGTATAACAGGGTGTTGTCTGCCACAGAGATAGAGCAGAACTTTGATGCATATGTAGATAGGTACGGAGCAATATGATTATACCAGCAACAAGAAGGTATTTCTTTATTGATGCCTTAGACCTCAACGATATTGATTTCAGCAAAGTGTTGGAGGCATCAGACAATCTTTCATATCGTAGTGACGGGCTTTACTTCATCATTAAAACTGATGACCGTAACTACACTCCCGCAACAACAAACCGATATCTAGGTCCATACGACTATGATCAAGTTAAGCTGGAGCTGAATAAGGTTGGTTGGCCTGCAGAAGACTTCCTTCCTACTGATATTTTAGAGTAATATTCCCTGTTATCTTTAGCATAACCCCGTCATGAAGCTTTTACTTCAACGAATCTCTTCGAACAGAGACAGCACTTTAGGTGTCTTGTATATGAATACTTTAAGTACATACGAGATAGGGAAGAGGGTTTTTAAGTTTCTCTGCTTTACTCTCGAGGATGAGTATCGAGAGACTAAAGTGTATGGAGAAACACGAATACCTCAAGGCATATATGATGTGTGTTTAAAGCAGACTGGGGGGTTCCATGATCGGTACCGCACACGCTTTCTTAAAATCCACAAGGGTATGCTTCACTTGCAAAACGTCCCAGGCTTTACTGACATTCTTGTTCATTGTGGCAATACTGACGAGCACACTGCTGGTTGCCTTTTGCTAGGCTACCGACCCGCATTGGTACAAGGAGGAGAGTTTGAGTTGCACAACAGTACTCAGGCGTACAATGCTGTTTATCCCGCCATCGCTCAAGCCTTAGAAAAGGGAGAGCATGTAGAAATTGAAATTCAAAACTTTGATGAAGGTTACAAACACATGGGGTAATCCCCACAAACACGGCGATAAGTTCATTGTCAAAATAAGGCTCGGTAAAGTCACTGTATACGATTTAGTATTAGACTTTGGCTCAAAGCAATATCAACTGACTTTGTTTAACTTTACAGTACGACTGTAATGAAAAAATTGCGCGACACCAAAGTAGGGTCGTGGCTTAAGAAGAAATCTCCAAAGTTGTTTGAGTCAGTAGCAGATGCACTGCCTGACAGCGGAATACTAGGAGTAATAAAGAACTTAGTAGATTCGGATGCAAGCCTGACGCCTGGAGATAAAGAAGAGTTTAATGAACTCTTCAAAGCTTCTGTGCGCATAGTTAGCGAGAAACAAATAACTAAACGTTGGCAATCAGATGTTGCGGGCAAAAGTTGGTTGTCTCGTAATATCCGTCCTGCTATAGTAGGGGTCTTAGTTCTTTTTTTAGTTGTTTTTATTCTACTAGACACCTTAGCAGTAGAGTATGAAATCCGTGAGGTCTGGGTAAACATGTATGAAACCATTCTTATGACTTCTATAGGGGGCTACTTTGTGGTACGCACTATCGATAAAAATCAATTGCCATGGCAACGCTAAACGAAATCATCTACAATATCGCAGAACAACTAGAGCGTGGAGATGATGCGGTCTTACGCGAACGTCTTAAGTTTATGGTAGGGTACTACCGTGCGCAGTTTGTAAGGCAAGATCAGCGCCGTAATCACAGTCTTCCTAGTCAGCTTGTACAATCTTTAGATTGTTTGGATATGGAAGCTTCTAGCGCTTTAGAGTGCTGCTCTGCTGTCGATATTGGGTGCGACGTCTGGCGTACTAAACAGACTATCCCAAAGCCTGTTCGCATTTATGACGGTTCCGAGTTTGCATTTGTAGGCACGGCAGATGCAAAAGAACCTTTCCAAAGAACTACGCCAGTTCAAGCCGAGTACGGTAAACACAATAAGTACGTCAATAAACTTCCTCAGTACATCTATACTAAGGACAGAATCTACGTGCTCAACTCTCGGCCTAAAAGTATTCTGGTAAAAGGCATTTTTGAGCAACCAGAAGAGTTAGAAAATTACACATGCTGTGATGGTACTACTGTTTTTACAGCAGATAAAGAATATCCAATTTCAATGGACATGGTTCAACGGATCACCCAAAGTATCCTAGGAACAGAAATGCGTTTAGAGAATAGACAAGATGACAACGACGAAGTACAGCTGCGAGAGTAGATATAGCACTAAGGATTCCTACAAGTCTTATTGTAAGAACAACCCTACAACACCCGTTACTTATGCTTTGTACAAGCATATCATTTCGGAGTTTAACAAGAAACTTTCTAAAGTTATTTTAGATGGCAGGGTATTTAATATGGGGCATAGATTAGGTACGATCCGCATAAAGCGTATTCCTAGGTCATTTAATAAGCCCACAATTGATTGGCATGAAACTAACAAGCTGAAGAAAGAAGGGATAAACAAGCTTATCTACTACACGGATGATTACTACTTCAGATGGAATTGGGACAAGCACAGATGTATGGTAAAGAACAAGAGTGTATACACGTTTTCTCCTACGGCAGGGGCTGCAGGAAATAAAAAAGCATTGGTTAAAAAACTACGAGAAGATGAGTTTGCATACTTGAATTTTAAAAAATGATTTACAAAACCGTATCGTCGAAGGCAGTCATTGCCAAAGTATTCCGGGACTTAAAACCTACTACGGACAATTGGGTTATTGACGCTGTTGAGTGGATAGGTGAGGGCTTAGAATACATTGGGTATTCTGCTGGATTAGAAAAGAAAGCAAGTACGGTATCTATTTCCAACCACCGCTCTCCCCTGCCTTGTGAACTAGTAGACATTATCCAGGTAGAATATAACGGGAGCCATCTGCATTACGGGTCTGATGTTACAGGATATGACCTGCCCAATGCTGAACGCACTACAAATCCTCAGCCATACACGCCCTCTGAAATTACTACAGGTGCGGTATTCCAAACTCAAGCAAATGAACACCCCCTAGGCAACAATACATACAAGCAGCAGAAAACAATAAAAGCGTCTAGCTATGGAGGTGGTGACTATTATGTGATTAACCCTGATTATATTCAGACTTCTTTCGAAGAAGGAAATATAAAGATTCACTTTACAGCCTATCCAGTATGTGATGATGGGTACCCTAAAGTACCTGACAACATTTACTACAAACAAGCTCTTGAATGGTACATACTAAGGCAGATGATAATGGGAGGGTACACACATCCTGTGTTCAATTGGCAGACAGCGGATCAGAAGTGGGGGGAGTACTGCCTGAAAGCTCAGAACGATGCAGCATATCCGAGTATCGACAAGATGGAAAGCTTCAAAAATATGTGGGTGCGCATGGTTCCAAACCTGAATGCCCACTCCGATTTCTTTATTGGGAATAACACTCAAGAACGTCTAATGCGATGAGACCACTAAAAGGAATGATGCGGGATGTACATCCTAGCAAAGTATCAGAGGGTCTCTACATAGACGCAGTAAACTTTGTTTATGGAGAGCACATGGACTCTCTTCTACAAGAAGCCGGGTTCACAAATGACTCAAGTGTTACAGACGATAGTGCTCCTAAGTTTTACATCTTAGGTGGCTGTGGGCTAGTTGACGATGGAATCATTCTTTTTTGCAAACGCCCAGACAGTACGACAAACTACGTAGTAAAAGTTGTTGGGACGCTGACTACAATTTTGTCTAGCGGAGTGTTTGGATTTTCAGATGATGCAGTTATTGATGCAGTCTCTTTTAAAACTACTTCTGGGCAAACTTTTGTTATTCTTACGGACGATGTTTCTCCTCCGAAATACCTAAATGTAGACACCACTGCTGTACCTAGTTTGGTCAGCCCTACGCACGACCCTGTTTACATAGAACAGAACCAAGTCTCTTTAGGCGGTCAAGGATTTTTTAATTCTGGTACTCACTATATCGCGATTGCTTATGCCTACGAAGACCAGAGTTACCTAGAGTTCAATAATCTAAATGGACCATATGTCGTCTATGATTCTGGGAAAACTATTTCTTTGAAGCTAAGCAACTTAGACTCTGATTATTCTTACATAGCAGCAGCTTTTGTTTCGGTATATGATGATTCTGTCAGCACAGGCATTACCGGTTTCTTTCCTTATGAGGGTAATGAAACTACTATTACTCTGACTGGCATCTTACAAAAAGATATTTCTTTAGATGAAATCCTAGTTCAGAACATTGTTTACAGCCAAGCTAAAACCTTGACTCTACAAGGAAATCGGTTGTACATGGGCAATGTTGCAACTGCAGATGTTACTGATCTTCAGCAGTACGCCAATCGTATTCAGGTATTGTATCAAACATACTATGGAGGTCACACAGAAGACGGTGTATCTACAGTAGGCTTCAATGGCAATGACAAGGAACAAGACTTAAATTTTGGAGGACTTGCCTTTCAACCTGGAGAGGTATACGCTTTTTATGTTAGCTATGTGCGTGAGGACGGTTCGCTAACTCCAGCCTTCCATATTCCTGGGTCTCCACCAAGGTCAATAGGACAGCCTCATCTTACTGCTGTAGAAACAGGAGCTTCTGGCACTATACGATCTACAGATGCATCGTTGATAGCAGCAAACTCTAGTCTGAGTTATCTCGAAGACGATAACGATATAGCTGTTAGTGGCATGAAGTATTTCCATACCCGGAATACCCATGAGTACTTTGGAGATGCAAGTGCTTACACTCCTACTGGTGTGACAAGTGGCGTAGGTGTTTGCGGTTACTGGGAAAACTCTGCAGAAACGTATCCTTCAAACTTCCCTGTTCAGCAATGGACCGTAGAAGATACTTCTGATAACTCCGGCAGTATTACAGACTACACTCTTGCTAGTGAGCCAGTTCGTCATCACAAAATCCCAATACTGGGCGATGCTACAGATTTAGTGCGGATACGGTTTGCAAATGTTCCTATGCCTGCGGGGTACGTAGGTGTACGAATGTTTCATGCTAAAAGAGATTTGACCAATAGTCTGCATATTGGACAGAGTATTTTGATTCATGGCAGCTACAATCACTACTCTAACATTGCTGAAACTGTAACTGATTACCATGACTATACAAGTTCTCATGGTATGAACTTGCCTCAGTACAATTCTCAAGAAGTTTCTGACATAGACACGATATCTAGTGCGACAGACCAGCTTAATAATGATGCTTGGTTTGCGGGGATAAAGGAAACCACGGGTAGGATGTACTGCTTTGAGGCATTGCGGTCTAGAGTAAATCTTCCTGAAACGGCTTACATTGAAAACATCGATTATAGGATTGATTATGGTTTAAGTTCTACTGGTGAAGTAGGGCTTATAGGAGATGGTCTTGTAACTAATAATTCAGACAATGGTTACTGGGGTGACTCAGATATACTTAATGCTCCAAATGCCCTTACGGTAGGAGGCAAAGCTTTCTTTCCTGAGAATGGAAGGCAGGTAAGTCTTACTAATAATGTACGAATCAGAAAGGTCAGCACTGTCCGATACGTTGAAACGAACGCTATCGATGATGAGTTAGAAATTGACAATAGGTTTTGTGAGACTTGTATAGGGTTTAACATTGAATATGCGAATTCGACAAGCAGTACAGACTGGAAAGACTTTTTAAAAAGCACCAGTGGTACGCACTTAGGGAACACCTCGAATCCAGGCACAGGTTTTAGAATCAACAGCAACTTAACTGCAGGACATACAGGAGCGCAGGCTTCGAATCCGATATGGATTACAAATCTGAAACAGCATCTATTTACCTGTTACCAAAATTATGCTGCACAAGATTTAGTAGCGTGTACAGGAGTGATTCCCTACACTAAATTAGCTTCTGCAGAGCTGGGTCAAATTGATGGGGAATCTGTTAATGTAGGTAGCATAGATACCACATTTGTTGCTGGGGATATTGTAAGGAGTTTCTATAAGCATAGGCTAACAGCTCCTGTAGGTGTTGATGCTGTAGCGAACGGAAACAATGCCACGCAACTTGTTGATTTACTAAGTACTAATCGAGTCACAACCGTAGACTCTACTCGTGGTATTCTTTCGCAAGTATACAATTACAGGGTTCAGGGTCGCACTAAGTTCGAGTATCTGAACTATGAGTTAGACAATCCTGTCAATCTATCAGCTAACGAATATGTTTTTAGAGCTGCTAGCCCTGGTAATGATCAACTATATGATTACCCGTCACGGTTGTATGCAGAAAATGTATATCAGCCTGTAGGAATCTTTAGCAGTGGGCAAACATTCGTAAATAATTTTCCCCATCGGATTGTCCGCAGTAGTGAAATTGGGTCTTTAGGAGTATCTACAAACGTTATCGCGTTTAAGCCCATAGAGTTTTTTGATATGCAGCGTGACCGTGGCGAGATTGAAAATCTTCAAGGTTATGGTGATCGTCTTATTATTCACCATGAGCGGGGGTTATTTATGACTCAAGGTCAGGAGAAGATATCGACTACAGCAGGAGAGCTAGCTTTAGGTCAATCAGACATATTGGCTACAAAACCTGTAGAGATACGACCCAGCGATAAAGGCTATGCAGGCACACAACATCTGCTATCTTGTGTTTTAACGCCTCATGGGTATTTCTTTGTTGACGCAGACCAACGCAAAGTTTTTTCTTTAGCAGGAACAGACCTGAAAGAAATTAGTAGGTCTGGAATGAAAGATTGGTTTCAGGAAAAACTGAAACTAGATACAACTTTCTCTTCCTCTAATACTTTCAAATTCTTCCCAGGCCTTCATGCTACGTATGATTCTCGGTACGATAGAGTTATACTCTTAATCAGAAACGCAGATTACACAGGAGATTTTAGTGCAGGCTATCTAATCGACACTCAAGATGAGTACAATGAGAATGCAGGTATTGAATCTAAAGATGAATTCATTAGTTACAGCTACTTGAACCAAGCGTGGGTTAGTAGACATACCTATGACAGTACAGCTTTGTTAGAAGGTCTGAATACTGTGTATGCTCTGCGCGTTCGAAATATTAATATCGATGGTACTCTATCTCCACAAGTGCGTTCTGCTAAGTTTCACAATCAAGCAGGCACCTTTGGAAAGTTTCACGGGGTAGTGCATGAGTCTACAATTGATGCTCCATCACCGATAGGGCAATCAGGAGTATTTAGCAGCTTTAACTGGGACACTCGTGTTGTGTCTTTTCCAGAAGAGCGATTTACTCACTATGAAAATACCTTCACTAAAGCGTTGGTGTATACAGATACGCACTGCAGCGGGTTTATCGACTTAGTTGTTCCTGAAGGTCTTACTACAGGACACAATTTGCGGCACACTCATGAACGCTGGCACTTTAATGGCTTTAGGGATCTTGTTGCTGATAGATCTCTTCCTTTTTTGACTGAAGACTTGGAGCTGATTACTACTAATATTAGTAGCACATTGGAGTGGTATGAGCAAAGGCGTATACAATCTGACTATGCTGTAATTCGATTGTATATAAAAAGTAGCGATAGCGGTCAAGATGGTATTGGATTATATTTGTATGATATATCTGCGAAAGTTAGACCTACTGCTAGGGGGTGAGGTAGTCATGAAAATAGATATTCAACAACAATGAGTTTGACTGATTATGAAATAATAGGACTTGCCATAGGTATGGTAGGCATTTATGTCAAACTTCATAGTGAAGTAATGACTATAAAAGCACAGCAATATTCTCTAGAGAATAACAATGAAAAGGTAGATAAGAAGCTAGAGCAAGTAGTCGACGACTTAGCAGAAATAAAACTGCTCTTAGCTCGTAATCAAATGGACAAATAACTATGGCACGTAAAGGATTGTACGCAAACATTCACGCTAAGCGTAAACGTATTAAGGCAGGGTCTGGTGAGACTATGCGCAAAAAAGGAGCTAAAGGTGCTCCCACTTCTAAAGCTTTTAAGGATTCTAAAAAAACGGCGAAGAAAACTACTCGTCGTAAAAAGAAGAAGAAGTAATGCCTGCTAAACGAAAAAAGTCTACTCCTATTCGTAAAACAACGAAAGGAAAATCTGCGAACTACAGACCTACTAAATCTGGTGCAGGGATGACCAAAAAAGGTGTCCGGGCATATCGTAAAGCAAATCCAGGAAGTAAATTAAAAACTGCTGTAACTGGAAAAGTGAAAAAAGGTAGTAAGGCTGCAGGACGTCGTAAATCATATTGTGCTCGCTCTTTGGGACAACTCAAACGTAGCAGTGCAAAAACTCGTAACAACCCTAACTCACGTATACGTCAAGCACGTAGACGTTGGAAATGTTAATACCATGAAAAACAAAAAAGCTGAAACCCTTATGAAAAGGGGAATCCCAAAAAATGTCGTTATGAAAATGCTTGGCTCTATGAGACGCGGAGGTAAAACTCCTAGCTCAGTAATGACTCAATATGGATACGGTGGTAAGACTAGTACTAGCAAAATGCCTAAGAAGGCTGTGGTGAAACCCCGTAAAAAGAAGAAGTAATGGAAGAAGAATGGAAAGAAGCGACTTTTCTGGATCCTAAGAAATTAAAGGATACAGCTGACAAACTGAAGAGTGGTGAACTTACATGTAATACCGACAGTCCTGAGGATTGTGAAAGCTGCAGTGGATGAGCAAAAAGTTTAACGGTCATAGGTGTGAGAAAAGGAACCTCGCTGAAGTAGTGTTGGGTTTAAAGTCTAAGAGCAAAAATCGCTCTAAGGCAAAACCGCGTCCTAAAAATTACACATATGAACTTGGTGGTGAAACAGACCCACTAAAGCCGTTAACAGCTACTTCTGATACCAATTCTGGGTACAACCCACTAATCGCTCAACAGATTGAAAGAGCGGGAGGTCTAGATGCACTGCAGCAAAATTTAGCTGCTTCAGATGCACTGTCTCAATTAAATGCAATGCCTCGTATATCCCAAGGGGATTTTGAGGTAGATGAAGACGGCAATATCATAGAGGACAATCCGTCTCTTTTAGAGATGGCAGCTAACCCAATCACCACTGCTAGAACAATCCTCGACCCAAGCGTAGAAGGAATGCCTTCTCAAGTAGAGTTCGATCAGGCCAAAGGAAAAGGTACTATAGCTGGGCAGGTGGCAAATGATTTAGTCAACCCTGCTGCTTGGGTAAACTATGGGAAGAATGCTTTAAGGGATGCAAGTCAAGGTAATTTTATTGGTGCAGGATTAAATGCGCTTGGAGCAATACCTGGAATAAGTATAACAGGAGCAGGAACAAGACAAGCTCTAAAGCAAGCAGGCGTTACTGGAGTAAAAAATCTGTATAAGGCAAACCCTGCACTGAAAAATCCTATGGGATTTAGAAATGTTGGAGACAAGCCTCATTTTTTATTCGGTTACAATAAACCTATTGATCCAATGAGAATGGACTTGAATCCAGAGGCAGGATTCAATCAACTTGCGGAAGGCGTTAGTAGAAACAATAGTCTTAATTGGGGGCATGCGGATAGATTGGATGCGGAGCTTTATGCTAAAACACCCTTTGGTGAACAGTTAGGATCGGGAGGTTTTGGAACTGTACATGAGTTCAAGAATAGTCCTTATGCAATAAAATTTCCTCACCAAGAATTTAGCAATCCTAATGCTGTCTTGCCGACTAGCAGGTATTCTGGAACAACTGATGATTTCATAGCCAGGACTAGCGAGATTGCTGATGATATGCCAAATGTAGCAGCTCCACTACGTAGTCAGAATGACTTAACTATAATGAGGAACTTGCAAAAACAAGAAGCAGTTCCAGGAGCACCTGAACTCCCGACAAGAGATGCTTATGCATCAGCTCTGAAACAAGTAAGACAGCTTCGGGACAGGGGTATCGGTCTGGACTTAGACAATATCAGAGGGAATATCAACTATAATAAAAACACGGGACAATTTGATTTCTACGATTTAGAAAACGTCCCACAGCTTTCGGCTTCTAGTCCAAAGAACTTGCAGCAATTACAAGTTCGGTATGGTCCCATTCGTCCATTCCCGGGACAGAACCAAGCTGGAGCATATACAAACCCTGTAGAGTATATGGATGAAGTTCGATCTGGTTTAGGAGTTCGAGGTATGGGGTATCCAGATAAATTAACCGGTAAACGTGCAATGGAAGGTGTTATGAGATTAAAAACTAATGATGGGTTGCTTAGGTTTCAAACCCAACCACCAGTATCACCAGTTACGCCTCCTAAGCTAGATATCCCACCATCACTTCAAAAACACCTAAACCTACCTACAGGGTTTTTCGGAGGTACGATGACCAAACCACGAGTTGCGCCTCCAAAAGCAAATTATGGCAGTCCTGTGTCAGAGCTGTTAGGCATGTTAGGGAGCCAAGATACCTCGGCTAACGTAGGAGAGCTTACAGAGCATTACGGGCAGTTTGGTGATACAACTTTAGCTGTGCCTACAGGTATGTCTTTAGGTCAAGGACTGAAGCAACATATTTTGCAGCCACGGGCGATGAACTTGCCTATGGACTTCATTATGAATAACCCAACGTTGAGTAATGAGCAGCAGCTCATGGCGTACCATGCTCAAAATCGACCTGCACAACCTACTGCTGGAGATCCTCAAGGTAATGGTGTTTTTGGGTTTCCTTTCCAAGATCAAGACACTAGCACATTCCCTCTGTTCAGTATGAATGATACTGGGCAATATCCTGGTGGTCCAATAAATAATCAAAATACAGCTGGCCCTCGTAATCCTGAGTACAATCAGCCTCTGCCAGAGCAAAGTATGAATGCCAGAATGTTGAGCTATCCTCAAGGCAATACTGCTAACTACTCTCAGGATTTGTTGCAGCCAGTTTTAGATCAAGCTCAAAGCGCAGGAAATAGCACTCCTTTTGGATCTCAGGGTTCTATGGCTGATCAAGCTAGTAACTCTATGAATGCTTCTATGCCTGCACTAAATATTCCTGAGTTTACTCCAGTTCCTGGAGGCAACTCTAATGCACCGATGAACCCTCAAAATTTGGAAGGCATTTTTAATCAGATGCAACAATCAGGAGGATTAAATTCTATGCTTGATAATGTAAAAGGAGCAGCAGGTCAAGAGGGACGTGCTCAGCTCGTCAATCAATTACTGAATCCTGGAGGCACGGGAATAGCAGATTTCACAAAAATGGCAGGTGGCTTGAAGAATCTTGCTTCAGCTGGAGTAAATCAAATAGTTGGAAAGGCTGCTGACACTATGACTAGTGGAGATGACGGCTTTGGAACTTTTGCAGGCAACGCACTTAAGGGTGGCGCAGGAGCTTTAATGCTAGGTATACCTGGGGCAGCTCCTATTGCGGCAATAGCAGGTATCGCAGGGTTGGTAAAGCAGCGTCGGGATCGTCGTCTTGCAAATGAAGCAGACAATGCTGCTAATCTGCAAACAGGTGAGGCAGTTAGAGGAGCTTTGGCAGACTATTCTCAGCAAGTAAATTCAGTAATGAACGAGCGGGGAGCAGGGTACAACACTGTTGCTAACTATGGGGGTGCTATGAATGCACCGCAATATGAAACTGAAGGTGGGGAGATGATGATGGCAAGTCCTCAAGACCCTCCTATGGCTACTAATAATGGCAACTACAAACAGGTAGCATCTAATATGTATCAAGTTCAAGGCCCGAAGCATGAAAGCGGAGGTGTTTTGACACAAGGTGCTACTGAAAGTTATATTGATCCTATTACAGGTCAGCCAGTTGAAAGTCCATATGTATTTAGCGATGCTACAGACATGAAGATTGATGCGTCCGAATTCTTGAAAATGATCTCATGAGAAAGAAAAAACAAACTCCTGCAACTATTGCAGCTGAAATCAGTCGCTTTATTAAAAAGCAGGAGGACACTTTGTCGCGTTATCCTGTAGGTCCGATGGCGAATGCAGCTAAGCTTAACCTGCAAAAGGGTATGAAAGCTTTGAATGCGTTGAAGGCAAAGAATGAAGAGATGCGCCTAGGCAAAGAAGCTCAGACACCGGCAATGAATTACGGCGGTTCTACTGTGCCTAAGTATGGTGACGGGGGCGACACTATTACCGACGATCAAAGTCTTTTAGTGGACATGTTTATGAAAGACTATAACTATAGTCCTTCCGCTGCATTAGCTGCTATTGCTGTAACTCATAAAGAATCCGGAGGAAAGCTTTCTCAGCAAGAGAAGAGCTATAAGAATACTTCTAACAAGCGAATTAAAGAAGTTTTCGAGAAGACAGGTTTGTTCAAGAACATGTCTGATAGTGAGATAACTAAGCTTAAGGCTGATGACCAGAAGTTTTTTGATTTCGTATACGCTCGAGATTCTTTAGGAAATACTGAACCTGGTGATGGCTATAAATACCGAGGTCGTGGTGCAAATCAACTAACAGGTAAATCTCAGTATGCCGCAGCTAGTGAGAAAATTTTTGGTGATGATAGGCTTGTAAAAAATCCTGATCTAGTCTCGACCGACCCAAAGATTGGGGCGCAGGTATTAGGATGGTATTATGAAGGGCAAGGGACTCCTTTATCTAAATACGGAATAGATGTTACTCAAGACTTGACTGAAGAGCAGGCAAAGTCTTTAATGACGTCTACGTATAAAAAAACTGCAGGAGATGGTCCGGATGTTACGTATGATCCGTCAGACACTTTGTTTACGGAAAACATGCCGAAGATGCAAGAGTGGTACAACTCTGCACAATCTGAATATACTCCTTCAGAAACATCTGCTCAGGCTGAAACATCTACTACGCCAGTAGAAGACACTACTCCGTTTGAGATGCTGTCTCCAGAAGCACAAGCAGAGCGTGTTGCATCTGAGCAGCCAAACACAGCTTCTCCATCAGGACCAAGAGCTAAAACTCCTGAGGAATTACAGAAAAGTATTGGAGAAGATATAGAGGTTTTAAATTTTGATAGGGTTCCGTTCAGCGGAAATAATTCAGGCAAGACAGATGCAGGTAGTATTTATGCTGAAAATATTTACGGCGACTATAACGTTAGGAATAAAGACGGAAATACTTATGTAGTAAAGAAGGGGGAGTTTGATTTAGCTAATCCTGAAAAGTCCATATCTAGTGCTACAGCTCGTGGAGGTTCAGGTATACCCTACGAGACTAGCGTAGATCTGCGAACAACATCTCAGATGTTAGATATCGGTCTTGGGAGTAATATGAGCGATATCGATATAGGATATGCTGATGGTGGAAATAGGCCAGGATTTTTTGACCCCAGCTTCGGTCATTCGCAGCGTATAGGGTTTACAAATATTGCTGGTCATTACGGAGAAGGTGTAGCATCGGGAGCAGGCAGAGGTTTTGAAGACGTCGTCATGCGTATCGCTGAGGAGAGAGGAATAACTGAGCCTGAAACAGAACGAAGACTAATACCAGGATCGCAAATTGGCGGAGTCGCTCCAGGCTCTAGTATGCGCTACGAAACAGTTCCAAAAGACCCTCAAGCTCGACGACTGTATGAACGTAAAATAGAAGAAATAACTGCTGAAGTAGCTGCTAACCCTGGAACTACAAAATGGACAGATGAAAAAGGCGGATCTCATATAGGAGTTGGGGGATACACTCCTTTCTCTGATTATTTATCTTATGCTACCGAAGACTCTGAAATCCAAAGCGGTGCTCAATTAGCTGCCTCAACTCAGAGTCTAGGTGGTTCGTTATTAATGCCGGGGGGACGAGCTGTTAAAGGTGCAAAAGGTGCGACGGGTGCGGCAGTAACAGGAAGAGAGCTAGTTAAGTCCACTATGGGTGAGTGGCGAAGGACTGCTGTAAAAGGAGGTACACAAAATGTAGGTAAGACTCCTAGAACAATCATTATTGGTGAAGATGGAGCAAGGTCTTTTAATTGGAATACTAGTAAACCACAGACATCTCTTTTAGGTAGTTCTCAAAGAGCTATTCCAGAAGTAGCTTCAGCAGCAAATCCTAATGTAAAACAGATTGGGACTAGTGGAAATATAGTAGCTGGAGGTAAGCCTGGACGGGGATTTACTTTTAAGCCAGGTACTGCAGCAGCTGGACAGCCAGTTACTTTTCAAGCTACGGCATCAAGTGGGTTTACTCCTAAAGTTGCAGGAGCTGCAAAGTTTACTGGGTATGGTCCTAAGGCTAAAGAGTATTTGGCTAGTCAACAGACTAGAAATGCGCTAGGTCAGTTTGGAGGTAATCGACTAGTTCTTCCTAATCAAGCACCTTTAAATAACTTAGGTGCTGGTCAAGGAGTGTTTACGGGTATTGGTGCGGGTCAGTCTCGTAATGCATTAGGTCAATTTGCTGGAAAGACAGGAGGTGTTTTAAGACCTGGACAGACTTTGATTCCTGGAGGAGGTGTTATGGGTACAGGACGAGGCTTTACTCCGCAAGTAACTGGTTTGCAGCGGTATGCGCAACCGGGAGGATTGTCTGTAAGAAATGCAAATACTGGCTTAGCACGACAAAGTGGTGCTGTCGGTAGACCTTCTACATACTTTGGTGGTAGTCAGCCTCTTCCGTTTTCTGGAGGCACAATGGATGTTCCGCACTCTGTCTTAACACCTAAGTTCTTTGGCAATAGGCCAGTATCTACTTTTGGTAATGCTTTTGGAATAAACAATGGCTTAGCCACAGGTTTAGCTAATGCAGCTCTGCTCCCTGATTTTGATGCTCGACAGTTTCCTAATGAAAGAAGGGCAGTTCAAAGAGAACCAGGAATGTCTGAAGAAGAGTATCAAGAAGCATTAGCACAAGAAGAATTAGCACAAGGAGAAACAGGTGGTCAAGGTGATGGAGATACTGGTACAGACGGTGAAGGTACTGGCGGTACGCAGGGCGCTTCTGGTGCAGAGTATGAAGATGGGGAAGTAGCAGATCCAGCCGCCCCTGAACAAATTCCAGACTTTAAAACTCCTTTGAGCATAGTTCCTTTAGCTGCTAATATGAAAGCTACAAGGGATATGCGTAAGGCTATTGAGAATATGCAGGCTCCTGCATCTCCTAGCACTACAGTTATTCCTAAGTTTAATTATCAGAGTAATATAGGTCAGAGTCTTCAAGACAATCGTGATGCTGCTCGTGCAGTAATGCAAAGTAGTCCTGCTACGGCTTCAGGTATGTCTAATCAACAGGCAGCTTTAGCTCAGCGATTTAAGCAAGATGCTAGATTGCGTTCATCAGACAACCTAATGCGACAACGAGCGCAAGCACAATACGAGAACTTAGCTACCCAAGCTAGATCGGCAAATAATGCTTTGCGGAACCAGTACAATAATGATGTGACTCAGTTTAACAACCAGAAAGAAATTCTTCTGGGAACAAACTCTGCTCAAGGTGCAAGAAACGTTGGTAGCTTTGCACAAGATTATATTCAAAACGTTCTTTCACCTCAATACGTAGCTAAAATTCAAGCAATGGGGCGACCCTATGATGCAGCTACCATGCTCCCTAACCAGATGCAGGGATTAGAGGAAGAGAAGACAAATAACTGAATCGATGGCTAAAAAAAGTACGACTCAAAGCAATAGGTCTTTTATTCCTGCAAATGCTTTAGGCGCAGTATTGGCAAACCAATACCAGCCTGGGAGCTTTGGAAGTATTCCTAATGAAGCAATAGGCAATCTATTTAATAGAATGGACAAAGCTTATTATGAAGGCCAAAACTCTTTGAGCACTATGCAAGAGATGTTAGCTAAAGACGTGGCTAATGCTAGTGATGATGATCGAGTGTACTTGCAGGGCATGTATGACCAAGTAAAAAATGTCATTACCGATGCTAGTACTAAAAACGACTTTCACAATAGAGTGAGACAAGTCCGAGACTTAGCTAGAAACATAACTGGTAATCCTAACTATATGCACATCAAGAAACAGATGGCTATGGGAGAGGAGCAGCAGACCATGTACAACAAAATGGTATCTGAGTTAGGGGCAGAAAATGTAACTTTTTCAGGAGACTACTATAAAGACGGCTTCAGTAGTATCGGACCTAACGGAGAGATGAATCGACTTAATGGTGTGCCTACAGCTCGTCCTAACTACACCACTGAGATGCAGAAAATGTTTACTCCGAGACTGGAGGTAACCCAAACTCGTGCAGGTGTCCGAGATTTCATTGAGGATGAAGGCTATGATATGTGGATAGGTACACAGGCAGGGAGAATACATATCAATGATATGGCTCGCAGCATGTTTGAAAAACCTTTCTTGCGCTTAGATCCCGAGACACAACAACCAAAAGTTGTAGAGGCAGTTAAAAATGCACTCAAAGCTGCTGGGGAGTCTCGCGTAGGTAAATACAATAGCGGTTCTAACAGTACTCGGCTTAAAGATCCAAGGTATGCGTATCTGAATGATGCGGGAAGTCCTGATGTTACAGGTAACTATGAGTCAATAGTGACAGAAGGATCTGATGCAGATGACATTTCTATTCCTACGTATTTTACTAATGCTCCTGGAGACGGCTTAGAAAGGACTTTAGTCAATATGATTTCAGGTGATGCAAACTTAGAGTATATACCTATGGGATCGAAGTTCTCTACTAAGCAACGTACTACTGTAGATGAAGGTCAAATTGTAGGTGCTCATTTAACGCCTGCTATTAATCCTATCAATGGAGAGCCTATTGTACGGGTTACAATGAATAATAGTAAGGCAGGCGATGCTACGCAAAACAGCGAACAGGTAGGGTATATCTCGATGTCCCCTGCTGATTATGCAACGTTCGCAAATCAAAGTATGGATGACTTTATGCTTCAACAGGGCATGAATAATAATAATTTTGAATCCCGTAAAATGGCATATCCAATACTTAGTATGATGAGAGACCCATATTTAGGTACTTGGATGAAAAATATCGATGAGGTTGATCAGTATCAATTTCACGATGTTCCTGGGTTAGTCTTGTCTACCAATGACAATCGCCCTACAGGAGTATATGTAGAAAGAATTTTAGAAGGTAGAGATGAAGGTAAGTACAACTTGAAGTCAAAGATAGGTCGACGTAATGTCCGAACTATTTTAGATGGACGACAGATTCCTATTCAAGCAATGAGTGAATCGGAGATGAGAAATATCATTGGTAAGCTGTACTATACTTACGCTACCGGTCAAAACTAATCACATGGAGGAAAATTTAAACGACAAGCTTATTCCGCTGACGAATGCAAAGCCGGAAGAAGTTGATGAAGCTTTGACAGGTCAGCCTAGTACAGTACAAAAAACTGACCGAGAGCTTCGAGCGGAAGAGTATCAAGCTGGAAACGTTGTTGCTAAAGGAGTTGATTTTTCTGACTTAGGGTATTTAGATAAAGATCTTCGTCTTCGTATTCAGAATAACCAAGATGGTTATTTAGGAATGGATCTTGACCCTTTGATGGACCGCACATTTGTGACCGGTCTAGATCAAGGCGAGACCTTTGATGACCCTGCACGTCTGTATGACAAATCTCAAGAAGCTCAAGGAGTATTTGAGAAGATATTTAACGGGTCTGTGCAATTTGCTGGAGACACTGTTTTAAATATAGGTCAGGGTATTGGCGGAACTTTTTATGGATTGGGTTCTGCAATTGCTAATCAAGAGTTTTCTAAGTTTTACGACAACTCTGTAACCAATGCACTTGATCGTGCTGAGGAATATTGGGGTAAGACATTTGAAGTAAAAACAGGCGGTGACCAAGGAGGCATAAAACAAGGAGCTAATTTTATTTTCAATGATCTTTTTGGAGGTCTGTCTTTCTTAGTTGGTGCTGTTGCAACAGAAGCAATTTTGAGTGCAGTTACCGTTGGTACAGGCGGTGGCGCCGCAGGAATTCAAGCCGCAGCAACAGCTGGTTTAGTTGCTAGGGGTTCACGTATTATGAAAAACATTGCTAATGGCGGTCGCAGAGTCATTAGCGGTAAATATGTAGATGAAGTAGCGAGAGGAATTAGTGCTTTAGGAGATGATGCTACTAGAGTAGCTGCTGCAGGAGGAATTACCTCAGCATCTTCTCAGGTAAATAAAGCGATGCGCTACAATACGTATGGTCGCGTAGCTCGCCAGTGGTTTACAGGAGCTGGTATGGAGGCTTCTATGGAAGCTAGGCATACCTTGAATGAAGCTGTAGAAGAAGAGCGTAGAGAGTACGAATCTCGGTACGGTGCTGGATCATTTACAGATGAAAAAGAACAGGCTGTACGAGAGCAATATGAGCCTCATACAAATGCGGCATTCTTGGCAAACTTTGCTTTAGTTGGAGTCAGTAATATGGTGATGTTTCCAAAAATATTTGGTACTCGTATGCGGGGACAAATGTTTCGGACACGTCTTAGGGACGTAAATAAAATGAGTACCTCCCAACAAACACGGTTAGCGCGGAGGCTAGGAGTTGACAAATCTGCTCTACCTAAGTATATAGAAAGTAGAGGGTCATTTGACTTGAATACTTTGGGCTTTGGTAAAGCTACTAATATGGGTAAGCTAGCTCGTGGTACAGCTATTTTGCGTAGGGGTGCGTATGAAGGTGTTGTAGAGGAAGGTTTGCAAGGTGTAATTGCTCGAAGCACAAAAGATTACTTGCGGCACAAGTACGACGAAGAAAACCAAACTCAGACTGTCAACTTTATGGACAACTTGAGCGTTGGCTTTCAAGGTTCATACGGTACAAAAGAAGGACTTAAAGAGGTAGGTATTGGTATGCTCTTAGGTATAATGGGAGCACCTTGGGCAGCTAAAGTAAAAAGCCAAGATGGGAAAAAAGACGTTTATAAGCTACGGCTTTTAGGCGGTTACCAAGATGTTCGAAAAGGAATTTTAGAGAGAGATGAAAAGATGCAGCGCATCTTAGATCTGCATGAAAAAGACGGAGGTGTTCTTGAGACTTTACGCGCAGAAGTAGAGAATAGTGTAGTGCAGAATGGTCTTCAACGCGATATGGATGCTGCAGCTTTAGCTGGAGACTTCAAGCGCATGAAAGACATTGAGCAAAACCAAATATTTAGTCATGCAGCAAGTAAAATTATTACAGGCAGGTATGATGATGCTTTAGTAGAAGCTAAGTCTATCCTAGATGACATGACTGCGGACGATTACCGGCAGTTGCTAGGTAAAGATGGAGACTCTATGTCTGATCAGGAGGTCTTGGCACGGAAAATTGAAGTCTACGAGACTTACGAAAACCAAATGAAGGCTGCAAAGACAGCTTTTGAACGAAGCCAGGAGATTTATCGCGGGCGCGACCCCGAAGTAAACACGGCTATTGCAAACACATTGTACAATATAGAAGCATACGATGTACGCGAAAAGAAATTAGCCCAGACGTTAGCCGACAATATTAAAACTCTTAATGCAGACACTATTCTTAGCGGTCAGCGCATACAGCATTATTTAAATATCAGTATGCAAGACATCGAAAAGATGTCTGCTTTACGTGAGAAAATTCGCAGAATCGAAAAAGGTCTGCAGACAAAGCTTGAGCGTAAGATTATTAAGAATATTAATGCAGAGAAAGCTGCAGCTAGACAACAAGAAACTCAAGAAGCTGAGCAAGAGTTAGAACGTCTTAGAGAGCAAGAAGAAAGCCTAACTCAAGCCTTTATGTCTAGGGGAGCTATTGAGGGAGAATATAATTTTAATAGAGACGAACAGGTAGCGCGTATCAATGCTCTCGTGGACATGCACGAAGCTTTGGATGCTATTTCTCTGGTAGACACAGAGTTGAATGTGCCTGAGATTCAAGACGTTGTCGCTAGTCTGTTTGAGCTTAGTGAAGACCGCATTGCGTTAATTAGGCTGCACAATCAGCTTTTAGAAGATGGTGGCTTGGCTAATTACATAGCTTCTATTGAGGGTGTAATTACTGCAGGCGCAGAGATAAACAAAGCTCTTAAGAAACGTGCGGAAAATAACGAAGACAACGCCTCAGATATAAATTCTGAAAAGTTTCAAGTTACAGATGAGGATGATGATGTGATCACAGAAGATATAGATGAGAGCATCAACGAAGACCCTAACTACTACGATGATGCTGACAATTCTAAAGCCGAAGCCGAAGCTGCTGCTGAAGCTGATAGCGACTCAGGGTCTGAGTTTTCTGAAGAAGATTATGAGCAGGCAGAAGAAAGTTCTGACGGCAAGTTAACTGAAGACGATAGCGTCAAGAAATTTCAGCCTCCTCCTTCTTCTGAAACAGAAACTAGTACAAATTCAGAAAATGATCCTGCTCCTCAAAAAGAGGTAGTGCCAGAAGATAAAGCTACTCCATCAAATGTCACTTCTACTGGAAAGCTGTGGTTAGACATAGAAGTAGAGGGTAAGCTTAAGCCTGATGTGACAGATGTTCAAAAGCACTTAGCGTTAAATGGAAGTGAGGGGTTAATATTTAGGGCTATTCAAATAAATGGAAACGAGGTTGAGATTGTTGTAGAAAGTGTAAAGGGGAATCTTCCAACTTTCCCTGGCGGCAATAAACTTATGTCTATTGGTGTTTCTAACTTTGAAAACGTTTTTGGCGAAGGTTCTTTAGCTCTAGCTAATTCTGATGCGGGGTATACGTTCTCTCTAGAGATTGAGTCCTATGGCAGTGGAGTGCTGATGCACTACTTGGATAAAGAAGGAAAGATTAAGGGAGGTCCACAAATAGTAGGTGATGTCCTTACTGACCCTAAGAATCAACTTATAGAAGTTGTTTATTCTGTACGAGACTCTGAAAACGCTACAACTTTCTTCAGTGCTTTAACAGGTAAAGACATCTCTAACTCTAGTAATGAGGAGATTAAAACCTTTTTAGCAGAAAACACAAAGACTAGGTCGGGCTTGCGGACGGGTTCTCACTATGCAATAGTTCGAGACAGTCGTACTCAGAATCTTACGTTCGCTGCTATTAAAGGAAACTCTATAGGCATTGCGTCTTCTAGGTTTATTCTTAGGGCATTGCAGACTTTGAATATTGCTTCTGGTGCTCAGACTAAAGAACAGCACCAAATGAGCGATCAAGAGTATGATCATAATGTGCGCCAATTAGAAGAGCATTTCGATATAGATTTTGGACAAGAGGGTTTTGATTTAGCCAAACAGATTAATAAAGTTATCCGTTCTATTTCTGGAGTAAATGCATTTAAGGATGTCTCTGAAATACGAGAAGGTCAAAAGAACGCCAAAACAAATCAGATACAAATCTTCCCTTCTAACAATAAGAAGGGCGCTCAACTTGTAGTCTATAAAGCTGGTATAGATCCTATGCAGCTACTGCTGGATGGCCAAGGCAACCCAAGAGTTGATGCGAAGAATAAGCCGTATAGAGTTAAAAGTTCTTGGAAGTCTGATACTACCTCAAAAGAAGGACGGTCAGACTTTTTAAGGCTACTTGGTGGTATTCGACATTCTTCTACGTTAGAACAACGTAGCCTGCTTAAAAGTGCAGGGAAAGTAATGTCTCAGTTAGAGTTTGGAAGTACGCTTTATGAAGATGGTACTACTGCTCAGGGATTGAAAGTAGAGCCTTTAGAGTCCTATGAGTTTATTGCAAATAACTTTCTGTTTGGTTCATATATCGACACAAGAAAAGCAAATCGAGGAGACCGTGGGCCTTTAGAAATTATAGATCCGATTACGGGTGAGCGTAAAGTATATGCTAACCGAGTAAAGCAGATGAATATTGTACCTGTAGGTGCAGATATCGCCCCAATCCCATCTTCATCTTCAGAACAAGACACGGAAGGAGATACTGAATCTACTCCTAGCTCTACATCTGATGACAGTTTCTTCAATACTGATACAGAGGGAGACACAGAATATGATGATTCTGAACTCCAGGGAGGAGCTATTGACCCTTCGGTTAATACAGGTAGTAATGAAGACAGTGGTTCGGCTTATGACGACATAGACTTTGACGATGACGACGACGGTGGTCTTTATTCCCCTTCTGCTCGAACAGAGACAACTGACGAGGATTCAATCTCTTTTTCGCCAAGGGGGTCTGAATCTAAAGCTAAGCTTAGTCCTATGGATAGGGCTGGTAAGAATATGCGTGTGTCAGGTCTTACAGTTAAAGAAACTGAAGAGGCTATCAATATTATTGTGGGTCTTGCTGCTCGTTTAGTACAAGTGCATTCTGTTACTAAACGTAGGAATCAGGCTATGACTTTGGGCAGTTTAAAAAGGAATGTTTATCGGGTGCTTATAGGAACGAATAAAAGACCGAGTCCTATAAAACAAGTATTCAATCAGTTACCTGAGGCTGACCAAAAGAAAATTCAGATTTTTCTTAAAAATTCTAACGCAGGCACCAGTAAAAAAGAAGTTGGGTACAGTTTAATGTTTGACCAAGCCTTCTTTTTAGCAGCGCAAAGATTAGTGCTAGGAACACATGGTTTGTTGAAGCTTGGAGCGCAAAACTTGAACGAACTTTCTGAAGCCTATGATGGTCTCACAGATTTAACTGAGGAAAGCTACGACCGAGCAGATCTTTCTATGAAAGAGTTCGAGGATAAGTTCAGTTTTACTGTAGACCCGAAAGCTACTCAAGGAGTATTGCTGCGTAGGCAGCTTATGGCAATACGTCATACGCATACAGACAGTAACACTAAAACGTTCTTAGGACTTCGTAAGTACATAGATCACAATACGATATCAGGTATACTGAATCAGGAGTTAGCAGGCATCAAGCCTAACTTCAGGGATGTAAAGGAGAAATTAGAAAAGTCAGTAGCTCAGTATCCTTATGTAAAGGACATCTTAAAGTCTATGGACATTAAAACTTTAGATGTAAAAGACCCTTTCTACAATCAAAAGCTGAACACCATGCTTCAGCTGCGCCAGCAGTTTGTGGTGTTTGCATCTAAAGATGCTGTTACATACCTGAGCACAAAGCACAACATAAATCAGGGTGCTTTTGGTACAGTCTACTTGTTTAGTAGTAATGAGCGGAACATGGGAGTCCATGCGCTTCAAAACTTTTTATCTAAGCTTGTGACAAATGGGTTCTACAACTACACGAAAGGCGTTCCTGAAATAAATAAAAAGAAGTTCCAGTCTTTTGTAGCTGAACTTGATGCGATTACAGAAACTGAAGATTCTACAAAAACGAAAGCAGACTTAATTAGTCAACTGTTCGAGCGTGAGCTAAAGATGACTATTCCAGCGCACTTATTTACTAGTGAAGTGCCAGGTATGGAAGATATCGAGGCTGAGTTGGGTATAGGAAACAGCAAAATGGATCCTGTCAGTGCTTTTGGACATTTGCGGTATGTAATGCGTAGCGTTGCTACGGGTCAGGTTTCTAAGACTACAAATATTATGTCGCTGCCTCAGACGATGCAGTTCAAGAAATTCTTTATGCTTAGTGCGACTCAAGGTGATGACTTGATTCAAAATACGAGTAAGGATGCTGCAGGTAATCTTAGGTGGCACTATGTTATGCCTAAGCTTTTGAGCGATAAGATTAAGTCAATCAAGAACTTAACTGACGAAGAGATAGAAGAGGCTTCGGTATATCTGCAGAAGAATCTTTTGTATCAGATGTCTGGAGACAGTGCGTTGATGGCAAGTAAGCTGAAGGTCGATTACTACGACGCTCACAGTAAGCTAAGGTCTAGCATGAACCCTAGAGAATGGTTGAAGATGAGTCCTGGCGATCGAAAGCTAGCTCAGCTTATTCTTTATGGGAACGATAATACCTACATACAACGTAACGGGAAGAAGATTATGCTTTCTCGCTTTACGCTGCCTACAATAGCTGATAAGGAAACTATGCCTGTTATACAAGTTGCTTCAGCATCTGTACAGGTAAACAATAGGATTCTTTTAAATGGGGTATCTAAAAAAGATATGCCTATACAAGATTTGCGTATAGAGCATTTTATAAATACCCGTAACTACTACAAGGACAATATCAAATCTCTGGTAGATCAAGAGCTAACTCGCATAAACAATATTGAAGAGGAAAACTTTAGCGAGCTTCCAACTGAAGCGCAGAGACAAGCAAATAAAATCATCATGTTCCCTGAGTTGAATGTGTTGCTTGACAAGCATCCTCTCAGTAGTATGAAAGGATCTGGCGACAGAGCTGCTTTCCATAAAGATGCAGAAGTAATTATTACTGCAGCCTTGAATCGAGATATGCAGGAGGGTTTAACACAAATGCATCACTCTGGTATATTTGATTTGTATGAGAAAACTGGTCCAGACGGTACAGTATTTACAGATTCCGAAGGGAATGAGATACCAAGGATTCGGCAAGAAGGAGCTATATCTACTTTGAGGTTCTTCAATAAGGCGCACTTATTGGCTAAAGGAGATGTTACAGGCAAGTCAAGCCAAGAGTTTATAGCTAATCATTTAGGCTTAGAAGCAGACAACAATATTCCTGCAAAGCAAATGTTCTTAGCATATCACGCTAAGTTTGTGGCAGAGTCTAGAGCTGTACGTGCACATACAGTGCAGGCAGTTACAGGAGACGTAGGCGTCTACTGGAAAAAGGATGTCAACTCGACCCTAAAGAATATGCAGAAGCGTCTTGCTGCATTGATCGCTCCAGGTACTGTAGTCCCTAGTATTACTAAAGAGGATATCCCGAATACTCCGGGAGTAGATTCTATGGGTAATACTGTAGTCAAAAGAATTCTCATTAAAGATTTTAAGACTGATGCTTCTAACATTGCAGAACTTAAAAAGCTTTTACCAAACTCAGAACTATCCGCATATCTAAACATAGAGACTACAGATGCCGCAGAGTACATTACTCCACGAGAGCGGCTGCTTAATTTGTTAGCGGAAGGTAAGATTAGCCGAAAACAATTCAGCGGTCTTTTAGCTAAAGCAGAAAGTGGTCAGACTTTAGAAAAAGAAGAGATGGGATATTTCCGTCCAGGAAAACCTGTAGCAGCAGGCGATCATGGTACGCACCATTTCTATATTAAAAGTGCTGAGTTTGTGTTGCTGCCTAGCGATATACAAGGCACGAGTTTAATGAACTTGTATGATTTCATGGTTGCTACCAATGTCGGTAGAGCTACTCATGAAAGTGCATATAAAGTAGGACGTCGAGCTAACACAGCTATCGACATTTATGAGGATGATGGTAGTGTCCGGAAGTTTACTGTTGAAGAGATTGAGGATGTAGCAGAAAACCTGACAGGCAAGCGTTACGATCAAGACCGTAGTACTTTCAAAATTCAGCAACAAGTTCCAGTTAAAACCAAACTTGAGACTGTTCACGGTACTCAAATCTCTAGACTCTTTGATGTAGGCCTGCAAAACGAAACAGGTTTTGATGAGTATGGAGTATTCAAAGCCTTTAGAAAAGATGGAAAGCTTCGTGGTAAAAACCTGAAAGTCATTTATAACAACGCACGAGGAATAGAAAACCAGGCTAAAAAAGTAGCCTTCTACAAAAAGTACGGTGTAGGAACTCCAGAGTATAAGGTTAAGATGGCAGCACGTCTTCGTGAGGAAGGTGCTAATCGGGGTTACGGCATGAATGAAATGGCTGCCTTACACTTTGACCCAGATACTCAAGTGTTTTCAGTTCCTCTCTGGGGTACTGCTAGTGCTCAGCGTATTGATAGCTTACTTATCTCTATTGTAGAGTCAGAAGTAATTAAACCTCGCACGTTAGGTTTCTCTGGACCTATTGCTCCTGAGATAGGGTATGCTTTTGAAGAGCTGTCAAAAGCGCAGAAAAGCTCTATTTCATGGGTGACTAACTCTGAAGGTCAGCCTATATGGAAAGGCAACTCTTTAGAAACTACCACTAAGGCCAAACCTTACGATGAAATTATTTTACCTTGGAAGTTCAAGGCTGACTTAGGTAAGTTCCAAGATGAAAATGGCAATATTGATATCAACCGTATTGATAGTCAGCTCTTAGATGTATTTGGATATCGTTTGCCTACTCAGGCAAAAGCTTCTAGCTCTTCTTTCCGTGTTGTAGGATTTTCTGGTCCTGAAGTGGGCGATAGAATTATTGTCCCTAAAGAATTGGTTGGGCGTATCGGTCAAGACTACGATATTGACAAACTGTTTACGCTCATGTTTGACCATGAGCTGTCTGATACTGAGGTTGATAAGCCTCGTCTTGTTAAGAAGGCGAGCTTAAGCAAATCTGAAGTGGAAAGCTACACTGATAAAGAGCTTTTAAATGAGTCTTTAGAGGCTATGGATGTGGAAGCTTTGGAAGAGCTTATCAGCCGGGCGCGAAACACTCAGATTGATGTGTACCATAGCTCACATCGAAACACGTCTGAGAAAGTCCGTAAGATTATCCATGAGCCTATTGGCGATGGCTATGCAGAAGACTTAGCTGAGATTGTAAATGCAAAAGGGGATTTGATTTTAGATCCCATGGGCGTGAGTTACAATGACTTTACTACTGCTGATGCAAGTGCAGGAGCTACAGCTCTAGGTGTATTTGCCGTACAAGGAAGTCTTCATGCAGTTATCAATTCTAATCAGCTTGATATCTATTTGGCCCAAGGAAACTACATGGATGTTGTAGAGATTGGTCAGAGTAAGGGTCAAAGCTTGATGCGCAAGGGTCAAGCGATTAGTAAAGCAGCTTGGGCTAAGCTTGGTAAAGATGAAATACTGGACGACAGTTTTATCTTGCTGGACAAAGAAACAAAAGCCGGTACTGTTACTAAGCAGTTCAACCGCATGATGAACCATGCTTTGGACAACCAAAACAATGGCTTGTTAGGAGACCTCAGGATTTCTAGAGAGACCTATCCGTTGTGGAGTATGCTTACTCACCATGGATACAACCAAGAAACAATAGAGTTAATTGTCAGCTCTAGTGCAATCAAAAATGTTGTAGAGGTTTCTAAGTCTAGAAGTGCTATGACAAATGGCAACTACTTCGAGCTGCCTAAGTACTTGTCTAACGAAGTAAAAATCAGAAGGACAGAAATACTTCAAGGCTTTTCTACTGAAAAGTTTGACACTTTAGAAGGTAAGGAATTGGAAGTTGCTATTTCTAAGGCATCCAAGGAATATACTAAGTGGCGTAGATCAAATAAGGTCAATTTCGCCGTAAATAAAGAGTGGTTGGTTGCAGATTTCAAAGGCCAAGAACTTGAAGAACGTGAGCGTCAAGTCTATGAGTTGGGGCTTTTAGAGCTGTTCTTGAAAACGATTAACCAAGGAAAGCGCTTAGCTAAATTCTCAGACACTTTGCGTAGAGATAGTGTGTTCCCAGCACATAGACAGGAGCTGAACATGATGATTCAGGATACTACTGTTTACTACTATCCTATTAGGGGAATGAATGGCTTGTTGAATCTTCCTGGAGAAGACAGTATGGCTAAGTCTAATGGAATCGCGTTTGGAGATTGGAATAAAGTTTTGACTCTTGCTAACGCTAGCCTGAAAGCAAAGAATAAATATGGAGCAAAGAGCAAGCAGTATAAAGAAAGTGAAGGAGCTTTGAATGCTTTCAAGCAAGCTGAAATGGAACGCTTGCGTACTCAAATTTTGCAGAATACCCATCCAGGGCAGTTAGCTGATTTGGTTATGAACTTGAAGGCTGATGGTGTCTTTAGTTTAAGCGAAGAGCATGTGGATAGAACCCGTATGTATGATACTGCTTTAGCTTACTTCCAGGAGCAAACCCAAAGCGTTACAAAGATGCATAGCTGGCTTAGAGGCTTGCGGTCGTATCACTTCGCTAGGCTGGCAGAAAAAATTGATGGTAGTAGGAATGCTCGAGAAATCCGTAATTCCCTACTCGTCGATCCAGACACAAACTTGGCGTCACAAATCACTCAGGCTAAAAAAGATTTTCCTAGCCTAGAGAAGAATCCTTTTTTAAAGCACCTTATACTTAACGTAGATACTAGTGCTCATGGATACTATACAGTAGAGTTTACAGGGGATCGCAATCTTAATGTTACGAGTCAAGAGATTTTGGCTGGTATGCACGATCTCCTTACGCACAAAGAAAAACAAGTGCGAGAGCTTGGAAAGTCTGTTGTATTGTACTCTTTAGTTACTGGAGGGGGCTTGGGTTCTCGCTCTTTCTCTAAGTATGTTTTAGCAGAGTACTTAGAAGAGAATGGTATCCGGCAAGAGTTAATGAATGCGGTGGACAAGGACAGTGTGTTTTGGAATACTGAGGCGCATAGGCAAATTGTGATGCATAACCACACTTTGATTCCTCGCGCACCAGAGTTTGGTCAAGATGTAGTGCGTACCCAGGAAGAAGACCCTACAGAAAGAACGGTTATTGAAATCGGATTCAAAAATGGTAGTCCAGAGGCTAGTCAGAGCGATAGGGATGCTACTCTAAATTTTGGATTTTTCCGCGATAAAAAGTCTAACAGACCTCACGAAATAGGCAAATGGCTGCGCACAGAACTCGTCGATGGTGTTCCGTGGGACTATTATGAGGCTATACAGTTACAAGGCATCAAAGGCAACTTCTTGCATAAAGAGTACAGTAGCTACGCGCAAGA
>Ga0208791_1000026_pt1 | contig 73847 bp, 51 predicted proteins | sample 11_taG_FD_184084 | JGI IMG/M metagenome (GOLD analysis project Ga0208791, IMG submission 184084) | Marine viral communities from the Subarctic Pacific Ocean - 11_ETSP_OMZ_AT15265 metaG (SPAdes) (version 2) | ecosystem: Environmental > Aquatic > Marine > Oceanic | place: Pacific Ocean | collected...
AGTAAGTCTAGCTTTAGATTTGAATGAGTTAACAGCAGCAGCAGTTGATGTAGCAAGTGATTCTATTGCAATAATCGATGCAAATGCTAGTAATGGATCTAAAAAAGAATCAATTGCTAATTTAGTAACAGCAATTGCAGGAAGTGGCTTAAGTGCTTCAGGCGGCCAGTTAAGTGTATCTGGTGGCTCATTAGCTTCATTATCTGATACAGATATTTCTTCACCTAGCAGTGGCCAAATTTTAGTTCATGATGATGCAAATTCTTTTGACAACGTGACTTTAAGTGGTGATGCTACATTAGCAGCAGATGGTACTTTAACACTTTCAAGCTCAGCAACTCCAACATTTGCTGGTTTAGATATGAGTAGTAATAAAATAACTAGTTTAGCAACACCAACTTCAAATAATGATGCTGCTAACAAGTCATATGTTGATAGTGTAGCACAAGGATTAGATGTTCAGCCAAGTGTAAGATTACTAATAACTTCAATATCTAATTGGTCTGGTAACTACGCTAACGGCTCTACTCATCAAGGTGTTACATTATCAACAGGTGATAGAATTCTATCAGGCTCTTCACTTGGAAGTCAGTCAGGTATTTTTGTAGTTCAGGCTTCTGGAGCACCTACTAGACCAAATAATTTTAATACAGGACATGCAGCTGCAGGCACTTTTGTTTTTGTTGAAGAAGGTACCCATGCAGACAAAGGTTATGTATGCACTAATGATAGAGGGTCTGATGTTGTTGATACTAACTGGTTAGTATTTACACAGTTTACACAAATAAATCTAACTGCAGCAAATCTAGGTGGTATAAATATAAACTCTACAAATATAAAAATAGATGTAAATAATTTAGGCACTGTAGGTAACGAAAATACATATTCTGCTTTAGAGCAGTTAGATACTTTTGCATTTTATGACAATAGTGTAAGTGATACTAAGAAAATTAAGTGGACGTATCTTAAAGGTCAAATTGTACAGAATCCAGGGCATGATATAAACTTAAATACTCACAAAATTCACACTAATGATACAAATGGATCAATAAAACTTGAGCCTAATGGAACAGGTTCAGTTTTAATAAGAGGAAACAAAGATAACTCTGGAACAAACCCGGGATCAATCAAGCTAAGTTGTGAAGAGAATACGCACGGTATAACAATAAAAAGTCCGCTTCACAGTGCAGCAGCAAGTTATACATTGACATTACCTGTTAATGATGGTGATGCAAATCAAGTTCTTAAAACAGATGGAAGTGGTGTTTTATCTTGGGTCGATCAAGCAAGTGGTGGTGGAGGTGGAGGATTGACTTACGAACTACATTCTTCAGGAGCAACAATTACAGCTGCATTAAACAAACATTACTCAGTAAATGTTACTAATACGCCTGTTATTGCTAATTTACCTTTAACTGGTGATGGTCAAATAAGTTTTAAAAATATGAATTCTTCTAATAGTTTAACAGTTAGAGTTACTCAAAGTAATTCTAAAACATTTGATGGAGTAACTGATGGTGGGATAGTATTGTCTCACAAAGAAGCAGTAACCGTAATTACAAATGGCTCAGGTAATTGGGAGATTAGATAATGACTTTTTTGTTTAAAAACTATTCTAATAGAAAAAATATAAAAGTTGTAAAAACAACTGCTTCTAGTAGCACAAATATTTATTTAAATAGCAGTTATCAATATGCTACTGGCAGTAGAATTTCATATACACCTTTACATAATAGTGAAGGAAGTAAAGTTATATATGAGTTTTATTGTGCTTACTCATATTTAGACAACGATAATAATGCAAGATTTAAGTTACAAATAGGAGATACAGTAGCAACTTTAGGCGACGTAGTAACTAATAGTGACAATTATATAAATAGTGTAGGATCAAATTACAGTTCTGGTACTTTAAGAGTAAACGATTTAATTACTTTAAGATATTTACTTGATAGTTGGGAAAACGAAAAAGTATTACAGGTTGATGCTAAAAGTACTTCAACATCTTATCAAGGTGCATTAAATTTGACTACCAGATTTGGTGCTACTGGTTTTGGAGATTTATATTTCAATCCTTTTGTCATATGCTATGAAATCTTTGAGGTATAAACATGACATATTTAAATAAATGTTATAATAATAACAAAATAAAAATTTTAGTTGAAAACAGCCCGAATGCACAACACATTGTCGCTTCTACGCATACATCTTTTACTAATATTACATATACAGAAATTGACTACAAGCCTCAAACATATATAGATGGTTCTAAGGCAAGCTTTGTAATTTATAGTACGTCTATTCTTTTAGATCAAGTATCTAATTCTTCAAAAACAGCAGGCACCTATAGACTAGCAAAAAGCACAGATAATGGTAATACGTGGGTTGAGTGGGGTGATAATACTAATTTTCATTTTTCTACTTGGGAAAACTGCTCAATTGATGCTTCTGTCTTAGACATTAATTTTTGTTTAGACACTGCTAGCTGGGATGATACTTTAAAGCTTCAAATGCAATTAAAATTAAAACAAACTGTAGGCGCAGAATTTAATATACATAAAAATTATCAATTTTATGATCAATCGGGAGATGTTTCAAGTGCAAATAACGTTTACAAACCTAAAGTAATGTGTTGGAGTATTAAATGACTTTTTTTATACCTACTGATGATAGAAATAATTTGATTTATAACGCAAGCGCAAGCGCAGTTTCATATCAAAATTTTTATAGTACTACTCAAAGTGATATTGACGGAACTGAAGTTTCTTATGAAGTCAAAAATTCATTTAATGCCAGTTATGTTGTCTATGATTATACAATACAACAAGCATGGCAAGAAGATTTAGATAGTAGAATATATATTGAGTTATGGCAGCAAACTGATGTTAATGATTCTAGTACATATGCATCTTTAGGTGCTTCTTACAGAGTTACAGAAAAATTTGACAATCAAAGACAAGATAATGTATTAACAGGAAAGTTTTTAGTTCCTATTTATGCAGGTATTAGAAAATTTAAACTAAGAGCTAGACCAAGAGATAGTGGTAGCTACTACACTTTACATATGGATAGTTCATATAATAGATACACTCCTATAATAAAAATGTATATTTTCTAATAAAGAATCAGTACGTCTTGTACAATTATGGAATTAGAAAATAATGATAAGATATTGTAATAGTATAAAAGAATTTAAATTGCATAAATATGAAGCTGGTAATGGCTTTGATTATATAATTAAATCATATAACTTAGCATAAAAAAGAAAAGACTGAAAATGACAACTAAAAACATAATACCTAGAAATAATGATGAGGGACAGATTGGATCTAGCTCTAAAAAATGGGCAAGTGCATTTATATCTGACGGTACTTTTGATACTTTGTCTGTTAATGGTCAAGCTGTATCTGGCGGAGGTGCTACAGCCTTAACAGGACTTTCAGATGTTACAATAACAAGTGTACAGAACAATCAAGTCTTAAAATATAACGGTTCAAATTGGACAAATGCAGCTGCCCCTGCAACACTAAGTAATACAGATGATTTAGTTGAAGGATCTAGTAATCTATACTTTACAAATGAAAGAGTAGATGATAGAGTTAATGCATTAACTACAGCAGGTATTGGCATTGCTAAATCTTACAATGATACTGCAAATACACTAACTTTAACGCTAGATCTTGACGAGCTTTCTGCTGCAGCAGTTGATGTAGCAAGTGATTCTATTGTAATAATCGATGCAAATGATAGTAACGGATCTAAAAAAGAGACAATCTCTGATTTGATAACAGCTGTAGCTGGAAATGGACTTTCTGGGTCAAGTGGCGTACTCGATGTAGGTGTAGATGATGTATCTATTGAAATAGATTCTGATGTTTTACGAGTCAAGGCTCTAGGTATTACTAACACAATGTTAGCTGGTTCAATTGCAGATACAAAACTTAACACAATTTCAACACCCGGAAAGGTTACACTATCAGCATTAGATATTAATGGGGAAAATGATATTGGTGCTGATTTATCAGATACAGATTTACTTATTATTGACGATGGCGCTAACGGAACAAATAGAAAAGCTGCTCTCTCTAGAGTTAAATCTTATATTGAAACAAATGCATCAGTTTCAAGTGTAACAGACACAATAACAGTTACAGTTGTTAATAGCGGCGGAAATAAATATGCCCTTGATGGTGTAACTCAAAAAGTTGGCGTATTATCTAAAGGATTTAAATATAAGTTTGATCAAAGTGATGCAACAAATGGCGGTCACCCGTTAAGATTTAGCACAACTCTAGATGGAACACATAATAGTGGCAGTGCTTATTTGACTAATGTTACAGTATCTGGTACACCAGGTAGCTCAGGTGCTTATACTTTAATTGATTTAACTCAAGAAACACCTGGGACTTTGTATTACTATTGCACAGCACATGCAGGAATGGGCGCTTCAGTTCAGACTGAAGGTATTGTTCCTGGCAATGGTCTAAATAAATCAGGCATGTCTCTTTCTGTCGACTCAACTATAATAACTGGACAAGTCGCAGAAAGTGCTGCAGATGACAATGATTTAATATTAATTTCAGATACTTCAGATTCTGGTGCTCTTAAAAAAATGACACGTGCTACTTTTGCAGCTGGGTTAGGAGGAGGCGGGACTAGTACAACTTTACAACCTACAGTAACGACAAGTACTCCATCATTTTCAGAGGCAACATCAGGTACACATATTTGGCTACTTAATGGATCTACAATAACAGTTGCTTTACCTAACTCTGGTATAACAAATGGAACTATATATCACTTAAAAAACATAAATAGCACTACAGCAACAGTTTCTGGAACCATTGACAATCTATCTAGCAAATCTTTGAGTCAATATGATAATTTAACTGTAGTTGCAACCGGCAGTGGCAGTCAATGGTATATTATATAAAAAAGGCAAATTAAAATGACATATTTTTCACAAGCAAGAAAATTACATAAAGATTTATATGTAAAAAAATCTTTAACAACGCAACATAGCACAACGCCATGGATGCCGAAGCAAGACATTAAGATTACGTCAATAAGCATGTTAATCTTAAATACAATGCCTTCTGGTAGTGGAAGTACAGTGGTGAGAATATATAAAGACAGAACACTAAGTTCAGAAGAGACTTTATTCAACGGGACTTTTTCTGCAGGTGAAACTGAATCATCTTCTGCTAGTACTTTTTCCAAAGTAATATTAGCAAATAGCAGAATAACATATTCAATAGTTTCAGAAGCTGCTGGTAATCCTGGTGAATATTGCCTAATTAGATTTACATACGAAAATATTTAAGGAGAAATAATAAATGCAACATCAAGTTGACGCAGATCAAGAAGGAAATCCAATCTATATTAATCTTGAGCTAGTAGGTGGTAGTTTATTAATAAAAGACCACGATATGAATTTAATTAAAAAAACAATAGGTAATCCAAGTAAACCAAGTAGACCATCAAACGAGTTGTTTGTAGATATCGATGAAGCTTATGCGTGGTTCCAAACAACATCACTGTCAAATAGACTAGATCTGGTAAGACAACAAGAACAAAACGAGTCAGGAGAATAATAATGGCAATATTTAAAAACTTTGATGTAGAAGTAAAAGGAAACAGAGTTACAGGTGGTGAAACAAACACAGGTGTTGTCGTAAACCCATCAGACGGTGATATATGGATAGACGGTCAACCTTATGACTCAGATACACTATACCCTCTTTTTGACAAAAGCTGTAAAGCTTTCAAGAATTTTATTACAAAATCAGAACTTGCAGGAAACCATTACGTTGGCGGCGGCCAGCTAATAGCGAAAGGTCCTTGTTTATTAAATGGACAAACAACAGGCGTTGCAACTTTAGGCGGACAATTTGACAAGTACAAGCTAGGTAGTAGAGATCATAATTTAGAAGATGATCAAGTAATAAATTGTTCTTCACCTATGTTTAAATTTACATCTACAGGAAGTAAAAATTTCTATTTAAAATCCTACACTATGAGTGGTGGTAATTATTATGCTGCTCATCAACCTTACACTTTTATTCAAGGAGACGATTTTTCAAATCCAGAGGCTGTATTGTGGGGTAATTATGACATGAATACTTACACTTACGGCGCACATGCTTTTCCTTTATATGTAGATACTACAAACAAATATATTTATTTTTTCAATACTTATTCAAAATCTAATAGTGGGTCTTACTACTATAGGAGTATTGTCGGAGGTATTTCAAGATCTTCTTATACTACTTTAGAGAGTGATGGTGCAATGTCAATTAGTGCACATACAGTAATATTAGAACCTAATAGTAATGGAACTTATGGTAATTATCACGATTTTGTGCCAAACAGCTTTTATTATTGTGGGAAAAACAATGATAACACTTTAATGTTTCTTGAGTATGTAATAGACGATGGTGGTTTACAAAATCAAGATAGCACTGATTTGAGAATCGCTGCGATATTAAACGCAGAATCTTATAACGTTTCAAACGGTAGTGTTTCTTCTGTTGCAACTTTAACGACATCAAATTTAACTGACTCTACAAAAGCTGTTAAATACATGGTTAATGCACATCCTTCGAATTTTAAACAGTCTCCAATTAGTGGTGAAACAAATGTTTATTATTCTTATAGACCTATTGCAGACACAAATAAAGAAATTTCATTTATGTTAACCACGTGGGACAAGTCAGCAAATTCTAATGCAGGTTCAGTTACTATTGATAATTGTACTATGACTTATTCTTCTGGCGTTGTAACAGACTATTTAACATTTCCGTCTGTAGGGTATAACGTAAACGGGAGACTAACAAGATCTAATTGTTTCATAACAAAAACAGGAACTAGTTATTATTTGCATTATTTACCTGCTTACGGTTCACCTGACGTTGTAGCAGCACAATCTGCACCTTCGAAAAACTTAGTGACTTATTCAATTGATGCTACAGACTTTAGCAATTTAACATATCACAGCTCTGTGCAGGTTAATGCACAAGATTTTGTCCACTTAAATTCTGGTAGAACAAAAATTGCTGTAATAAGTCCAAGCTTTTTGAAAGTATATACATGGAATAATGGATGGGTCGAAACAGCAAGTGAATCTGGCAACTTTACAGGTGTAACACAAGATGCAAGTGGTAGAATAATAGGCGTATCAACATTAGCAGACATTGCAGATGCAACAGCTTCAACAGTAGATGCTAATTTTAAGTTCTTGAATCATAAAGTCCATTTAATCTCTGATTCTTTACCTAATAACGTTACTATAGAATTTGCAAGTAGTTCATTAACATATACAGGTAGTAATATTTCAACTTCAGTCAATGTGAATGCTTATAATAGTAGTAATGCAAGAGTTGCAAAGAGTGTAACATTAAAAATTGACGGAGCAAACGCGACTTTTTCAAATAATACTACATCAATAGCAACTACAACATCAACTAGTGCAGATACAAGTGTAGCAGTTACAGTAACTGGCCCAGGTCCAATAACAATTTCAGCTGCATTAACACTTTAAATATAAAAGGAAATATACAATGTCAACTTTAACTGGAATAGATAAAGTATCAAGAACAACTTCGTTATTTGTAGACGTTGCTAGTTTTGATATGATTAAAGAAAATTTTATATCAGAAGATTTTTTAAACGTTGAATATTTGTTAAATAATAGCTACACAAGTGTGTCCAATAGCATGATGTCATCTAGCAAAGATTTTATTAATGTTCAAAAGACATTATCAAATCCTGCTTCAGGAAAAGTTAACTTGAACTTTTCTTATATCTTTGTAAACGATCAGAATACAAGGCAGGTTTCTAACACAAGCTCGTTGACAAAAAAAAGTATAATTGTAAAAAATGACATTGCTGAAAATTATACAAAAGCTTCTTCTGAGAATACTGCTACTAAGAGTAAAGCATTTGTTAATGTTCTAACAAGCAACACAGAGTTTTCTAATACTTTAGACTTGGATTCTAAAATTAAAGCTTCAGTTTTTGTTGTTGCACCTAGTGCTTCAGCACATGTTCCTGTAGTTATTGATTTGAATGATGAATGGACTTAAACTATTCGCCTAGATCTTCTATTTTTTGAATAGCAGTATCTGCAACATAGCACCAAGCTGCACTCATCATTCCCCAACATAAAGCATGCCACCAATCCCAAGTTGCGTGTACCTCATAAGAAACTCGCATTGTGTAATAAATCCAACCTGCATGAAAACCTGTGCAGTAAGAGCACTTAAGCATCTTATCAAGCAGAGGTATTCTGTTATGAATCAGAGGTACTTTGTTCATAAATCCAAAGGTTAGTCCATACAACGTTAAAAGCTCAAACAGAGATAAATCTGGAAACATATATTGCCTACTTTCTTCTTGATGATCGTCGTTTTTTGCTTTTTTGCTTTTCAGCAGCTGGATTAGTAGGAATAATTCTGCAGCAATCATCTTTTGCTGATTGTTCAAAAATTTCTACAGTATCTGGTGTACCATCACCATCGCAGTCGAAACCTAGGTCTATTTTTATTTCATTAAGTGCATCGAATAGAAGATCTCGCTCTTTCTTTGCAATTTCAGGCATTGGATGTAAGCCACTTCTTCTTGTTAGTTCTAGACTTAACAATCTTGAAACAGCTTCACCCAAGCCAATTTTTACAACTTTTTCTTTACTCATAAATTAGCTTCCTTTATCTTTTTATATAAATCTATGCTAATTATAAGTATTTTCTATCAATTATTAATTAAAATAATAGATAATAGATCAAAGTTCAGCAATAAATTGAGGCATCCAAGCAATTTCTACAGTATCATTTGTATCGTTAGAAGCTGCAACTGTATAACCAACTCTATAGATAGTTCCTGAAGTTGGTACAGATGAAGTAGCTTTCCCTGCTGTGTCTAAATACATTGCTTTTCCTATATTGATAGAGTCATCACCGTCAGGCTTATTAACTGTTACTTTAGTTCCCCATACAGTTGCAATTTTATAAGTTCCAGCACCATCAATTAATTCAAGTGCTACGCCAAAAACTTCTGAAGTTGATGATCCAGATCTAGAAGCTGGGTCTAAAAGTCTACCTGCAGAAGCTCCTTGAAAAGACACTATGTCACCAGAACTTAATGAAGCTGTTGAGCCCAAAGGTTCAGTAACTTTTGTACCTACACCTGTTGGAGAATCAATAATTATTGCACCAAAAGAAGTAGCAACATTAACTTCAGCATTGCCAGTTGTAATATCATCAGCAGCAACAGAACCTGCTGCAATAGTTCCAACATAAGTTTTAACATCAGACATTAAAGCTTTTTTAGTTTGATTACTAGAGCCAGAATCACCAATTATAATAGCGTCGCCATCTGCAAGTGTAACAGAAGAACCTGCACTTGCATTTAATAAGTTGATTTCTGCAGCGGTTGCATCTAATGCAGCTAGCTTAGTAAGATCAGCTGCAGTAAGATCGTCATCGTCTAAGTAATTAAGTTCTGCAGCAGTTGCTGTTACATTTGTTCCACCAATATCAAGTGTAGTCACTGAAATTTCGCCGGCAACTGTAACAAGACCATTTGTAAGTGTTAATAGATCAGTATCATTTGTATGACCAATTGTTGTACCATTAATTACAACATCATCTACAGCTAAAGATCCAAATGTACCAAGTCCAGTTGTTGTAATAGCACCTGCTCCTACATCAATAGATGTAAATCCAGAAGTAATAGATCCTGAATCTAACGCACCTACAGAAGTTAAACTAGAGCCAACAACAGAACTTCCTAGAGTAGTCGCACTAAGTACTGATACATTGTTTATTTTAAATTCTTTTCCAGCAATAGCATTTACATGTTCAGAAAAGTCCCAAGAGTCTGTTGAATTTGTCCAAAGAATCGTATGATCAGTCGCACCCTTAAGCGTAATACCACCACCGTCAGCAGTTGTATCTGTTGGTGTATCTACAGTTCCTAATTCTAAATTTTTATCGTCAACTTGTAGTGTTGTAGAATTAACTGTTGTTGTACTACCATTTACTGTTAAGTTTCCTGTTACAGTAAGATTATCTCCAATAGTAACTTCTGAAGTTGAATGTCCAATATTAACTGCAATACCAGATTCCAGAGTTGCAATATTAAGTGCACCTGTTTCGTTTGCTAAAAATGAGTTTGATCCATCATGGTATATTTCTAGATCTTCACCAGCACCAATTTTGATTCTTGAAGTATCACCTATTCTAAGATGATCACTAGAACTAGGCTTGTGTATTTTTCCGCTTCCATAACCAATTAAGTCGTAATTAGCCATTTTAAATTTCCTTTCAAATTTTATCTAATATATCTAAGGTTGTTCTTTATTAATTATTATTGACGTGTACAAATTAGTTATTCATTTTATAATATTGTTGAAAGTAGAGTAATTATAATGAATAATAATAAACTAATGAAAGAGCACATATCTTTTTCTGAGCTAAAACAGTGGAAAGATTGTTCTTGGCGACACAAACTTTTGTATATCGATCGGTTGCAAACGTTTGAAGAAAGCCCTCATTTACATTATGGAACGATAATTCATGATGCATGTGAACATTTTTTAAAGACAAAAGAGTTAAAATTAGATGAAGTAAAATCAAAAATCAAAGATGCATGGGAAGAACACGGATTTGATTCTGATGATTTTATTACACTTCAGTCAAATAGAGCGCAGTTGCAAGGATGGAAATATAAGCACAATAAAACAAAAGACTGGTTAGAATGGTCAGAAGCTAGTTTAAGGTCTATTCCAGATTTTTTAGACCAAACTTTTGAAAATTGGGAATTTGTTTCTGCAGAGGATGATTTATATGAAAGAATAAGTGACAACTTTGATACTAAATTCAAAGGTTTTATTGACTGTATCATTAAAGTACCACAAAAAAGCGGTAAATATAAGTACTGGATTCTAGACTGGAAAACTTCTTCTGGGAGAGGATGGTCTATGCAAAAACAAAGAGATTTTAACGTTCAAGCTCAAGTTATTTTATATAAATACTTTTGGGGTACAAAGAATGAAATACCATTAAAAGATATACAATGTGGGTTTGTTTTGCTTAAAAAAGTAAAAACTTTAGGTAAATCATGCCAATTAATTAAAGTATCTAGTGGTCCTGTGTCTATTGAGAAAACACAGAAAATGATAAGAAGTATGCTTAAAACAGTAGAAAAAGGAATGTTTCTTAAAAATAGAGACTCCTGTATGTTTTGTGAATTTAAAAATACAGAATTTTGTAACTAATTAGAGGTAAAAATTGAGAAAAAAGTTATTAATCATTTCAGATCATGCAATGACAACTAGCGGCGTTGCAACACAAAGTCGTCACCTTATTGAAGGCTTATTAGAAACACAAAAATATGACATTGTACAGTTAGGTGCAGCAATTCGTCATGAACAATATGCAACACAATCCATTACAGACCATTTTAAAATTATTCCATGTAACGGATTTGGTAACAAAGACATCGTTAGGTCTCTACTTGTAAAAGAAAAGCCTGATGTAATGATTATCTTTACTGACCCTAGATTTTTTAGTCATATTTTTGAAATGGAAGACGAAATTCATCAAGTATGTCCAATCATGTATTGGCATGTATGGGATAATCGACCTTCACCTTCATTTAATAAAAAATATTATGATGCAGTTGATAAAGTTGTTGCTATTTCAAAATTAACTGAGGCAGTTTGTAAAGATATTATACCACAAAAAACAGTATATATACCTCATACATTACCAGAAGACGTTTATTTCCAGATGGAAAATGAAAGAATTAAGACTTGCAAGTTAAATACCTTAGGTGAAGCAAGAAAAGACAACTTTGTTGCATTGTGGCTTAATAGAAACTCCAGGAGAAAGCGTGCTGCTGATGTTTTAAAAGCGTGGCAAATATTTTTGTTTAATCTAGAAGACAAGCATAAAAGAAGTGATGCAACACTTATTATGCATACAAATCCAGAAGATAGTCAAGGTACAAATTTGCTAGAAATAGCAAAACATTTAGACATCTTAGGAAATGTTTGTTTTTCTGATCAAACTGCATCTTATGAGCAAATTAACGTTCTACACAATATTTCAGATGTCTGTGTTAATATTTCGTACGCTGAAGGTTTTGGTTTGACAACTTTAGAGTCTATGAAAGTAGGTAACCCAATAATTGCAACTACAACAGGTGGATTAACATCTCAGGTAATTGACTATATAGATGGCTCACATAATGGAATACCTTTAACGCCTAAAATAAAAACACTATCTGGGAGTCAAGATGTTCATTATATCTATGAAGACTATGCATCAGTTGAAGATACTGCTTGTGCTTTATTAAAAATGTATGAAATGAAAGAAGAAGATCGCAAGAAACTAGGTCAAAAATGCAAAAATTATGTTGAAAAAGAGTTTAGTTACAAAAAAATGATTGAGTCTTGGGATAAAGAAATAGAACATACACATACACACTGGAAAGAAAATTACAGTAGAGTTACGTTGGAGGAAATTTAATGAATATTTTAATTAGAGGACCACTTTTAAGCATGTCAGGATACGGAAACCATTCCCGTCAAATTTTTGAACTAGTTAAGTCAGCAAAACCAAACGCAAAAATACACTGTGATGTATTACCTTGGGGAAGTACATCATGGATTTTGTCACAAGAATTTTGCTCAGACAATAATTTTGATGAAATTATTCAGAAAACAATGATTTCTTACAAATTAAAAGAAACACAGTTCGATGAAGTTTATCACATTGGTTTGCCTAATGAATGGAAGCCTTTTGTCAATTCAAAAAATATTGGAGTTACTGCAGGAATTGAGTCAGATATTTGCAAGGAATCTTGGATAGATGATTTAAATAAAATGGACCTCGTAATTACACCTTCAGAATTTGCAAAAGAATCTTTTATTAAGGCATCAAGTTTTTCTAAAAACAGTCTTCAAACAGATATCTGTGTAATCCCAGAATGGTTCTACGTTGAGTTTCAAGAATCACATGATAATAAATACGGACTTTTAAATAAAGTCAAAACAGATGAAAACGTGTTGATTATTGGGCAGATTACATCAACAAATTCAGAAAGTGATAGAAAAAATATTGCAAGATCTTTAAGAGAAACTGCATCATATCTTTCAGGTGTAGATAAAGAAACAGGCATTATCTTAAAAATCTTAACATCTGGTTCTAACGAATTAGCAAAAAAAATAGCAAAAGATATTATAAGAAACGAAGTAGAAGGTTTAAGCGTGCCTGTTTATCTTTTGTTTGGTAATATGACACCATATGAACTGAAAAGTTTATATTCTGATCCTAAAGTTACTTGTTTACTTACAGGTACTAGAGGTGAATGCTTTGGATTAACAATTTTAGAAGCTGCTGTAAATAAACTTCCGATCATAGCAACAGGTTGGTCTGCACATACTGAATTCATAAATTATATGTTTCAGTTAGAGTATGATTTAAAACAAGTACCACCTAGTAACAATACAGTATTTTTTAACAAATGTTCTAGATGGGCTGAGTATAAAACATCTTCTTTAGAGGAAAATCTTAAAAAAGTGTTTATTGAAAAAGCAGTAGACTGCGAAGAATTAGAAGCTCAATCATCATTTTTAATAAACAATTACTCTAAGAATGCAATAATATCAAAATATAGTAGCATTTTGATCGGATAAAATTATGATAATAGCAATTGTTTTGCTATCTATTGCACTTATAATATCTATGTTTTTTTGTATAAAGTTTGCATTAACTATTTTGCAAGTACAAGAAGCTGTAGAAGAGTCTTTAGATATTATTGATGTAAAATATAGTAGATTAAGCAAAATCTTAGAAATACCTATATTTTACAATAGTCCAGAAGTCAAGTCTGCTATTCAAGAAATTGAAGATACAAGAGACGCTTTGCTTTATATAGCAAACCAGCTAGTCAATAGCGAACAAGAAAACGATATAGAGGAAGACCTTGAGCAAGACGACACAACCATCTAAAAAGAGAAAACCTAGAAAAAAGAAAAAAGGTAAATCTTATTATTTTGATCTAAACGTTCAGAATAAAATCATAGAGTACCAGAATTCTTCGTGTAGAAGTGAAAGAAATATCCTTTATGAAAAGGACATTTTTCCTGCATTCGATGATTTAGTACAGAGTTTAGTTTCAGTATATGGTTTTAAATCAACAAATGAAGACATTAATCACTTAAAGTCAGACTGCGTTACATTTTTATTTGAAACTTTACACAAATGGAATCCTAACAAAGGCACAAAAGCTTTTTCTTACTTTAATGTAGTTGCTAAAAACTGGTTAACTATTCAAAGTAGACGTCTTCTTAAAAATCAAAGAAGAAGTGCATTTATTGATGATCCTGATGGTTTAAGTTCTAGCGAGAAGTCCGAGCTTTTTGATCGTGAATATATAGATTCAGATACAATAATTGCACAAAAAGAAGAAGCTTTCGGAAAAATCCTAGAAATGATTAATTACGTAGAAGACCAACTAAAAGATTCGCAAGACATTAAGTGTTGCGTTGCTATTAGACAAGTATTTAATAGTATTGACGAATTAGAGTTTTTTAATAAACGTGCAGTTTTTGTGTATTTAAGAGAAATATCAGGCCTAAACAGTTCAGAATTAAGTTCTTCTCTTTCTAATATTAGAAAAATATATAGAAAAGTTGTTGGCCCAGATAATATGTTTGACTTCTATGATAACTAAAGGAAACTTATGAGTAAAGATATAGAAAAAGTTTTAGAAAAAAACGAAAAAAACGAAGCAAAAGAGCAAAGAATCAAAAACTTTGCTGACATTCTTGATAACATCGATTCACTTGAAGACAAAAAAAAGATGTTATGGAAAGAAATATACGAGAATTCTGTAGAAGATCGTGAAAAAGCAAAAATGTTGTTTAATGATGCCTATATTTCTATGACAGGTGGCGTAAACGAGCATATGAATATAGGCGCGATTATGTCGAAGTATCTTGAAAGAATGACGAGGTCTAACGATCAAATTCTTAAATTAGTAGAATTAATTTCAAAAGAAGAAGAAAAATCTGAAGCTATTAGTGAAGATGATATTTTTGGAAAGATTAACGGTTAAAGATGTTTAAAACAGGTATTTCTTTACTCTACGTGAGTGAATATTCAAAATCACAATTTGAAAAAAGCTTTAATGTTTTAAAAAAATACAATGATTTAAAAATATTAAATTTAAGTCTAGTTAATGATATTGCTTTAAAAAATATTAGCGAAAACTTACCAATTGGAACTATTATTTGCAAAGTTTTAGACACTGTAGATATTATTGAGGTTTGCTTTCCTGTAATGTCGACACACATTTCAATGCCTGTTAAAACAAACGAATTAATCTGGTTTTTTCAAGATGAAACGCCCTTTTCAAGTACATCAGTAGAAGATGGGCATCCACTCTTAGCAATAAAAAGCTATTGGTTAAGTAGAAAAATTGGTGGAAAAATATCTGAAGATTTGAATTTCACACATTTTCAGCGAGATTCATTAATAACAGACTTACAATTAAAAGATTCAGAAAAGTACAATCAGGTAAGTAATGACTCATTAGAAATCAAAAAATCAAAAAATTATAAAAAAGAAATTGAAAAAATTGTTAAGATTCCTGGTTTTGAAAACGAACTTATTTATGTTAATCTATACAATTCAGGTATGCTAGAAAACGCTGAGTCTGTGCTTGAAAAAGAAAAAAATATTAATATTTTTCCTGATGCTGTCCCTAGATGGTTTTCTAAACCCTATGAATTAACATTTCAAGGATCAAACAATACACTCATTAATTTAACAACAACTAACAATACAGATGAAGAGTTTATAAATAAAGGTGCAATTGATATAGTTTCTGGCAGGTTTTTTCTTGATAAATACATAAGCGAAGAAGAAAATAATCTTCATGTTTTTGAAAACAAAACGATAAAAAACAAAGACAAAGATAGAGAAAAAACATTTATTTTTAAAAAAAATAGTTTTGCTGCAATTGAAAACACACTAGGCAACTTAGAGATATTAAAGTCTCAAAAGCATTATTTAAATACAGATATTATTAATGAGTCAAGTGAAGGTAAAATAAACCTTTTTAAAGATGCATCAAGAATATACATTTCAGAGGCAGACAATATTGATAATTCTTTGTATTATGATACAACATGGCTTTCAGATCAAGACTTAATACTAACTGATATTGACAAAATATTACTTTCTAATGAAAGCTTAGAGTTTCAAAAAGAATATTTACCTAACAACAATATAACACTAAATAATTTAACATCAGTGCCACTTGATGAAAATAACTTTATTGTTCCTAGTGTTTTCATCAAGTCTAACAATATACGTTTAGTAAGCAGAAAACAAATAGAAAACGAAGAAAGTGAATTGTTTTTGAATGAAGGTTCAATTAGATTCATAAAAGAAAGTGAAGACTTTTTAAACTATTCTCATATTTGTTTAGAAGATGACGGACAAATATTAGTAGATGGAAACACAATACTACTAGGAAACTTCAAGAAAGAAGTTGTTAGACAAAATATTGACAGCATTGAGAACATACAAGATTTATCAAGTGTTAACGAAGATTATGCGTTAATGCATGGTAATGGTAACGGGCTGTTAATTGGATACGATGAAAATTTAGCAGAATCTCTCGTTCTAGGTAACACTTTAGAGGCAATGCTAAAAGAGTTGATACAGATCAATTTAGATCTAGTAGAAGAAATAAATAAAATATCAAATAATCTATTAAATCATACACATAGTGGTGTAACACCTGGAGGAGCTATTTCACAACCTCCTAATCTTGCACTTACTAAGCCTTTAATATTAGATACAGAAAACTTTGTAACGTCAGAAAAGTCTGATATTGATTCTAGATACAAAAACTTACGTGATAATTTAAGACATATGCTTTCTAGGTTTGCAAAAACAACTTGAGACATAATTATTCATAACAGTTAAGGAATATAAAAATGTCAGAACTAGGTTTAACTCTAAAACAGCTAAGAAAAATAAATTCTCATAATGACAGGACTGTAGAAACACCTGTAAACCCTATTGGTATTAAAACTCCTTTAGAAAGAGGAACAAGAGAAAAAGAAACTCTTTTTAAAATGCATTTTGACATTGCTACACAGATTAAAGACAATCTAAAAAACCTAATTATGACGCAAAAAGGTGAAAGATTAGGTTTTCCAGACTTTGGTACAAGTTTAAGGCAGATTTATTCAAATAATACTTTATCTAAAGATGAGATTGTTGATATTGCTTCTGAAGAAATCAAAGAAGTTGTTTTAAAATATATGCCTTCTATAAGGCTAGAAGAGTTTTATTCTTCAAAGGTAGACAATCAAGATCAAAAAAGCAATTACTCAAATAAAGCGGGTAGAGACTTTTCGTCTTCTTCAAATAGTAATTTAAACTTTGAAGAAACAACTTTTAGAGAAATAAATATAAATAACATAGAAATTGACAGTATTTATGAAATTAAAATAAAGTATAGCATACCAATATTAAACAAAAAACAGGAATTAATTTTAAGAATTAACAGTTCTTTATAGTTCAGGAGAATAAAATGGCGTTAAGCAAGCTAGAAAATTACTTGACAAATCAAAATAATAAACAATTTTCAAATGAAAATTTTACAGACTTTAGGAACGAGCTATTACAATATGCAAATCTTTATTATAAAGATAACATTGTAGACTTTTCAGAGGTTTCGTTAGGAGGTATGCTTCTAGACTTTGCAGCAATTGTTGGAGATTCTTTGGTTTACTATGCAGAACAACAATTTAACGAATTAGACTACACAACAGCAACAGATCCTGGAAACATTGTAAAACATTTACAAAGAGCAAATATAAAAAACTCTAAAGCATCACCATCATCAGTTGACGTTGTATTTACAATTGAAACTGAGAGAGATCCTAGTAGTCCAGATTATGATTTAAAACCTTATCTACAGGAACTCCCTGTAATTAAATCTGGGACAATTCTAGTATCAGATTCAGGTATATTTTTTACATTACAAGAAGACATAGATTTTACGTCTGGAGGGTACAAAATAGAAACAAGTGAAGAAGACGGAGATGGGACAGTTTTAAGTTTATTACTTAAAAAAGAAGGATTATGTGTTTCAGGTATTGTGACAGAAGAAATCATTTCAATCCCAACTGACAATCAAGACTTTTTTACTAAAATATTACTTGATAAAGATAACATTACAAATATAATAAGCGTTTTAGATGAAGACAATAACGAGTTTTTTGAAGTTGACTATTTAACACAGACAACTTTGTTTAAAAAAGTTGAATTTAGTAACGATAACTATATGACAATAATGCCTGTGCCTAGAAGATTCATAAGAGAAGAAGACTACATTACAGGCAAGACTAGCCTTCGATTTGGCAACGGCAATGGCAAGTCAGTTAGAGGTAATGCATTTGCGAATATTGAAGATTTGATTCTACCAATTAAAAATAAAGACACAGTTTCTAATAGATTAAGCTTGGATCCTGGTACTCTATTAGAATCAAATACGTTAGGTATCTCACCGTCAGGTAGCACATTAACAATTACATACAAGTATGGCGGAGGAACTAATCATAACGTTCCTGCTTTTGCTATTAATAAAATTGTTGGCCAACCTATTGTAGTTTTTCCTGACTTAAATATAGACAGTCAAGATTATGAGTTAGATACAGTTAGAATAATTGATTCAATAGCAGTTGAAAATGAAAACAGCTCAGTTGGAGGAATGCAAGCATTATCATTAAATGAATTAAAGCAGCAAATCCCTAACACTATAAAAGCACAGTCAAGAATAATAACACAAGAAGATTTATTGTCAAGAATTCTTACAATGCCTAGTGATTTTGGAAGAATAAATAAAGCTGTAGCATTAGATAATCTATACACGAATACATCTAAAGATCTTTTTATAGTTTGCAAAGATTCAGAAGGTTTTTACACCGAAGCTTCAGATGCTATTAAGTCAAATTTATCGACTTATTTAAATGAATATAGGTTAATAGGTGATAATTTTAACTTATTAGATGTACCTGTTTATAATTTTGGTATTAGAGCAAAAATTAAAGTTAAATCCGGATTCGACATAGAAAGTGTAATATTAGAAATAAATAGCAGAATAATTAATAATATGAGATTTGATTTACTTCAAATAGGCAGTCCTATAAATGTAAGCCAAATTTCGCTAATTATTGAAACAACAGACGGCGTTGACTCAATTGTGACACCTAAAAAATCGATAATTGTATCGAAAAACAAAGAAGACGAATTTTTTGACATAGAAGAATCAAAAACGCTTACATATCAAGACAGTGTATTTAATTCTCAAACACTTTATAGAGACGGTTTAATTCAACCTCCACGAGGAGGTATATTTGAAATGAGATATACTTTTAATGACATATTTATTGCTGCTAACTAAGGAAAACAAATAAATGATTATAATATTGGAACCGCAAAAAGATACATATGTTACGAACTTAAAGACAGTCAAGAACGATGGTGCAAAAGCAAATGTTGGTCAAGCTGCAACTTTAGATTTATTTAAACTCTATAACGAAAATAAAAATTCACACTCTTGGGCAGCATTTAAATTTACAGGTTCTATTGCTGATGAAGCACAATTAAGATTGATTGACGCAGATAATAAAACTGTTGATTTTATTTTTAAAACAGATGAAGATACAGTCGATGGTAGCTTAAATAACAGCAAAGTAATTATTGGTATATCTGAAATTGATGATGAAGGTGATTCTAATCCAAGTACTTACGCTGCTCAAATAGCAGCTGCAATTAATAATGTTTCTACGTTTAATAACGATTTAACATTAGGAATAACTGCTTTTAGTAATTCAAACAATGAACTTGTATTAAAACAGAACAAAGCAGGATTGTCTGGTGATACTACATTTACAGTTCCTGCTAATATGGTTCATGTTGGTACAACAAATACAGATACAGTAACAAAGTTTACAAGAATAGATTACAGTGCTGTACTAATTAAGTTTGACTTAGATGACTTTAAAAGTAACTGGATAGAACTAATAGATGATGATGATGGCGATGGTATTGACGATGGCGGCGCGCCAAAAGACGATTTGCCAGGTGCTTTTAGAAACTTAAAAGCAGAATTGATCTTAAAAGATGTAACTACTGGAACTACTAAGCCAAAAGATTTTAATCTTGAAGTTTGTGAGCTCAAAAAAGATTTTTTAGAAGGACTAGGCAAAGATACAGTTCACTTTTCTGATAAATCAAACACAAATTTCCAGTCTTTTGATGATACAACTAATTGGGAAATTGAAAGTTATATAACTTTAGGTACAGCTGTAGATGCTGAATTATTTTCACCTACTTCTAGCTTTACAGTTTCTAAAGGAAATGAAGATGTTGTTTTTGACATTTCAAACTATATAAAAGAAAAGTTAAAGCAAACAAGTAGTACTATTAATGATAAAGGTTTGTTAATTAAATTTACAAACAGCTTTTTATATAATATTAAATCTTACTTTGCTAAAAGATTAGGAAGCAGGCATTTAATTAACAAAGCACTTAGACCTGAATTGCGAATTAAAATAGACGATTCTTCATACAACATTCCGATTGATTCTTTTAACAAGAAAAGATACTTAAACAATTTAGAAGAATTTTATCTTTTTAATATTTTAGATGGAGAACTTTCAGACTTTATAGATCCTGATGATGGTGTTTCTTTTACTTTAAAATTAAAAATTAAAAGTAAAGATAATAAAAAGGTTTTTGCTAATGTTACAGCAAACAGTACAAGTGGGGCACCTGTTGTTAATTTCAAAGGCAAGAAACTATCAGGTATTAGAAAAGCTCAACTAACAAATACCGATTTGAGTAAATTTAACAATGAAATATCTAGTTACATAAAAAATGACAAACTTGAAGCAAACTACGAGTGGTGTTGGTATAAAGAAACTGATCAAACTACAACAATAAATGCTGGAGATTTTATTGAAGGCAGAACATATAAAATAAAAACTAAAGGAACGACAGACTTTACACTGATAGGTGCATCTGATAATGTTGTTGGTATAGTTTTTACTGCTACAGGAGCAGGTACTGGTAATGGTACTGCATACCAAATTGAAAAAGTTATAAAAAACGAAAGAGTAGATTTTTATATTAGCGAAAATGCTAACGAAGAAAGATACGAAAACTTAATATCTTCCATCAAAATAAATGAAAATAAATTAATATCAGATAATTCATCATGTTCAGTCGAAGTCTATTTTGTAGATACTAAGAAAGAATTTAACGCAGTAAAAGTTCCGTTTGAGCTGCCTAGCGAAAACATAGGAAACGTTTTTTATCAATTAATAGACGTTGAAAGCGGAAAAACTTTAATTGATTATGACAAAGGAACGTCAAATACGAGTCAAAATGCAACAAAAATGTTTTTTGATGGAGAAAAGTATAGATTTAATTTTTATGTTCCTAAAAAATACAAAGACGCTAGGGTTAACTTTAAATTTATGTACGAAGATCCTATAACAAAAACGAAAAAATACATTTTTAATGAAAAATACTCAGTTAGGATTCTATAATGGCTTTTGTAAATTCACCTGAAAATTTGAACGGGTTGTTTTCTTCTACACAAAATAATTTAAATTTTGATGCAAAAAGTTCTAATGATTTAAACACATTAATCAAATCTTTAAATATTGTCAATCCAGATGATCTTTCAAAAGAAGATATTTCTTTAATATTAAAAAGAATAGATGACTACGAAGGTCTTTTTTCTACACAACAATTAGAAAACATTGATTATAAGAATTTCAAAAACCACGTTTTTTTTGACTCTGCAGTTAATAAACTAACTTCTTCTTTTGAAAGGATTCAGCAGATACCTTATGATAAAGATGAGCTAGAAAATATAAAGTTTTTTAATAAAAGTGACGGTTATACTAAATACATCTTGAATAGTTTATATCCTAAGAGTAAAGGATACGTTAAGTTTAACGGTAATACAGCATTAGCTGTTTTCGATGAACAAGGAAAAATTCTAAATGATACAAAAAATAAAGAAATAGGTTTATTAAATCCAACAAGATTTAGATTTTCTTTTGACTTCTGGTTAAAACCTGAAAGTGTTGGATTTGCACAAAATCAAGTTGTTTTTAAAAAAATACAGATTGCGAACAATTCTATTAAAAACGGATATATCTGCTATTTAAATGAAAGTGGAGGAAATTATTATTTAAATTTCAAATCTATAGTAGATAATGTTGCTTATAACTCAAAAACAAAAATAACTTTAGATGCTTGGCATAATATTGTTATAAATGTAAATATAGACAAAAAAGTTTCATTTATAATTGGTGGTGAAAATGTCTTGGAAAGTGACATTGTTAAAGACACAATAAACAGTATAAAAAAGAAGGCTTTTCCTTTAGAATTTAAATCAAAAAATATCCCTTTTTCTCTAGGCGGGATGTTTTATATAAATAGCGGAAACATTCAGAATACTTTAACAGATAATGAAAATATTGTTTATACAAACTTAACAGGAAGTATAGACGAATTTAGAATGTTTTTCAAGTTTAGAAGCAGAAATACAATCAAAAAAGAAATGCATAAAAATATTTATGCACAAAAAGGATTGATGTTGTATTTAAGATTAAACGAACCTGCAGGTAATTATACGAACAGTTGTTTAACAATAGATTATTCAGGAAACAAACTGCATGGATTAATTTATGATATAAGTCTTCCTAACATTGCTTTATTGACAAATACAAGTAATATCAAAATTAATCAAGAACAAGATACATCATGGCACTTAAATCTAGAAAAAAAAGAAGACTCGCCTGTTTTAAATTCAGCGTATATTAATATTACAACATTAAGAGAAAATTTAATAAATCTAGCAAAAGATTATGATAATAATAACCCAAATTTAATTTTTAATATGTTACCTAAACATTATTTCTTAAACAGCTCTGACTTTCAAAATCTTCCTGTGTATAGCAGTGACGATGCGTACACCTCTGGTTTGCAGATAACAGCTAATGATTTACAGATTACAGCAAGTCAATTAAATGCTTCACTTCCAGCTAATAGTGAGCTAGTAAATATTGTTTTAATATGGGCAAAATTCTTTGATAAGTTAAAAATGTATATTGGTTCAATAACTAATTTGCTAAACGTTGATTATGACTCTTTTAATAATAAAAATGTAATTGCAATGCAAATTCCTATACTTTGTAAAATGTATGGTTTTGATTTTAAAGAAATATTTCCAACAATATCAAAGAGTAAACTAGATAATTTGAATCTTAATTACGATGATATTGTTTCTGAATATAGTATTCGTAAAATTCAAAACTTGTTATGGCAAAGATTTTTAATTAACACACAAGACTTTTTAAAATCAAAAGGAACTATAAGAAGTATTGAATCTACATTTAATTCTTTTGGGATAGACTATAAAAAACTAATTGATATTAAAGAATATTCTTACAGTAATACAATAACACAAGAAAAGAACTTTTATTTAGAAACAATAGATACTTTTTCGATAAACTTTGGAAACATAACCAGCTTGACGTCAAGCGGAAATTTCAGTAATGTAGTTGAAGGTCCTTCTAATAATAAATTACTACTAGAGGTACCAAACATAAGATCAAAGCAGACAGATCAGAGACTTGTAGCTGATACTATAGAAAAAGGTCTAGGTAAGAATGATTGGAGTATTGAATTGTTTTTTAATTTTAATGATTCTGTTAACAAAAAAAGATTTATAAATCAATCAAAACTTAATCAAATAAACAGCCCAGACTTCTATTACGATAATGTCCAGTATCTTTTTTATTTAGATAGCGGTGTAGAAGATGTTAATGACGATGGTGTTGTTATATTTGCAAAATATGAAAGAATTAATAGCTTTAATAGTAAACTAGGCACAATCACAATAGAGATACAACCAATTGCAGGTGGTAATTTTAATAGAACAATATCATTAGAAAATGTTAATATTTTTGACGTTACAAAACACTTAGTTTTGACTCAAAAAAGAGAGGATAATAAACTTACATATAAAGCAACACTTAATGACGTAGGTCAGCAAGTCTTACTAAAAAGTGCAATATCAAAAGAGTCATCTATAACAATAACAGGCGACGACTTAGATACAAGAATCAGTAACAACGAATATCTTTTCTCTAACGTAAATAATAACTTAAACTTAAAAGTAGGTGACTATAAATACTCTACGCTTAACAACTTAAACTCAACAGCTTCAAACAATTTAATCTTCGAAGGTGAAGTTTTAAAGATCAGACTCTGGAAACACTGTCTAGTAGAAGAAGAAATTAAATCGCATGCAAGAAACATAAAGAACTTTAGCAAAAAAAATAATGTGCCACTTAAAACTTTAATTCTAGATACTGAAGTTAAAAATATTGAACGCTCTTTAGATGCTAATGATAACTTCTATAAATGGAACGTAGAAGACATATCAGTAAATTCAGTTTTGAACTCTCTGGAAATTGAATCATTAAATACATGTATAGTTAAAACTAAAAACGTAGTTCAAACAGATAAACTTGTGATTAAAAATAATAGTTTAATATGCAAAGTTTTTAATCCAAAGCTTGACGAGATTACTTCTAGTAATAAAGTAAATATTTTAAGTTATAAAGAAGAAGATAATAAGAAGAATTTAAATAATTTTACTTCTTTCCCGTCAAACGAAATTCATTCTCATTACGAATATGACTCAGTAAATCGAGTAAGTATTGACATGTCTATTGTTAAATCAATTAATGAAGACATATCAAAGATAATAACAGACATGAATGATTTTTCATCTAAAATGTCAAATTGTATGTCAAAATATGAGTATCAATATAAAGATATAAATGATTTAAGAGAAGATTATTTTAGTAAATACAGCGATTCAGACTACATAAATTATGCCTCAGTAGGAAATATATTTAAGTATTTTGACAATATTATGTCTTCTATTCTATATGATATAGTGCCTAGTAGAGTTAGGTTTGAAGGTTTTAATTTTGTTTATGAATCACATGCTTTGGAAAGACATAAGTATCAGCATAAAAACAAAGACAGTATAAATACAATTATAAGTCACGAACAACGATTTGATTTTTCAAGAAATAGTATTTTATCTAGAAGAAGCAATCAGTATAATGTTAATAGAACAAGAGAATAATAAACGAAAGCTTAATAAATGACACTACCTAGACTCGACAGAAACAGTGTGTTCATAGAAAACAGAGAACATTCTATTGAAAACATTACAAGTGATTTACTAGATGCGACCGAAAAAGAAAAAGTTTTTTATTCTTATAATTTTTTTGACAAATCTATAAACACTCTTGAGATATCTTTGTTTGTAGGACTAGATTCAAGTTTTACTCAAAATCAAATATTAAATTCAAAATACTATTTAAATGACACAGCAACAAAAAGCCACTTCAATAATCTAATTAAAGACTATCAGCCTTTTAACGAAGAAAAAAGCAACTTGTTTAAAAACACACAAATTAACGATGCTTCATCTGACAAGGGTGAGATCGAAGTATTAATGAATCCTGCTATAGTACCAAAGACTTACGGCTTGTTAACAGATGAAGTTGTTGTTTTAGGTGACTTATTTGAAACTTCTAATGATCCTTTCGAAGAAATGATAAACCTTGAAGATATTAACGAATATTTCATGAGCCCAAGAGATCTAGTGTATCCTAGATACTATAATATTCACTCTTTGTCTAGACTTAACTCTAACATAAGTGTTTTTGGTACATTAGAGTCTATAGATGGAAATTTAACGACTGAAGTTCCTTTGAAAGGTATGAATGTTGAGATTATAAACAATGGTATAGACTCAAGAAATAGAGAAATTTTTATATCAAACAAAATAACAATTCGTGAAATGGAAGGCAATGCATCACAGGCAAAAATAGAAGGATTTTCTGATCAGATTGTTGAAGATTTAGTAACAAACGACTCTTCTATGATTACAGTAAACTATGATTATGAAAATATTATTTTTAATGGTCAAAATATTGTGTCTTTCAATACAGGCGAAAATGTTTCTAGTACATCTGCTAGATTAACAAATAATGCATATTATTATAATGATGATGAATTAATAATAATACCTTTTGATGATTCTAGAGAAGCAGAAGTTTCTGATGCTGATTTTGATAATGAAGACGTATTTAGCCCGACAGGACAAACTACAAATAATATAAATGGTGGATCACCTGATTCTTTAGCATTCTTAGGAGAAAATGATTAAATGAGTAGAGTCAATAATAGAAAAAATGTTTTTATTGAATCTGTAATCACAAATGCTGTGCCTACTAGAGACGTATCAAATAATATTTATAAGTACAGCTTGACTTTTAATGTTATAGCAACTGAAACATGGTATGTAATTTACAAGAATAGTGCAAGAATACTAAGTGCATTTAAAGAAAATCAAATTATTTTTTCAAATAGTATTGCTTTTTATGACACTGGAAACTCTAATACCAAAACATTACAAAGTGCACAGTTGAAAATTACAAGTGCTGACTATTCTAGTTATAATCCAAGCAAAGTAATTACAATAACTGCAGATGTTATTGTTTCACCTGCGTTTATACCTGTTGACGGTTCAAACAATATTACTTTTGTTTTTGGTGATCCTCCGATAGGTACAAATAGTAATACTATAATTTTTCCAAAAATCGGGGCAAACTCTTTAAAAAGTAATAATAATTCCGGAAGTTTAACAAAGTCTTTAAAAAAGACAGTAAGAGATGATAATTCTCTTATGGGGACTTTACCTTCTACAAAAATAACAACAGGTAAAATTCTACAAGATTTAAATGATCCTTTTGACGAAACTAATATCATAGAATTTTCAAGTAGAGATAATGTTTATGCTTCAATTGGGTTACCTTTAAAACAAACTAATATTGATAATAAATTCTATATTAGCTCTGTTTTGACAGATGATGTCCCACCTAATTTAGTAACAGATCAAGCTACAATAAGTGTTTCTAATAAATCTTTCAGGAGTGCGTTTGATTTAGATAATTCAAAAGTTTTTTCTCAACCCAATAAAATAGATAACTTAATCAAATACACAAGAAAAATAGATCCTGACAATTTGCCTCACATCGTTAAACAAGAATATTTCCAAGAAGAATATACACCTTTTAAAGAAGAAAGCTTTCATTTTGAATCAGACTTGACAACTGATTTCTATACTGATAGTGTTGACTCAGAAAATGGTTATACATTAAGCGATCAAAAACAAATTAAAATTACTCTTGACTTTACAGATTCATTTGATTTACACTTAATGAACACACAACTTTCTTTTGTTTTGCCTAATGCATCAAATAATAAAAATAGCTTTCTAGATGATGCAAATAATCTAAATAAGATAATTGATTTAAAATATTTTAATTTTCTTGATGTCAATCATGAAGATTCAAATTCTGATAATCATTATAGTACTGCATATAGCTGTCATAGCATGCCAACTGCATATTGGAATAATAGTAATAATAGATGGAGTTATTTAGACGCTGCAGACGAAAATTACTTAGGTTCAAAAATACCTGACACAATGACGTCAGTTCTTCCAAACAATTTTATTTTTGAAAGTGTTAATAATGAGCTAAAGTTAAAAACTTCTGACGTTAATCTAAAAAATTATAGAGAATTTAAAAACTATTTTTATAATCGACCTATCCTTACAACACCTTCTTACAGAAGAGAAGGTCTATTTAAAGAAAAATTTTATAAGTCTGATTATTCTTTTTTTAATAGCGAAGATATTCTGGAAGAAAGAGCATGGAAAGATATTGAAAGTGTTAACAAATCTGCTATTTCACAAATATCAGACACTTATGGTTTTCCATATCAAGCAAAGTGGCAGCCAAATGACAGTCATTTAATTGATATGTCAAAGTATATATCAAAAGACTTTTTGCTTGAAAAAGTTGTTTTTAAAGGTAAGTTTACACATAAAGGAGAATTTCCGACGCGAGAAAGACAAGTCCATAGTGGCTTTAATTCTTATAATGCATTATCATTTCCGCAAGGAAGTGTCTTGGACTACAAAATTTCTTTCAATGGAACAAGATATACAGGCCCTTGGGATGAAGACGGTACTAATATTGTTAATATTCCACCTTTAAATTACTATGATCCACATGCATATGATAATCCTAGTATAAACTATAAAGAAGATGGGGAAAACTATGCATCGAACTCAATAACTTTTTTCATATTAAACGAGAAGAAAGAAAAAAGTTATTTAAAAAGCAAGTCTGAAACTGAAGAGATGCAACATTTTTCTTTTATCTTTACTGATGATTTGAATGTAGGTATAGAAAACATTTCTTATTTAGTAAAAAGTAGACATGATTTAGACAGGCTTTCAGGAGATTATCACGAGTATATCGATTTCCCGAGTTATTCTTTTAAACAAAGTTTTATTTTAAATATTGACAACAGTGACGATAAGATTAGAGTTAAAAATTATTCTTTTGAAAACAACAGACTTAATTCACTTGATAGTTTTAATGAAATAAATAAAAATGTTTTAGCAGCAGGATTGGCTAGTTTTAATAAAAGCAGATTTCACTTTATAGATCAACATGATAGTGCTGATGGTGTGAACTTTATTGACAATCTATATTACAAAAAACTAGAAAGAGAACCAGTCTACGTCAATGGAAATATCGCATATTATAGAATCAATTATACAGACATTAATGTACCTGAAAATATTTTTGGAAAAATAAAATCTGAATCTGTGAATGAATTTGATGAAAACAGATCTAGAGAATTAGTTTCTTTTTCAAATCTTTTAATCACAAGAACGAAAAACAGAAATTATCTTGTTTATGACAACAAAACCAACTCAAATTACCAGAGTGATAATTCTGGAATTATGTTTGATCAAAACGTTCTAAAGACTATTGACGAGCATAAAATATTACCACTTTTGAGCAATAATGCTGATGTCAATTTAAATGTAGAAACACCTCAAGAATTTGTTTTAAAAAGCTTGTGTAAAAATGTTGACAATTCAAATATTGCTTATCTTGATGAGTCAGAATATTCTCTATCATCTAATTTTTTTAACACAGGTGTTGAAAGTATTTTAGACACTGACTATAATGCTAAAGTAAAAGACACAATAGTTAGTATACAATACTCAATTATACCTGATGGACTTGTTGATGCAACTTATAGTGTAAGCAACGCTAATAACAAGCTTTTAACATTTACAAGCGTGAATCATGGCTTTAACACAGGTGATTATGTATATTTCACAAATGATCAAATAGGTTATTACGGGGAAAGGATCGGGATTCATGAAAAAGCATATCAAATTACAAGAATTTCTTCAAGTGCATTTACAGTAGACTTGGCAAATGATCCTGATTATAATGCAGGTATAGATTCTGGAATCAATAGAAGTATTAAACATTCTATTAGTGCTATAGATACAAGTTCAGCTAGTTCTGAACTTGACAATATATTTGCAATAGATCAGGGGACTAACAATGTAGCTTCGATACTTGGATATACACTTCCAGGAGGACCACTAGTATCACCTCAAAGTATTACTAAGATTTATATAAATTCAAAAGAAAACAAAGAAGACGTAAAAAGAATCATACCTTTTATACAAATAAGTTTTTCTTATAAAAACAATACATCGTTATATGAAGATGATTATTACACAAATACTGTACCAACTAACAACTTAAATATTTCAGACTTTATAACGTATACAGATACCACTTCTGATTACAATTCAAACTATAATATTACTAACATAGATATTAATCTAAGATTTTTAAATACACACAAAGACTTTTCTATTATTCAAAGCTTTCTAGCATTTGGAAAACAAACAGAGTCTGATACATCAGTTGTTTATCGTGCACCTAATGCGTTAAATGAGCTTCCTAATTCTTTGACATGGTCACAAAACGCAGATTCTTGGGAAAATCTTACTTTAGAACAAAAAAGTTCAGCATTTTCTTTGCTTCTGTACTATGCTTTAACTTCTTGTAATTTAATAAGCAACGGTTATAAAAATCCATATTACGCAAATCTAGCAGATCATCCTTTATATGGATTTTTACCAGATTTTATGCTCCAAGAGAGACTCGATACAGAAAAGTTTTTTCAGCCTAACATTGTAATATCAGAAAACAATAAAACTTTTAACCTCGTAAAAACAAATCACTGGTTTGATAATACAGAAAAAGTAGTTCAAATGCAGCTCAAAGTAATATCATATAAGCATTACTTTGAGCTTTTTAATCTAGGTGGGAGTAATGAAACAGGATCAGGATTTGAACATATTAGTAATACAAATCATGATTTGAGTGGAGTAGGCTTCTTATTTGGCGAGTTGAATAGTAGTATAACATCTAGTTCTTTTATATCTTTTAGAAATTTTACTCCTATAGAAGACTATGGAAGTTTTTACAAAAAGTCTTTATTAAAATATGAAAACAAATTTGTAATCCCTGAAGGTAAAACAAATGGTGAGAATAGTTTGAATTTAGATTCTAATAGAGTGATAAACAAAAGAAGAATATTAGATAAACCGATTAATAAGTTTAAATCTCAGAGTGGAAAATATTTTCATAAAGGAAATGTATATAACTCTACTGTATATTCAAATTATCTCTTGAAACCTGAAGATAATTTGGTTTTTGGAGTTACATCAAATTGCAACGGGCAAACAATGCCTACTGTCTTTTCACTTCATGATAAACTAGAAATAACTTTAATAGGTAGAGATTATGTTGACAATAACAACGAGTATAAAAATAATGAGTCTAAATCTATAAGGAAAGTTATTTTAGGCGACAATTATTCTGAAAAGCATAGAGCTATTTTAAATGAAACAAACAACTCTTATTTTGATAACATATGGAACAAAAAAAGTGTTGTTAATTCCTTGAAAGAATTCAAAGAAGGAAAATTTGTAATTGACAAAAAATCTTCTAGGAAATACGGTTCATATACAGGGACAATCTCTCTTTTTGACGAAAAAATCATTAAAAACAATAAAGCTTTATCTGTGTATAGAAAAGATACAGTGCACCCAAGTTTAGGCAAAGTTTATCAAAGCTGTTTAAATCTAAAAGCAGTTAAGAGCAGAGATATTAATTTTAATAAATCGTTAAAAGTGATAATTAGTGAAAACTTCAGTGATATACAAGGTTCTGTTAACGTAATTAACAAATGGCATAAAACATTTCATTTGAATCAGTTTAGTACTTTCTTCAATCAAACTGAAAATATTTCTTTTGATGATACAACTTTTTCTAACATAGAGAATGATGATAATTTAAAAATAGAAATATGTTATGATACTAATTCATATATTGTTGCGCCTAAAGAAGATGCAATCAAAAATATAATTAAAAACAATGAAGGAAAAAGTTATGTTTCAAGTATTACAAATGCTGTTGACTCTTTCGATAGATTTACTAAGTCTTTTAAGACTTTCTGTTTGCCTTCTTCGAGCTTGAACAACTATCAAAATGGTATTCAAATACAAAACGAAGAGAATATTTTTGTATTTAGAGACAATACCAAATCATTCATTAAACATGTTTTAAGTAATAAAAATATTGTACAAAAAATTGACAAAAATGAAAAAGTCAAAATAGACAATCTTACAAGCTCTTTGCAGTATTTTGATTTAAACAACGTAAATAACGAGTCGCCTAGAAACTATGCAACACCAGGTGAAACGCAAGCTGTGATTGATGAATACTACAGACTTATTGTGTCTAATAATAAAAATTCAGATAGTATAATAGAATATACAAACAATATAAAACAAGAAATATTAAGTAATGCATCAAGTGAGTATTCTTTTTCTCCTCAATGGCATCTAGTTTTAGAAATAAATACAACATCTTTTAAAAGCTTATTAAACGTATCAACTCTTAATGATGATATAAGCACATATATTGGTAATACATACCATATATTTATGTTTGAAAACTTAAATGATGCAAATCCAGTAGAAAAATATACAAAAGTAATAAAAGCAAGTTCAGGTAAAATTACACTTGCAATTCCACTTTACTTCTGGGAGACAGGAGAAATAGATTTAGACTACTTAAATGTGCAAAATAATACAAAATTTGCCAGACAAGTACAAAAAAACCACTTGTTTGATTCATCCGGGAACGGATATGAAAATCACTGGTATGCAAAACTTTCTGATGGTACTGCCATAATAGATACAAAACATGTATATCATCCTTTTGTAAACCCAGCAGAAAGATCAAATCTAGATTCAGATTATGCAAGCAATAGTAATAAAGCATATCCTGTAACTGCTTCTTTAGTTAGTTCTAGTGGGCCAGGGACAGAAAATTTACATGATTATAATTTCGGATATTTACCTTATTCAGTAAGCTTTTTAAGGAATATGGACAGCAATTCAAATACATTACCTACCTATCTAGATGTTGTTAATAATGCAAATACATTGTTAACAGATTCTGCTGATGAGCTTACAAATAAATTAGTTTTAGATCGAAGTTATTACATTTCTCTATCCTCTTTTAAAACATCTAGCGAAAGCAAAACACCTGTTTATTTAAATAAAGATAGCAGTCTTTCTAATTTAAATAATTCTTACAAACTTTTAAATCATAATAGATTTTTAACTCATGAAAAATATTTTGAAAATAATATCGATGAAGTTTTACTTAGACGACAAAATGGTTTAGAAGTATTAGATAATAATGAAAATTTATGCTTGAATGAAAAAATTTATAGATCTAAAATTTATAAAAAGTCTGGAAATAGTTTTAAAGAAACATCTTACTACTTGATTTATAAAATTCACCAAATGAACATTAATAGTAATGAATCTGTGGGTACTGTAGACAATCCTATTAACAGGTATAATATTGTAGAGATACTTTCAACAGACTCTAATTATTCTTTGTTTGAATTAGATAGACTTTCAAGTAATCAAACAATGTTAGGTTTTAAAAATACTGATATAATAAGAATATATGAAGATAGCTTACTTGAAAACAAAAGATATCTAGGCGAAAAAGATGATATACCTTACTTTGAAATAGATCTTTCATCGAAAACTGCTTCTTTTACTAATGCACCAAATGGTATTGTACAAATATTATATTCACATACATCAATAGATAGTAATACTATTGATATCACTAATGATATTAACAGTCTAAGCAACGTTTTTAACATTGAAAACAAGCATGATGCTTATTTGGATAATACAAAAATTGTTAAAACAGGAAACTTAGGGGCAGCTATTTTTAATATAGATAGTGGCACAGAAGATACACTTTACAGAAAATATGAAAGACAAGAAGATGCAGTTCTTAATTTCTTTTATGGCTTTAGTAGATCAAAAGACAATAGATATCCAATAGACAAACTTGACGGGTTTAAATACGGTGTTGAAAATGGAAACAAGCAAGCATTACAGTATCATTACAGTAATAAAAGCTATGGCCAATTTTCTGATAAGATTTTAGGTTCTACTAATTGTGCCCTAATAACACAAGAGACTTCTGGCGCACTTAGTACAACATATACAATTAATAAAACTTTTGTTGATGAAAACTTTATAAAAATTGAGTCAAGTGAGACACAACATACTTATAATACAGATACACATGAAAGGAGCACGTATCCTTTTATTGAAAACAGTAGTGATGCTTTATCACAATTTTACGTGCAATCTTAAACATAATTCGAGAGTTATAAATGTCAGGAATATTAGATAAAAAAAGTAGAATTTTTGATTTTGTCATTACTAAGAACGGAAGAGCGCAGCTTGAAGATAATGACATTAGATATAAATACGCGACTTTTAGTGATCGTTCAATAGTATATGCTAAAGACTTTGAAGCTTCAAGTATAAAAAAAGCTGATGTAACAAATTCTGAAATTCATTATGTTCCTTTAGAAGCTACATCAAGTGGTAATGATGAAATAAATCCTGAATTTGATTTAAGGAAATACTTTTTTGGATCAAAGTTAAATCCCAGAGAAGGAGAAGGAGTCGCACCTTCAGGATTTAACTTTGATGACTCAGTCAATTCTTACATACAACAAAATTCTTTAGGTAGCTATTTACAAAGTTTAGGTTATTTAAGAACAAAAAGAGACCTAAATAGTGATAAAACTTTAACGTTTTTTAATAACAATACTATAAATAAAGATATTGACTTGTTTAGTAGCACAAAAAATTACAATACAGTCAAGTTTGTAGAAACAAGAAAAGAAAGACTTCCTGTTGTTGCTTTAGATAGAAGATTTTCTCACAAAAGAAATTTTAGTTATTTACCTCCTAAAGATATATCAGGAAACGAGCTTTATCAAAAAGAAGATTTTAATCATGTTGATCATTTATCTAGTGAAAATATTCTAGGATATGTTTTTCCTAAGTATAGATCTCAGTCTTTAAATAAGTTAGATATTGAAAGCTCAAGAGAAAAAAACATTCTAAAAATCATTAAGGATCTAGAAAGAAATAAGTCAATTCATAAAAAAGAGTTTGAGCTAGAAAATCCTACTGAAAATAGTGATTTTATATTTGAATTATATGAGGTTATTAATTCTTATGATAGTTTAACACCGAGAAATATAATAAAGTCAGAACTTGAAAAACTACATTTTGTCAATATAGGGGAATTCTATGATAAAGAAAACTTTAAAACAAAAAAATTATATTTAATAGGTAAATTTTACAATACTAGAGAAGACACAAAAGAACTAGATGTTTTGTTTAGTATGAATAACGGACAAATAAACTTAAAAAGCAAAGATGCGTTTGCTTTGTGTGCTTTCTTTTCTTTTGTTTGCCTATTTACTTTAGTTGTAGAATAAAAAAATATCAGGGTTAAATTATGTTAGTACTATCAAACACAATTAGAAGAGTTTTTACAAAAAGATATAATATTGTACCAGAAAGTTTAGCTTCTGAAAATTATACTGTACAACTTGACGTAGAATTAAATAAGAACAAAAATTTAGAAAATATTGCAAAATATTTTGAAGTTAATTTTTATTCACAAAAATCTTTAAATGACATAAATGTTTCATCTTTTAAACAAGTTTTCCCAAATAGATATTTAAGCAATTCAGGTAATTTAAAAAGATATCAAGCAAATAAAGAATTTAATCAAAGTTTTAAAAATGATATTAGAAAAAACATTTTTATAGATTATCATACAAAACTATCAAATGAAAATGAAGTTATAAAGGATTTGATACCTTTTAATAAACAGAACTTTATTGAAGGCAGCAACGTCTATAGAATCACTTTTAGTAATATAATCTCAAATATTATCAAAATTAGAAGCGAACAAGAAATTCCTTTTAATAATGTAAGAGTTTTTATACTAGATGAAAGAAAAAATATTATTGCAAAAACTGATTTTTTGAGTATTGATCTTTCTATAAGTAATATAACTAAAAAAAGAGCTGCGTTTATAGAACAAAGCGGCGAAAATCTACCTGCATATTTAAGCAGTTTACATTTAAATAATTTAATACAACAACTCAATAAAGACTTTTTTACTTTATCACGTTTAGGTGATCATATTACTTTAAATAATCCTAACAAATTGTCTTATGACTTTGAAATAAAGCAAATAATTTTAAAATACTTTACTAGTCAAGATAGAGATAGTGTAGAAAGAGTAACTTATAGATCATATCTGCTTAATCCTTTTAACCTGAATTCTTCTAGTTTTGACTTTTACAACAATAGTACAAGATCAAACAAAGAAAATTTAGATGAAATTCAAAATAAAATATGTAAGAATATGATAATCGGACATAATATTTTTAGATTTGAAATTGATTTCTATCCTATGGAAAGTTCTCTACCAAAGTTTACTAAAGAAATAGTGTTTTCAAACTTAGACCCGTTTATTATTTATTGCTTTAACAATAAGAAAGATGTAATTAGTAGTAAAATTCAAGATGCTTTTTCTAATCGTGATGTTATTATCACACCAAGTGAAGAAAATATAGGTTTATTAAACTTAAGATTTAAAAACATCCAACTAGAAAGAGAAATTTTAGAAAAAATAAATATATCTAAAATCTACAAAAACGAAGAATTTTATGAAATTAAACATCTATACAATACTGAAAATTTTAATTTAAGCAGTAAAGTAGATTATAAAAGTTTAAATTATCTAAACATTTCAAATAAAAGCCTAAATACTAGATTAAGTTTTAATGATAAAAATATAGCGTTTATCTTTACATTAAAAAACAATTTAATTGATTTTACTCGAAACTGGACAATAGAAAAAGATATTACACATAAATCTTTAAACCAGAATCAAGACTTTTTAATTTTAAATTCTTTTTTAAAGCAAAACTTAAACTATGAAAATATAAATTTTAATAGAACACTAGATAGTAACAACAGCGCTATATTTTCATATGATAGATTTATACTACGTAACTTAGATAATTTAAGGAACTTAGCATATAACTTAGGTTATTCAGCAGCAGACAATGTTTCAGGTGACGTTGAAAAATTTTTAAAAAATTGTGTTTTTCATATTGAAAACGAAACTATAATTAATGCAAAAAGCACAAAAAGAAGTACATTTAAAAACGTATATGCATTTGGTGCTGAGCTTTTTAATTTTGACAACTTTCAAAATAACTTTATAACTTTTGAAGAGACTTATTTGAATAAAATAAAAACAGAAGATTCTACTCTTTTTGTTTTTTTTGAAAATATTAGAGTATTTTTTAATACTAATACTGAAGATTTGCTTGATGCATATACAAAATTAAGTTTTATCAGTAATGATATGAGTATAGAGAACAAAATAACAATTAAAAGTTTATGTTTTCCTGAAATAATGACAAAATTTAAGTACCCAAACACTAATATTATTGGTGACGTAATTAAAATAAACGAAAGTGTTATTTTTACTCCAGAAGAGGAACAAGCTTTAAATAACGTAACAACATCTTTCTTGTCATCTAAAACAAGAAATGTAATTAATATTAAGAACTATAAAAATATTTTATTTAAAGATAATGTTAGAAGAGTGAGACAAGATAATTTATCTGCAAGTGACTTTGCATCTTTCTTTAGTTTGCTTAATCAAAACACAGTGTCAGAAAATAACAGTAATTCTTTATATTCAAAGACTTATAACATTAACAAGCAACAAATTCTTGATTTAATTAATATTAATAAAAGTTTCCCAACAGTAATATTAGATGCTGAAGAAAGATCCTTCAATAATGTTTTTTGTGATTTAAGTATAGATGATTCAGGTTATATAAATTACATAGACTTTCCGATAAATTATAGCTTCCTACAGACATCATATAATCCAGAAATTGATGGATATAATTTTAGAATGATAAATTTTTTAAATGACATTACTAAAGATATAAAACTAGATATTCAAAAATTAAGTCCTTTTATAAGTAGTATTAATAGCATAAGTAATTTTAAAACATCAACTCATTTTCTATTTTCAGATCAGAAAAATAATGTAAGTAAATCATTTAAAGATAAACTTGAGCAAGACCAGTTACTTTCTTTATATTTAAAACTTGTAAGTTACAAAGGAAAAGAATATATTACATATAGCAATAACTTTTTACAAGACGCTAACACTGAAAGCAGTCTAAATTTTCCATCATTAAGAAGTGGTCATGATACATCACATGAATACACTGAAGATGTTGGAACATTAGAGTTTTTTAATATAAATCAAGATAGACTATTTAATGATTTTGTTAGTAACAGCTATTTTTCAAACTTTATAAATCTTTTAATATTACAAAACAGTTTAAATTATTTGCATAAAGTTATAATAAGAAGTACATTAACAATGAATATTAAATTAAAAAATGATGTAGAAAAATCAGTTGATCTATTTTTCAATAATGAAATCTTACCAATTAATTTAGTTAATCAATATAGAGTTTTTAACAACAATATAAGTATAATCAATGTAAACAGTATATAAAGTAAGGTTTTAATTAATGGCTTTTACAATAAACTTAAATAGACTTACGTCTCAAAAAAATAAATTACAAGAAATATTAAATACAAATACAGTTACTATTTCAAACAATAGAGAAAACTTACTCGAAAAAAGCCTTGAAAATGAAGGTTCTACACAAAAGTCACTAGCAGAAATATTGTCGGAGCTCTCTTCTTCTTTAAAAGAAAACACTTCAAAGGTAAAAATTGAAAGAAGCTTGCCTGTAGCACAAAACAACTCAGCAACATCTGAAATACGTAAAGAGAATATCGTAGATAGCTACAGTTTTAGTGATATTATAAAACCTTTAGAATCTATCACAGTAAACATAAACCCGCAAGAGACAAAAACGTCAGGATTTAACTTAACTTTAGAAGACGTAACTAGACCTAACGCGTTATTAGACTTAGATGCAACAAGTAACGCTAACGAAAGTATTGAATCTACAGAATCAGTAGTATCTCCTGTTGCATTTTCTCTAGAAGAAACTATTGATGAAGAAGACGCTGACTTGTCTGATTATGTTAGAGGGGAGTATAATACTGTTAGCAATAGTAATATAAACTTTCTATACTCAATTGAAAACAACTCTTCTATAAATTTAGATAGAGACACACTTCATAATGTAATCAATTATAGGAAAGAAGCAAATTTAAAAGAAAGTGAAATTTTAAGCAATAAATTTAATCTATACGCAAGTTCAGAGAAAAATAAAAATTCTATTCATAGTGTTTTTATTGATAAGTTTGAAAAATACAAAGATTTTCTAGGTTATTTAACAAACGGAATTGATGAAAAAACTGAAATTGTAAAAAGAAATTCAATTACTTTTAATCTAAGAAAAGAGATTTATTCAAATAAAGGAATTTATTTCAATAACGTACTTAATACCTTAAACGTAAAAAATAAAAAAAAATATAAAGCAAGTGTTTTTAAAAAAGACAATGATATTACTTCATCAGACTTAATAATAAAAGAAAATGCATTTTTAATAGACGAAATTATTATTAAAAATAATCTTTTTTATTTAAGTGAGAGTTTTGACTTTGCTTTTCTAGAGCCTATTAAGACAACATCAAATGATATTTTAATACAATCTTTTGTTAATCTTTCTAGGTCAATTAATACAATTTCAAGTAACTGTTTTTCAAACAACTACAAGAATGAAAATAAACTATACATTAACGCTGATATAGAAAAGAACAAGTGTGTATTAACTGAGAGAGAAGGATTTGATGTTTTTCAAAACTTAGGGTTTAAAAATACAAATCTTGTACCTGAAGATCTTTATGTATTTGCAAGTGTAATAAAACCATATCAACCTGAAACTGGTAGTTTTGGGATTAATATTAATACAGTAGACTTTTTTAATAAACAAAATGAACTAAACAATAGTCTTTTTAACGTTTTAAATTTATCTGGAAATTCTTCACCTTTAGAAGTAAGAATAAACTCGTCTTTAAAAGAAATAAACAAGATTTTTAAAGGTTCTATCTTTGAATTAGATATAATTGATGAAAACAGTAAATTGATTTTAGATGAACCTATTTTAAATTTAGATAATATACTAAACAATCCTTCGGGAGTTGCAAGAAATTTCCCAAATAATTTTTCTCTGTCTAATCTTGAAAACATACACAGGCTTTACTTGAACTTTGTAGAATTTCAAAACCAAAATACAAAAGCTAGAGTTTATTATAAAGATAAACCGATTAGCTTAATAAATTCAAATAACTTTAATGATTTTGATCATGACGCTAATTTAGACATAAATGATTTACTAATAAAATTAAAATTAGATAGTGTTGTTAAAAGCAGTAAAAAATCATATCTGGAAAATAACAATGTAAATATTGATTTTTTAAATCAGATTATTACAAATATTAATTTGTCAACAAAAACAAACAAAATGATTTCATATAGTAAAGATAAAAAGCATGATTTTTCTATATTAAACGAAAATTCAAAACTTTATGATTTAATGTTTACTAAAGATGGAAACACGCACTATAGTCATTCTGATGTCATTTCAAATCATAAAGTAAATAAACAAAAATATCGAGGATTAGACGAGTTTAAAAGAAAAAATTTAGTAATTAATAATAATAGAAATAAAATAGTCAATGAAGTTAACAATTTTATTTCTTATTACTATCCTGACAGTAATTTTATGAGCACATCATTCTTACTTTACTATATAATGTCACCTACAGTTATTCCTAATAAACTTTCTAATTTAGTAGGTAATAAAAGTCCATTAACAAATAAAGATGAAACATGTCAAAGTCTGTATTTTAACTTTTATAAAAACAATCAAATTGATAGTAAAACAAAAGATACTGTAACTAAAAGATTTTTAAAGAGAGTGCTAATGAACTGTAAAAAACACACAGCTTCATCATTACATAATAAACCTCTTAATAATTATTCGTATAAAGAAATAAATCCTAACAAATATACAAAAAGCTTGTTATCTAGTACACAAAAATACCTTAATGATATTCTAAACTCATCTGAAAATCTTGCAACAATTAGAGACTCTGTGTATTCTTTGAAAAACATCAAAGAAGTTTCAGATATTTGCAACTATAAAGCTTTTACTAATTGTAATATACAAGATAACAATTCTATTGATTTAATTTCTGAAGAAGAGAAGAGAAAATATTCTATATCGATTACAGGAAACATTCACTATAGTTTATTTCCTTCACATGTCCTCGTCTATCCTTTTATAATTACTTCTATTGCAAAAGATCAACTTGGTTTTTACTTTGATAAAATAGAAAAAAATGAAATAAAAATGATAGAATCAGATGACAACATATCAGAGTTTATTGTCAAAAAAGAAGGAAGTCTAGATATAACTAGTAACACAAATATTATATTTAGAATAGTGCCTAAATCAATGTTTACAGACACTATGACAGAAAGAAGAAAGATTTCTAGAGAATTTCCGTATATAGAAATAGAAGACTTGTTTGATTCTGTTTTTTATAATGCTAATTCTGTTTTTTATAAAATAGGAGTTAATATACTTGAACTTTTATATCTAAACGTAAGAGACTTTAATCTTTCTTATTTTGAAGAAGAAAAAGAAATAGACACATTTATAGAAAATAATTCTTTTATTTTATCAAAAATAGAATCTTTATTAGAAGTTTATAGTGACTTACACTTAATAAGATTCGCTAGAAAGCAAAGAAACATTGCAAAAAAATATTATAATGAGACGTTAAGGAAAGATTTTGATTTCAGTTATAACTCAGTAATAAATAACAGTGGTCTATCTGTAAATGGTAAAATAATAGATTTTGACAATGAAGAAAGTCTTAATAACGAAGATGAACCTTTTGAAGAAATCAGCCAAGAGCTTGAAGCTTTTCTAATGAATGAAACTGCATATAATGTAAATGAGATAAGTTTATCTTCAAGATTTTCAAAAAATGATCATAAAGTTTTTAACATATTTAAAAGTTTTATGATGTCTGATGTATATCAAGCTTTCAATATTGATATTGTAAATGGCTTTATAAAGTACCAAGATAAACTTCAAATTATGACTCGAAAACAACTATCTTTTAGCAAGACTTTAGATAAGATTAGAAATTACTTGGATGATAAATTTGCATTATTTTATTTAGTTGTAGAAAAATATTTTTATAATTACATGTTTATAAACTCTTTGAGTAAAAAACTTTTCAATAATTTATATGTTAACAACAAGCTAGAAAACTTTATAAAAGACGGATTTGAAAATACTGGATTAGACTTTTACGAAAAAGACGAATTTTTCCAAATTCAACAATCTTTAACTGAAAATGATATATTATTGACGGAAAGATTTCCAGATGTCGATAATGGTGAAGAAGTTATTATAAAAAACTATATAAATTCTAGCTTCTATACTTTTGGAATAAAAGATTTTGAAACAGAAAATATACAGTTTAATAATCTTTTTAAATTTACGGTTTATATAGTTGATGTTTTTAATTTAAATCATATCTATCTTCCAAAATCTTATATTTTTAGTCCACTCTTTACTAAAAAAGGAAACCTGCTAAGTGAAGACTTCTCTAACGTTTTTAATTTTATTGACAAATCTATTGGGTATTTTAATTTAGACGAAAATATTGAAAAAAGACTTGGTTTAGATAACTACGAAAATTTAATTGATTTAGATGTTCAAGACAATCCTTTTTATGCTGAGTTAATTAAGAAAAAGTTTAACATTGAAAATGACGAGCTAGTACAATTGATTTTTAATCAAATCATCAGAAGTCACATTATTTCAGAACAAAATGAGATTTTTATAAAAAACATTCACGGGATTCAACATATAGATGATTCTGAAGTTATTAGAGATAATGATATAATCAAAAGTTTTTATGAAATAGATGATGCAGAATTCTTTAATATTTTTGATATAGAAAAAAGAGAAGTTTTTGACAATAAAGGCATCTTGTTTTTTCCTGAAATGTTGTCAAGTCAAAAACAGAAAGATACCTTTATATTTTATGAATTAGTTAATAAACTCAGCAAAATAGGCGATTATAAAGAAGTATTCTTAAAAGAATATTATGAAACGTTTACAATTTCAGTTAATCCTAAAGATTATTACTATTATGATATTACTGGCCAAACTAGTGCATTTGAATCAGATTTTACAAATAATTTTGAAAGTTCTATTTGGGAAGATAGTATGATTAGTTATATAAAGACAAATATAGTTGATTTACCTACTGAGGTTGGTTTGATTAAGAAGTCAACTCTTAATATCGACAACATTAAAGTTATAATAAAACCAGAGATAATATAAAATGACAAATTACAGTTTTTCAAATAACATTGACTTTTCTTTTAATGTTAAAAGCAAATTTACTTATAATTTTTATGACAAAAACGAATCATTAGTAAATGACAATGAAATTATAAACAAACTTAATAATCCTCTTAGTTTTATTGAACTAGAAATTGATTATTTAACACAATATGACAAAAGAATAGAAAAATACTCATCTTTTTATGATCTTTCCTTAAAAGATTCAATACAGGTTCTCAATAATAAAAGTCTTAGGAAAAGTAATCTAAGCCTGTTTAACAAGCTTCATGAAGAAAACGAAAGCTTTATTTCGACATCAAGTGATATTAAGATTGAAAACATAGAAGACTACAATAAAAAACTCAATATTTCAAGCTCGGGCTTTGAAAGTGCTATTAGTTTTATCACAGATAACAAAAAAATAGAAATTAATAGAAACATATTAAAAAAGTATAAAGAGACAAACAGAAAAAACATAATTACTTCTAAGAACATACTAAATTCAATAAACAAGTTTGAAAAGTTATTTAGAAAAAGTCAATATGAAGATTCTTTTTTCAATTCAATAGAAATTGCAGAAAGTTTTAATCCATTTAAAATAAGTTCAATGTCAGAATTTATAGCTTCTACAGAAATGTTTTATTTTAAAAATATTGGTATCATGATAGAAAAATACTTTGTTGAAGAAGATGATATAGAAACTAATTATATAAAAAAAGATACTAAGTTTTTTAATATTGAGGATGAAAACAATAATAATAAAAAGTCGTTTCTTTTAAGAGATGATTCAGTAAAATATGGAAAAAAATATGTATATGCAGTTTATCCAGTTTATGTTGTTACATTGCCTTACAAAAATGATTACTATTTGACAAGCAGTTATATTTTATGCGACTATCCACATGTGACTGAAGAAATTATTTGTAAAGAATTCAAAAGACCTGTAAGTCCTTCAAGGATATCATTTAGATATTTTGAAAAAGAAAGATTCTTAGAAATAAATTGGTCAAAACCGCTAGAAGAGCAAGGTGATGTAAAAGGGTATCAAATATTTAAAAGAAATACGTTAGATGAACCTTATACTTTAATTAAACAGATAGAATTTTTTGATACTGAAAATGATGAGCTTTACGAGAAAAATAAAAATGTAAGTTTAGAAATTATTGAAAAAGTTAATTTTGACAAGAATTATTGTAATGATAAAGATTTTCTCTTAAATAAAATACAGATTTATACGATATGTTCTATTGATGCTAGAGGATATGTGTCAAATTATAGTATGCAATTAGCAGTATTTTATGATCAGATAAACAAAGAAATCATTATTGATACAGTAAGTATTTCTGGTGCTCCTTTACACATGCCTAATTTACTCATACCAAGAAAAACTAAGTTTTTTGAAAATGATGACAAAATTGTAAACAATACACCATACGAAGAAAATGTTACAAAGTTTACTCTTTACTTAACGCCAGAATGCACTTCAGTTATCTCTGAAGATGGTGCTGACAATAGAGTGCTTTTAAAAGAAAATTATAAGCTTAATGTACTAAACCTGAATACAGCAGAAAGCTATATTAATAACATAAACATAAAAAATATTTAATTCTTATCGTGTTGATATTTACCTTTAAGAACAAAATGTTATATTTAATAAAAAAGTGAGGTATAATTTAGATGGGATTTTTAAATCACGCAACAAACAATATAATTATCGACGCAGTTTTGACTGAACGTGGTAGAGAGTTATTAGCTAGAAATGATGGTTCTTTTAATATTACAACTTTTGCATTTGGCGATGACGAAGTTGATTATAGTTTAATTAAAAAGTATAGCAGAACAATCGGAAAAGAAAAAATCATTAAAAATACTCCTATTTTTGAAGCTAATCCAAATGAAAATATTGCTATAAAACATCCTTTAATATCTTTTCCAAATCCTCTGTTGAGAATTCAGCAAATGCCTACTTTAGTAAGAGACGACAGTGTAGAAAATGCAAATGTATCACTTTTTGATACAAGAGAGTCAGAAAACTCAGATACAGGTGTACTAGCTACATTAAAAATTAAAAATAGTTTAAATGCTACAGATATTACTGCACTTGATCTTAATATTACTGACGGAGCTTTTTATGTTAAGATGCATAGAGATCTTCTAAGAATGAGTAATGGCCAGTTTATCGATACAGACTTAAACGGAATCGATACTTATCAAATATCAACTGAAACTTTACGCGCAGGTCTTAGAGAATGGGATAATCAAAAATTTGCTGATATTTCGATTTTTAGTAATGGTGTTGTTACATCGTCTGCATTTACAAAATATGCAGCAATAGGAAGCAATGCAACAGTAATAAACACATCAGTACAAGTTGTAGGTGCATCTTCTGGAGCTTCAATAGTTATTCCATTTACAATTACAAAAAGAAACTAAGAAAGAATATTAAATTATGACAGATATAGTAGGATCATATATTACAATTGAGCAAAGTAATTTAAATACTAGCAAATCTTCAGTGCAACAATTAGTAGATGTTGTTCAAGTAGATATTGCTAGTGCTAATTCAGAAAATACAAGAAAGTCTTATGAAGTCTTTACAAGCGGTTCAGCTGATACAGCTAATATTACAAGTTCGCTTTTTCAAACTGTCTATGACCAAGATTTTACTTTAGGCACAGCAAATCCTTTGTTTGATATTTCTATTGGCTCTTTACTTGAAGAAGATTCTAGTGGAAATCTTACTGTTAATAGCATAACTTCACCTGCTATTAGTAGAGATGCTGGTGGTAAAATCACAGGATTTAGTAATACAAGCGCAATGATGAGAGAAAAAATAAGCATTTATAAGCAATTTGCTCAAAATTTACTTGGTGATTCTAATTCTTCTTTTTTCTTGCCTCACTCAGCAAATAGTGAAGTTGCTCTATTACAAGACGAATCTAATGCTTTAACTAGAGATAAAAAAATTAGAGCTGCTATTTTTATTTGTTTTAGACGCTTGTTTACTAGAGATAATATTTTTAAAGGTTCTTTTGGATTAAGGCTTGAAAAAAATGCAGCAAAACTTTTTAGTGATATTACAGTATCATCTTCTAGCCCTTTTAGAACAGCAGGAACAAAAATTACAAACTTAGATGTTGAGCTTCCTTCTACTGAGACTAGTTTGTTAGTTGTAGATGATAGTCTATCAGTAACAAATTTAACAGTAAGTCCCGTATCAGGAGAAGTTTCAACATTATTACAAGGTGATATAAAAGTTGGAAATATTTTTTATGACTTAGGAATAATTGTTCTTGATGCTGAACGTGTTTTGGATGTTGACCAGATTGTTAGAGGATTAATAGATTCGACAAGAACTGGTAGCACATCTAATGATACAACTGGACCTTTTGCTGTATATGGCAGAATTGATACTAATGCTGCAGCTTCAACAAACAACTACTTTTATCCTGTTTATACAGCAACAAGTGCACAACATAGTTCTGTTCACACTAATTTTCAAGTTGTTGGTAATGATGATGCTGATGGTGTTTTAAAAGATTTCTATTATAATGCTAATTCTATACAAGGAGGAGATAATTTTGGTTCTGATAGTTTAACGCAATCAAAACATCCCGCAGATCATCCTTATTGGGCAAATATACCATATCCACTATGGTCTAGTAATAGTAATTTGTTTTATTCTGGAAATGCTGTAGAAGAAACTAACGGAAAACTTTTATTTAACAATAAAACTTATCCAAATTTATGGGTAAGTGGTACAATAGATGATGTTTTAGATCACATTTGTACTACTAGATTTGGCAGAAGTAATTTATCAGCAATTACATTTAGAAATGAAACTACTTTAAATTCATCGCTTATTTTCTGTAGAGCAGCTCCTACACAATTAAATTATTCAACTAATCCATCATATACTGATGATGATGGAAATATTATTGCTACTAGTTCTAACGGAGAGCCTTTTAGTTTTATTACTACAGTAGGACTATATGATAGTGGTGGAAGTTTATTAGCAGTAGCAAAAACTAGTCGCCCAATAGAAAAAAATCCTGAAACTGATCTTTCAATTAGAATTAGACTAGATTACTAAGGTAATATTTTATGACTCTTGTTCCATTAAATTATAAAAATTTTGTTAAAAATAAAGTAAAAAACACAATAAATGTAAAATATAAAGAGTCAGATCCGACAACGTATGTTTATGATAACTATTTAAACACAAATGCTGTTTTAAATACAGAAGAACATGATAATTTAACAACAGAAGAACTTAGTCTTGCAAACAACAATAATAATGCACTGGATAAAATAAGCGACTTTTTTAGCGTTGTAAATAATACTGAAGGCTTTATGGTTACAGAGGCCAAAAATTATTTTGAATTTAAAGATAGTAAATTTAGCAATGTGAATGTTACAAACAATAATTTAAAGTCATTTAACTTTAGAAATACACATAAAATTGAAAGAATAGAACAAAAGTTTCTTCCGCAAAATATTGAAATTCAAAAAAAAAATTATGTTAAAAATAGTTTATACAAAGAATATCAAAAAAATTATTCTTTAGACTATTACAATAATTTAGAATATGGTTTTTGTAACTGGAATTCTATAAACTTCTTTTCTCAAAGATATCAGAATAACAAAAATCACTCAAATGCTATAGTTTGGCCTAATCCAAAAACAAAAAATGTTGGAAGCAACGTTTACAACAAAAATACATATGATTTTATAGAAAATAGCTTTAATTTGTCTCTTTATTTGAATTTGAGAAAAAATTATAATGATTCTTCTAATCCAGAATGTATTTTTCATATTCCAGACTTAATATCTATATACAGTATAAGAGCATATAATTCAAATACAGATCATAAAATCGGTATATGTATAGGTGAAAACGCAAAGAAAAAACTTGTTAATATTACGAACTACAATTCGAATACTAATAGTTCACAATTATTAGCCAATAACAGCGTCTATGTTTCATCAGAATTAAATATTCTAAATAACAGGTGGTATAACTTAAGTTTGAATTTTAGTAAAAACGCAAGCAATTCTAGAGGTGTATCACTTTACATTGATGGTGAATTAAAATTTGAAGTAGAAATGACTATTACACAAGATGTAAGTTCTCTAGAAAACAGTTATATATCATTAGGAAACAAACCTGATTATAATGTAACTGATTTTAATTATGAACATTGCTTTTATCAAATGTTTGCAAGAATTTTTGACAAAGATATATCATTAGGAAAGAACAATAGTTGGCAAGCTACAGGTAATGAATTAATTGATGTATTAGATCCAAGTTATTACGGTAATATCTCTTACAATGGAAATGCTTTAACAAATTCAGAATCGTTTCATGGAGAAATACATGATATTAGAATTTATAATGATGTCTTAGAAGAAGAAAAAATTCTTTTTAATTCCAAAAACGTAATTTTTTCTCTAGAAAATGAAATTAGAGAGTACGCGTTACAATTCTATGTCCCAGTTCATTATATACCTTCTTATACACACAAAAAAGAATCATTTAATGCTTCAGCTGGAAAAATAAATCTTCGTTATTCTTGTATATATAATCCTGTTTTTGCAAATACTTGTGGAGGATTAAATGTTTCTGTTGAAAGCTATTTAATTGATCTAGTAAATCATACTAAACCAAATGTAATAATCGGTGGTGATGAGACTTTATATGTTTATAACGATAATTTAGTTAATAGTACTTCTCAATTAATAGATAATTCTCTTGATGTATTAGATATAAAAAAAGGTGTTTTAGCTCAGTCTATATACAATAAAAATCTTAAAGATGGGACACATCAGAATAGATCTATTAATTTAGACAGCAATTTATCATATAGGAATTTATTAATACTGCCAAATGATAATGGAATTCAAAATGTAAGATTTGATATCATTAAAGAATTTTTAGAAAACTATAATAAGATAAATTATGATCAAAGTCAAGTTAATAATAACAAATTATATAATATTGAAATAGAAAACATATTCAGTAAAGATTATTTAAATAGATCATGGAGATCTTTTGATATTAGTTTAGTAAATAATATCCCTGACTTGATTACAAATTCAACAAGTAAAATAATTATAGTTAACGGTGAAGAAGAGACTTTTGAAAATAGAGTATCTGGAAGAGACTTAGATGCTGATATTTTATTTACAGTAAGTAATATAATATTTCATGATTCTAGACTAACAAATATTGAAGACGCAAGCACTGAAATTGTTAATAGTGATTCTTTTAATCTATTAAAGAGAAACCATACAAATATATTTAATAAAATTATAGAAAAGTATGATATTACAAAAAGTAATCCAGTGCTTAGAGAATATAAACAAGATGTTAATAGTACTGCTATTAATAATACTCATTTAAATACTACAGTTTCTTTAGAATACAAAGAAGAAGATATAAATTATCTAAAATTACCAATTCCATATTCAGTATTTAATGTAGATTATGATAGTTTATTTACTACTATCTTTGACATTTCTAGTAAATTGTACAATACAAAGATTAAAAAAAATACATTTTTATTAAAAGATACTGCTTTAGAAACTACAAATAGTAATATAAACATATCTTTAAAAGATAATTCAAAAGGTGGTTTATACAGAAATAACTGTTTAACTAAAGTAGCAGAATGGAACTACGTAGGACATGTATTTTATAATGATGGTATCGTTTCACTTAATCGTCCTGAATTGTCCTCTTATTTTGGTAAAGATGATTTTGAATGTGAATTTGAATCAGACTTTATGTCATATGTTCATGAAATTAATATTCCTGTTAATAAAGGATTATTTGATGTTTCTTCTAATACTTCTTATAATAAAGATTTAAGGCAAGATGAAAGTGCATTTAACTCTGAAGAGAGTTTTGTTTATATTACAGATATAAACTTACATGATGAGAATCTAAATATTGTAGCAAGAGCTAGATTAGCTAGACCTGCTCCAAAAAAGAAATCTGATTCCATCCTCTTCAGACTTAAAATGGACTATTAATGGTAAAACAACAAGAATATAGTGTAGGACTTGACATATCAACTTCAATCATTGGAATGTCTCTCTTTTTAGATAATAAACTAGTTAAGTTAATGCATGTCGATTTGACAAAGACGAAATGTATGTTTGACAAAGCAAGTAAGTTTGAAGAAGAGTTTGAGCAAAAGATATTAAATGATGTATCTACAGACAAAAGTCTAGATATCAAACACATCTATATAGAAGATACACTACAAAGCTTTAGTAGAGGACTCTCTTCAGCAAGAACATTAATGCAATTATCAAGATTCAACGGGATTGTTTCAAATATAGCCTTTAGAATCACGAGGATTAAACCTGTTTTTATAAATGTTAACACGGCTAGGAAAACATTGGGAATAAAAATAGATAAAAACAGCAGCATAGATAAAAAAGAACAGGTGATGGCTTGGGTTGGTTTAGATTTAGGCGGATATGACTGGCCTACAAAAATTATTTCACGAGGGCCTAATAAAGGTCGTGTAAAATATGAAAAATATTGTTATGATATAGCAGACGCATATGTAATTTGTAAAGCTGGTATCATAATAAAAAATGAATAAACTAAATAAAAGATTAGATTTTTTCGATAGTTTTTTAAAAAATTATCATTTATCCAAGGACGGTGTTAATTTAAACATCTGGTGTCCTTTTTGTAATAACTCTAACAGAAACAAACTTAAGCTAGTCATACATTTAGAAAAATGCTTTTGGCATTGTTGGGTTTGTGATAAAAAAGGTTCTAATGTATCTTATCTTGTAAATAAAATAAACAGAAGTATAAGAGTTCCTGACGGTTTGTTTTATAAGCGAAACGAGTCAAAAAGCTTTGATTTGTTTGGTGAAGAAGAAGAAATAGAAGATATAGATCCTGTTTTTTTGCCTGAAAAATTTGAATTCTTTTTAGATAATTTTAGTCCTTCTTCACCTGATGCTAAAGATATTTTTAAATACGCATTAAAAAGAGGAACAAACAAACATAAACTTTGTATGTTAAGAATGGGATTTTCTACATCTAACGATTTTAGAAGGTTTTTGATTTTACCTTCTTACGATGAAAAAGGTGAGTTAAACTATTATGTATCTAGAAACATTGATGTAGATACAAGTTGTGGTTATAAATATAAAAATGCTACAGTCCCTAAAAAACACATTATCTTTAATGAAATTAATATAGACTGGAATATTCCACTTACAATTGTTGAAGGTCCACTTGACTTATTAAAGACTAATGATAATGCAACTTGCTTATTAGGCTCTTCGCTTACTGAAGATATGTTGCTTTTTAAAAAAATAGTTCAAAACAAGACAGATATAAAATTAGCCTTAGACAGTGATGCATATTCTAAATCTATAAAAATAGCAAAAACACTTTCAGCATATGATGTAAAAGTAGATATTCTAGATACAAGAGGCCCAAGTGATATTGGTGATATGTCTAGAGATCATTTTAACAAAATCTATAGTGAATCTAAAAATTATACTGAAGAAGATTCATTATTATCAAAAATAAGAATGTTATAGGGAAATTAAATGTTTAAATGCGCGCATATAAGCGATGTACACTTTAGAAGCTTAAAAAGACACGATGAGTATAAACAAGTTTTTACAGATTTGTTTTCAAAACTAAAAGAAATAGAGTTAGACTGTATTTTTATAGGTGGTGATATTGTGCACTCTAAGACGCAAGGAATTACACCAGAGTTAATAGATGTTTTGACTTGGTGGTTTAATGGTCTTGCAAGTATAGCACCAACGCACGTCATTCTAGGTAATCATGATGGTCTAATTTTAAACGAAGACAGACAGGATGCTATATCACCTATTTTAACAGCTATTAACAACCCAGATATCTATCTTTACAAAAAGAGTGGTGTATATCCAACAGGTGTAAACGGGTTTAACTGGTGTGTTTTAAGCTGTTTTGATGAAAAAGGTTGGGAAGATGTATATCCAGTAGAAGATGAGATTAATATTGCATGTTTTCATGGTGCAGTTTTAGGATCTACAACAGATGTAGGCTGGGAATTAGATGGGGAAGTTGGTTTATCTTTCTTTGAAGACTATGACTTTGGTTTTCTAGGAGATATTCATAAAACTCAGTATCTTGATGAAGAAAAAAGAATTTGTTATCCAGGAAGTACGGTCCAACAAAACTATGGTGAAGATATTAAAAAAGGTTTTGTTTATTGGGAAATAAACAGCAAAAATGACTTTAAATCTTCTTTTATTCAGGTAGAAAACCCATATCCTTTTTTAACTATTGACTGGAAAGGCTCAGTTGAAGATACAATCGATTTTGCTAGACCCGTAAAGAAAGGTGTAAGATATAGAATTAGATCAAACTATGGTTTGAGTCAAGCTGAGATTAAAGTTTTACACTATTATTTAAAAAATGACAAAGAAGCACATGAAATTGTATATCAAGTACTAAATAGTTCTAAAGATAAAATCAAAGAAAGTAAAACAATACAACAAAATACTCAAATCGATATTAGAGATAAGAGTACAAGATTTAAAATTTTAAATGATTGTTTTGAAAACTTAGATGAAAGCACTATTGAAGGATTAGACGATTTATTTGCTAAAAACTTAGACAAAATACCCAATACACTATCAGACAATGTTGGTCAAAAGTGGTCTATTAATTCTTTAAAGTTTAATAATACTTTTTCTTACGGAAAAGATAACTTTATTAATTTTGATAAGTTGTCTGGTGTAATAGGTGTTTTTGGTAATAATCGTGCAGGTAAGTCTTCAATCCCAGGAACTTTAATGTACACTTTATTTAATTCTACTGATCGTGGTAGTTTAAAAAATCATGATGTAGTTAATATTCGCAAAGGTTCTTGTAATGCTGAAGCTGTTATTACTATCGGTACAGAACAATATCTAGTCTCTAGAGAATCATCTAAAAAAACAAACAATAAAAACATCACTTCAGCGACAACAAAGCTTAATTTAACGTCGCTAAATAATAATGTAGATGAAAGTGAAGAGCAAAGAAGAGAGACAGAAAAGATTCTTCGTAACTTAATTGGTACATCTGAAGATTTTCTTTATACATCTTTTGCTTCTCAAGGTGAGATGAATACATTTATTAAGGAAAAAACAAGTGCTAGAAAAAATGTATTATCTAAATTTTTAAACTTAGACATTTATGATATGTTAAGTAAAGAATCTAAAGATGATTACATTGTTTTGAAAAATAAAGTTAAAAACTTAAGTGAAAAAAGTTGGGATGATTTAATACAAAATAATATTAAAGAAATATCTCAAATTAAAAGTAATCTAAGACTTTTAGAGGAAAAAAGTGAAGAGTTAAGAAAAAAAGAAGTAGATATTAATATACAATTAGATAGAATATCTAAAAATACTAAAAAACATCCTTCAGGTTATACTAAGACTTCTGCAGAAAGCGAGCTAATTTATTACATTTCAAAACTAGAAAAGCTAGGAAACGAAAAAACAGACCTAGAAAACAAATTAGAAAGCAATAAAGAAGCACTTGGAAAATTTACGTTATTTAAAGAAAAATATCCAATTGACAGTCTAAATAACGATAAAGAAAAATTAAACGTTTTAAATAAAAAATTACAAACCTTAAAAAGTCATAAAAAAGTAATAAACGTTTCTGCTAGAAATGCAAAAGATCAACTTAGGATTTTAGATCAAGTGCCTTGTGGAGACGAATATCCTACATGTAAGTTTATAAAAAATGCTCATAGTTCTAAAGGCGAAATTGAAGATATTAATAAACAGCTTAAAGAAGTAGAAGGTTCTATCTTCGAATATCAGAGTTTAATTGAAAACTTAATACACGAAGGTATTGAAGAAAAAATAAAAAAATATAACGACATTTTGGCAAAAGAATACAGATATCAAGTTGATCAAAAATCATTAATTGCAAAAATAGAAGCTTCTGAAGAAAAAATAAATGCAAACGTAGAAAATATTAAAAAATTCAAAGCTTTATCTGCAGAACTAGAAGATTTCAATAGTGAAGATTTAATCATAAAAGAAAAAGAAATTAAAACAGAATTAAAAGAGAATAGCGAGAATATAAGCAATAATAAACACGAGCTGTTTAAAAATCAAAAAATCATTTTTGTATTAGAAGAAGAAATAGTCTCCCTAGAGAAAGAAAAAGAAGAATATTCAAAATTAAACAAAGAGTATAAACTTCATGACTTGTTTTCTCTAGCTGTTTCTAAAAAAGGTATTCCCACAATGCTTATTAATTCTTGCCTTCCTTTAATTAATAAGGAAATATCTGATATTCTTAGCGGTGTTACTAATTTTAAAATTGAGATTGATGAAGATGAAAAAGGTAATAACTTAGATGTTTTTATTGACTACGGAGATTCTAGACGAGTAATTGAATGTGCAAGTGGTATGGAGAAGATGATGGCATCTATTGCAATCCGGGTTGCTCTAATTAACATATCTTCTCTTCCTAAGTCTGACGTCTTTATAATAGATGAAGGTTTTGGTGCATTAGACTCTTCAAATATAGAAGCTTGTGGTAGATTACTAAGTAGTTTAAAAAAATATTTTAAGTCTATAATGATAATATCACATATCGATGGAATTAAAGATATTGTTGATAAAAATATTGAAATAAGTATCAAAGGTAAAGACTCACATGTTCGATTTGAATGAAGGATGGCAGAAGATTGATAATGAAACTGAAGAAAAAATACAGGGCACTACAAGATTTATCAGACCTATTGTTTTTGATTTTTGTCCTATTAGTTGTAATTCTTGCAAGCAGTCGATTGCAACGATTGAAGATGTTGAAATGATGAAAAAAGAAAAAGTTTGTGAGCAATGCTATGAAATGTTTTATTATACAAATAAAGATAAATGGAACAAAGGATGGCGTCCTAAATTAAAAACTATAGATAATTAATATTTATTTCTATACAAAAGGTTGAAATATGGAATACGATTTAATAACAAAGCTTGGAAACTGCATTGATAATGTTTATAACAACTATGCAGAGTCTAGTGATAGAAGAACAGTTGCAAAAGTTCAAGATGATCATCTTATAATTGAATATAGAACTATTTTAAGAGTTGCAAAGGATTGCGAACTTGAAATGCAAATGAATTTAGTGAAATCTGAGTCTAAACAAATGATTGAGTCTAGACTTAGAACAATTAAAGAAATATTTAAAGAAAGTGCAGGAAGAGGATTAAAAGTTAAAAAAGTCACAGACTATGACAATATAGAGACATTAACAGTAAGTCCGTATAATCCATTAAGAACTCTTAAATACACATTTTCAGTAGGTTATGAGGTCTCCTGAAAATGGCACAAAGATTATCTAGAAATGGACAAATAAACGAAATTATAAAATGTGGTAAAGACCCAGTTTATTTTATGAACAGGTATCTAAAGATTCAACATCCTGTGAAAGGCTTGATACCTTTTAAAACGTTTCCTTTTCAAGATGATTGTGTTAAAGAATTTAATGATCATAGATTTAATATAATTCTAAAGTCTAGACAGCTAGGTTTATCAACGTTAGCTGCTGCTTATGCAGTTTGGCAAGCAATATTCTATAAAGAAAAAAATATTCTTATTATTGCTACAAAACTTGCAGTTGCACAAAACTTTATAAGAAAAGTAAAGACTTATATGAAGTCTATGCCTAAGTGGCTATTAGTTCCAACAGTTACAGCAAACAATAAGCAGCAAGTTGAATTTTCAAACGGTTCACAAATAAAAGCAGTACCGACATCAGAAGATGCAGGTCGTTCTGAAGCATTATCATTATTAATTGTTGATGAAGCTGCTTTTGTTAGAAACTTTGACGAATTATGGATGGGTTTATATCCTACTCTGTCTACTGGTGGGCGTGCTATTCTATTATCTACTCCAAATGGTGTAGGTGGTCAATATCATGAAATATACACTAAAGCAGAACGCAAAGAAAACAAGTTTAACAATATAAAGCTAATGTGGGATGTTCACCCTGAAAGAGGCGATGAGTGGTTCAATAGAGAAACTAAGAATATGTCGCAAAAACAAGTTGCACAAGAGCTTCTTTGTGACTTTGCATCTTCAGGAGATACATTTTTAACAGCTGAAGTATTAGAAAAAATAAGACTAACAACTAAGTCGCCTATTGAAAAAAGTGGTCCTGAATATAATGTTTGGTATTGGGAATATCCAATTGAAGGTGTTAATTATATTTGTTCTGCAGATATTGCAAGAGGTGACAGCGGTGATTATTCTGCTTTCCATATTATAAACACTAAAGATAATTCTATAGCAGTAGAATATAAAGGTAAAATACCGCCAGATCATTTTGCTTCATTAATATATGATGTATCTAGAAGATTTAATTCTGCAGTTATTTGTCCAGAGAATAATGCATATGGGTACTCTGTTTTAACAAAACTTCAAGACTTATCATATAAAAATATTTATTTCTCTTCTGAAAAAGAAAAATACAAGTTTTTATATGGAGATGGCTCAAATATAGGAAAAGCTGGATTTAATACAAACAAAGACAGTAAAGAGAAAATTCTTGCAAATTTTGAAGAATCTTTAAGGAATAATAGACTTAAAACTTATTCTCAAAGGCTTTTCGAAGAGTTAAAAACATTTGTCTGGAACGGCAAAAAAGTTGGTGCAATGAAAGGATATAATGATGACCTTATTATGTCACTTGCAATAGGCTGTTGGCTTACAGATAGCAATTCAAATACTTATAATGTTGAGCAAATTAAGCAAGCAGATTCTTTATTAAAAGGAATGGAAGTTAACAATACACAAGCAAAAGATACAATAATATCACCTTTTTATACAAACAAACATAACGTAGTAAATCCTTTTGTACCTGTTTTTATGTCTAACAACAAATTTTCAGGAAAAGAAATTACAAAATCAAATCCTCTAGGTGACTTATCCTGGCTAATAGGGAAATAATAGATGGCACAAGAATCAAATTCGACTTTATTTAAAAAATTAACAGATCTTTTTAGATCTGGTCCTGTTGTAAGAAGAAAAGTAAAGAAATTCAAAGGAAACAGTACTTCTAAATCTTCACTTGAAATCTTTAAAAAAGCTCATAGTGATGTATATAACAGTACACTGTCAGCTTACGGATCTTATGACAGAATGGCAAGATACTCAGACTTTTCAGAAATGGAAGCTACTCCTGAAATTAACTCTGCGTTAGACATTTATTCAGAAGAATGCGTCTCACCAGATGTTGATGGTCAAGTATTACATATCAGTTCAGATAACAGAATGATTAAACAAATCTTAGAAGAACTTTTTTATGATGTACTTAATGTTGACTTTAATCTAGTAATGTGGATTAGAAACCTCTGTAAGTACGGAGACTTTTTTCTGTTTAATGATATTCACCCAGAGTATGGTGTTATTAATTGTTTTCCAATTCCTATTGCTGAGATTGAACGTGAAGAAGGATTTGATCCAGACGATCCAGCTGCAGCGAGATTTAGATGGGTAACACAAGGTAATAGAGTCCTAGAAAATTGGCAAGTATCACATTTTAGACTTTTAGGCAGCGACGCATTTTTACCATACGGCTCTTCGGTTTTAGAAGGTGCTAGACGTATTTGGCGTCAATTAATTCTTATTGAAGATGCAATGCTTGTTTATAGAGTTATTCGCTCTCCAGAAAGACGTGTATTTTACATTGACGTTGGTAATATACCACCAGAAAATGTTGCAGACTATTTAGAGCAAGCACAGACATCTCTTAAAAGAAATGCAGTTGTAGATAAAACAACTGGACAAGTAGACTTAAGATATAATCCACTTTCAGTAGATGAAGACTATTTCTTGCCTGTTCGTGGCGGTGATACTGGTACTCGTATTGATACTTTAGCAGGTGGTTCAAACACAACTGCAATTGAAGATGTAGAATATATCCAGAAAAAACTTTTTGCTGCTCTTAAAATCCCTAAAGCATATCTAGGATATGATGAAGATATTGGAGCTAAGGCTACATTAGCGCAAGAAGATATTAGATTTAGTCGTACAATTCAAAGAATTCAAAAGACTATTATTTCTGAGTTAAACAAAGTTGCAATGATTCATCTTTATACGCATGGTTACTCTGAAGAAGATTTGATGCATTTTGAATTAAAGCTTAGTAATCCTTCTTCTATTGCACAACAGCAAAAACTAGAATTAATTAGAACTAAATTTGAAATATCAGGATCTGCACCAGAAGGTTTATTAGATAGAGAATGGATTAGAAAAAATATTTTAGACTTAAATGATGATGAAATTGAAAGAATCGAAAGAGGAAAAGAGAAAGATAAACTTAGAGACATGGAGTTAGAAGGTGTACAATTACCTAACGATAATCCATTTAGTTTTGGAGATGAAAGCGAAGCTGGTAATGACGATAGTGGAGGTGGTGATGATAGTGGTGGCCTAGGAGGTGGAGACGAAGGAGGAGGTGATAGTGGTGGAGACGAAGGAGGAGGAGGTGGTCTTGAAGGATTATTTGCAGGCGAAATAAAAAATGGAAAGATAATGTCTGAAGAAGAGCTTTCTGAGTATGATGAATTAATTGAAGAGCTAGATGAAGTCGACGAAGACAAGAAAAATGAAATAGGTGAATCAGGCGCTAAAGTTTCAAAAGAAGGTAGTAGAGGTTCTTATAAAACAAAGTCTACAGGTAATAAAACTCACTATAATACTTCAACACATCAAGGATCTTTAACAGCAGGCAAGCCAATTACAGTTAAAGACTTAATGGATAGTGTTATGCCTCAAAGTCCAGTTGTAGACAGCTTTATTACTAAGAAACTCGGGTATAGAATGTCTAAGTCTCTTGACAGTATGTCTAAACAATTAAATATTAACAGTAGTAAACCTAAAATGTTGAACGAAAGTGACATACTTATAGATGATGATATTTTTGAAAATGAGGAATAAAAATGGCAAAAGTGCATAATAAAAAGAGAAATATCGGCATTATTTATGAGCAAATTATACAATTTGTGTGTAAAAAAATCATGGAAAATGACGAAGTCACTTCTGAAAAAGCCATCAAAATCATTAAAGAGCATTTTGCTGACGGAACACAATTGAGTAAAGAGTATAAACTTTTTAAAGCACTTTCAGACACGAAAGATGTGTCTGGACATCTTGCTAATTCAATTATCTTTGAAGCAAAAAAAGCATGCAATAATATGTTTGATGGAAAAAAACTTGAAAGAGAAAAAAGTAAACTGATTAAAAATCTTAATTACTCTTTTGGAAAAGGTGAGATCTTTAAAGAAAACGTTAAAAACTATAGAATCTATGCTACAGTTCAGACTCTATTAAACGAATGGCGAGATCCAGAAAATGCAAGCTTTGACTTGACAACAAAATATGAAATCAAACTTCATGAAAGTTTAACACAAAAAGCTGAAATATTGCAAGAAGTAAAAGATATCCCAAGAGTTGATAACTTAACTTATAGTTTAATGAACAATATTTTTGAAAAGAAGTATAGTAATCTTTTAAATAAAAGTCAAAACAGACTTTTAAGTTGTTATGCAAAAAATGACAAAGAGTCTTTGATAGAAAGCTTTTCTACTTTAAAAGAAGAAACGTTAAGTTATTTAAATGATTATATTTCTAATGCTGATAATAAAATTATTTTAGAAAAATATAAAATAGTAAAACAAAATATTACAAACGTCTCTACTGAAAATACCTCTAGAGATAATTTGCAAAGATACTTAACTATTGCAAAACTTAAAGAAGAATTATTAGGAGGCGAGTAATGAATACTCCAAGGCTGATTACAGAGTGGACAAATTTTGAATACGACCCAAGCTTAATTAAAGAACAAAAAGCAATGGGTAAACCTATGATGATGAAAGGAATTTTGCAAAAAGCAGAAACTTTAAATCAAAATGGCCGTGTTTATCCAAAAATTATTCTTGAAAGAGAAATTAGAAACTATCAAAAATTTATTAAAGAAAATAGAGCTTTAGGTGAATTAGATCATCCAGATTCTTCTGTTGTTGAACTAAAAAATTCATCTCACATTATCAGAGAAGCTCATATAGAAGGAAACATTGTTTATGGCACAGTTGAGATTCTCAACACACCTAGCGGGAAGATTTTGCAATCTTTAGTTGAAAGTGGTGTGACTTTAGGTATTTCTTCACGTGGTGTAGGCAGTACTAAAACACAAGGTAATATGCAAATTGTACAAGATGACTTTCAGCTTATTTGTTGGGACTTTGTAAGTGAGCCTTCAACTCCTGGTGCTTTTATGATGAAAGAAGGAAAAGAAGTAACACCTCAATTTATAAACGAAGTTTTTAACAAATCAGACAGAATAGATAGAATATTTAATGACATATTGGAGTGGAAGTAATGGCAATATCACATATACCAGGATCAATCGGACATAACTTTGTACCAGAATATCAAATTAGTGCTGTACCAAGAGTTGTCGACATATCAGTTTCAACTAAAGTAATAGTTAGAAAGTCTGATGGTTTGATTGTAGGAACTGCACCTGCTGGAGCTGCAGGGCAAGCTGTAACTTTAAATTCAAGCGGGACAGCAATTGGCGCAGCTGTAATTTTTGCTAATGTAGGCTCTCAAGTTGATGATGCATTACATGCAGGAGGCGCTTTTGTTTCTTTAAAAGTTGTAAAATTAGATAAAGTTTCACAATGGATTCAAGTGCAAAGTCCAGAAAATTCTGCTATGAGTTTAGCATTTTCTAGAAAAGATGCTGCAAATGGAAATCTAGTTGTTATAAATCAAGATACTAATTCATATCCACTTAGATTAAGATGTGTCAACATATATTTGCCAGATACAACAACTGCAGGAATAATTTTAGCAGGTCTTACTGTAATAGATAGAAAAGAATTTGATAATATAGTTGAAAAGTTTAGTGGCGACGATATTACAGTCAGCGTATAGGAAAAACAATGGCAAAAGTAACAAAAGAATTATTAAAGGAAATAGTAAAAGAGTGTCTTGTTGAGATTCTTGCAGAAGGTATAACAGGCGGAAATGTTGAATCGTTAAGTGAAAGCATTGAAACACATATACCTCAAAAAAGACAGAAAAGAAGTGCACAGTCTCGTTTAATGAAAAACATACTTCCTCCAAAAGAAAAAGTAAGAAATGAAAGTTTTGAAAAGAAGTTAAATGAAACTATTTCTCAAACAACAAAAGACCCAGTAATGGCTGCAATTTTAGCAGACACAGCGAAAACTACATTACAAGAACAGAATGGTGCAGACTCAGCAAATAGATTTGCTGCGAGACCAACTGATGATGCATCACAAATTGTTGCAAATACAGATCCGACAGAATTGTTTGCAGAATCAGCTTCTAATTGGGCACAGTTAGCTTTTTCTGATCGTAATAGGTAATTTATCATAGACACGATAAAAATTTAACTGACAGTCATATAATTATTATTAGACACAAACTAATTAAGTATATGGAGTCAACAACATGTCTAGTAAAAAACTTACCCCTAGCGTTTTAAGAAAAATTATTGCTGAAGAGCGTGCACGTTTAAATGAGACTTTAGAAATGGGACTAAAACATCCTTCAGAGGCACCTAAAAGAACACGTGAAGTTGATGCTGATAAATATGCTAGCTCTTTAGAGCAGTGCTGCAACTGGTATCAAATGTGTAAACTAAAAGAATCAAAACTTGAAAGAGAACTACAACTTGTTAAAGAAGCAAAGAAAAGACTTAAAACAAGAATTCTCAAAAGTGTGAAATAAGCATATTTATTATTATACTACAATAAAAGGAGCAAAAAATGGCTAAAGGCGCAAATGGTACAATTGATTTAGCAAGCTTTACACAGTTGCAAAGGCAAAGAGAAGCTTTTGGTAATAGAAATCCAGCTGGAAAATCTTACGGGGTTGCAAGTAATAGACTTACTGAGGTCGACGGTGCATTGTTTCCTAAAAGTCCTTTACTTGCAACCAATAGAAGTGGTCGACTTTCTGGCGATCGAGCAGGCATTTTTCCTGACAACGGAGACATATACAAAGCTTTTGCAAATGTTGTAGATAATAGTGAATCAATCAACGGTTTTGGATTTGATGATGCAGATCAAGTTAATCTAAACTATCAACATGCAGACAACCCTTTAAGTTCTGATGTTAATTCTTTAACAACAGGAAAACCAGCAGAAGAAATAGATAATTTTGGATCTAAAAAAAGATATGTAGGTTTTCCTGACTTAAAACCAGTAAGTGATTTATCTGTTCCTCAAGAAACTGCAAACACTGAAGCAACTCCAGGTCTAAAAAAGGTTCCTAACGAAAATTATGGTAGTAGTGTAGTTCAAGATAGAGATGCACTTAACCAGATTTATTCAGTTGTAGGATCTGGTAACAATGAAATGCAAGACCAAAGAGGTACTTACGAGTCTGATAGATTCTCATCTGATAATGGTGATAAAATTGGAAAATATTTTAAAAATGTAATGGCTGGAGAATAAATTATGACAAAGTCAACTTTAAATAAAGAAATTAGTGATTTACCAAACAGACATGGTTATATTACAAAAAATTTAGAAGTTCATTCGTCTGATGAAAATCCTAGAAATTATTCTGAAGGTAAAGGTGAAGGAAATCATAACACTTTACAAAGTATATTTTCAAGTCATCCAGACTCTGTAGTTAATGTTTTACCTGACTCGACTGCAGCTAAAGATGCATCAGACTTTAAAATTGCAGCTTCAGTTTTTAAAGGAAGATCTGCTTTACAAGGTCTAGATATTTCTGGAGAGCATGAATTAGCTTTGAGACAAGTTGCAACAAGCTTAAGAAACTCTAGTTTGCAAATTAATAGAGAAAATGTAAGTAGTGCAATAAATGATTTTTTCGGCCAGCAAGAATCTGTTATAGTTAGTCAAAGTGAAGCATATGATCGGATTTTAGAAATTATAAGTGAACAAAATCAAGCTGAGTCTATAGCATACAATCCAGACTTTCCTTTAAACGATGTAAACTTTATGTATACACAAAGTGGTGTATCTAGAGCTAACGATTTAGGTGATTTTGAAGAATCTCATTCGCCAAACGTAGCTTTTGGAAATCAGTCCAATTTTGATCCAACTCATGTATCTTCAAATCCTTTACAAGGTACTAAAGGATCAAGTGACGGTGGTTTTGGTGTTTCACCATTATCAGCATTTACTTCTAGAAATGTCTTAAAAGACGTTGTTAATAAATACAGAAACTCTGAAGATTAATGACTGGTTTTTATCAAGGAACACTAAGCGGCCCAGGATCTGGTTTTGCAACAGGCGACACTCGAAGAGGTCTCGGTTATGCCAAAACTACAGGTGACAGTAAATCTGGGCTAGGTGGTAACTGGGACATGGGTGATGCTTTAAGTTCTCCTATTGGACCTTACGACGATGTAGAAAATAGAATGTTTCCCGAACAAGGTGAAGACGAAGATTTGTCATATGACGAAATATTGTTTTACGCAAAGCAATCAAATGCTGTAGGCGGGAAAAATAACTTTGACATAGACTCATATTCACATTATTCCAAACATGATATCGGAAGTTTTGTGCCTCACGCAAATACAGCAGCTGCAGTTCTTGCACAAGGATATGATAGAGGCAATGAAAAAATATTAAGAGAATTTATTAGAGAATCGCTAAGCGAAGTAACGTCAATGAGTGTTAGAGTAATGGTTAGAGGAAGTTTAGGAGACACTTATAAAAGTAGTAAAGCTAATGTATCGAATGTAAATCAGATGTCGCCTGGTGACCCTTCTATAAAACAAAAAGGATATGGGCAAAGTGTTGGGACGCAAGACATGTATCCTTATGTTAAAGCAGGAAAGCCTACAACAGATGGTGCAGAGACTATGAGAAGAGTAAGTGCTCATATTGAAAACGACGACGAATTTGATTGGAACAATCCTAATTACTCATCTTCAGATCATCTTATAGACACTACTGAAAAAGACTATTTAGACTGGGAAAACGTAAGAAGTCATAATAGAAAATTTAAATAAATTTAAAATTAAAAAAAATAGTCATAATTAAAATATATACTAATAACAAATAAAATGGCGAGAGTATAACATGTCTAATAATTTATATGAAGAAGCAATTAATGCTGCTGAACAAATAAAAGAAGCAGCTGAGAGTCGTGTAAAGCAACAATTAGTGGAAGCAATGTCTCCTAAGATTAAACAATTGATAGAAAATAGTTTAATGGAAGAGCCAGATGAGTGTGGTAAGAGTATTGAAGAAAAAGAATGTGGTGAAGGTATTGATGAGGGCGAAGTAGAAGAATGTGGTGAAGGTATTGAAGAAGAAGAAGGACAAATTGAAATTTCATCTGAATCTGTCGATATTTTAAAGAAAATGTTAGGTCAAAAACAAAAAAGAAGTGCAATTTCAGAAAGTCTAGCGACAGTTAGAAAAGGAATTAATGCTCTTAAAAAAGCAATGATTCTAGCTGAAAATAACAAAAATTCTGCAAAAATTAAAAGAAAATTTGTTTATGCATATAATAATTTGTTGCAGGAATTAAAAAATATCAAATCTAGCAGCATAATTAAAACTGATAAAACACTATTAAAAGAATTTTTACAATTATCTAAGGAGTTAAACAATATGTCAAGAAGCAGATCTAGAAGTAGATACTTGAATGAAAACCTAGAAGACCTTCTAGAAATGAACCTTTTCGAAGAAGATGAAGACGAAGAAACTGAAGAAACTGAAGAAACTGAAGAAATGATGGATTCAGAAGAAGAATCTGATAAACCCGGTTCAGAAGGCGTTGATCTTGGGCCTCTTGAAGATATGTCTTTCAGAGAAGTTGTTGATGCTGCACTAAGTGGAGCTGATTCAGGTGCAGAAGAAATGGATCTTTCTTCACTCGATGATGAAGACGAAGACGAAATGGAAGAAGGCGTTGATGAAGTATATGAGGTTGAAGAGAATTTAGAGGGTCTAGAAGGCAAAGAAGAAATCGAAGCGGAAGGGTTGGAAGAAGGTCTCTTCTTAGAAATTGATGAAAATATGCTTAAACGAGAAATTAAAAATATGAGAAGACTCCGTGAAGGTGAAGCTAAAGATATGGCATCACACTTTGGTGGAGGAAGTTTAGACAAAGAAATGTTTATTGACGGTGTTGATCTTAATGTACATGCAGACCATTTAGGTCGCGAGGATGTACCTACACCTAAAGTTGAAGCTGCTCTTAGAAATGCTGTACGGAAAAATCGTATTGTTGAGAGTAAGAACAAACAATATAAAAATGCTCTTCGAGGAATGAAGAAGCAATTAACAGAAATGAACCTTTTCAACGCAAAGCTTCTTTATGCCAATAAGTTAATGCAAAATAGAGATCTTTCTATTAAGCAACAAAAACATATCGTAGAATCATTAGACGAAGCAGGAACTTTAAATGAAGCTAAGCTTCTTTTTGAAAGTCTTTCTAAATCTCTAAGCCGACCATCTAGAAAAGGTGGAAATCTTAATGAGAGTTCAAGTAGACGTGTTCTAAGCTCTTCATCACGTTCAGTGAAAAGTGCACAACCAATTAATGAAAACGTTGCACTTGATCGATGGGCTACTTTAGCAGGAATCAAAAAATAATTTTAATTTTAAACAAACTTAATAATAAAACAAAAAGGAATTAAAAACTATGAGTTTTTCATTACAAACTTTAACTGAAGGCATTCGTGATCGTCACGTAGGTCAACAAAACAAGAGATTGGTCGAGAAGTGGTCTCGTACTGGTCTTCTTCGTGGAATGGATGATGTAAACCGAGAAGTTATGGCTACTCTTTTAGAGAATCAAGCTGCTCAAGTTTTACGTGAATCTAATACTATGGGTTCCGGTGATGTTGGTGGTTTTACTAACATTGCTTTCCCAATCGTTCGTCGTGTATTCGGTGGACTCGTTGCAAATGAATTGGTTTCTATCCAACCTATGTCTCTTCCAAGTGGACTTCTTTTCTACTTAGATTACACCTATGGAAACGATGCAGGCGGTTATGCTAGTGGATCTTCAATTTATGGTCAACCTAGCGGAAAAGATATTCAAAATGGTGCTGACGCTGTTGGTGGTCAATATGATCTTGCTGGAAGTGGATTTTCAAAAGTTCACGTAAAAGCAGCTTCAGCTGCTTCAAATCGTGACGGTGGTTTTGCGGTTGTTAGAACTAATGCAGCTGATGTTGCAGCTGATGTAGATGAAAATAAGGTTCAATTTGTAGTAGCAGCAGGAGCTTTTAGAGCATCAGACGCAGCTTTACAAGCAGATGGTGAAATTGCATTAGATTCTGTAGAAGATATGCGTCTTATTCAACATGATCCGCAACTTATTGAAAGAATTACTTCTGTAGCAGATGGTGGCAAAGGCGAGAATTATGCATTTTTACTATTACCTCTCTCGGCTACACAAGTAGGCGGACAAACAAGTGGAGTTGCTAACTCTACAGTAAAACCACTTTCTTCAATGGATAAAACTTTAATTAAAGACTTAGTTTTACTTTCTGACACGACTGCTGTAGCTGATAACTTGGACAGAATTCCTTCAGCAATGCAAAGTGGAAATGCAGTAAACCTTAAAAGATTAACACAATTAGGCGATTGGGATGGAACTAAATTTACTCCTGATGCAAATGCTTCACTTGACGCATCTTCTACAAGAGTATTACTTATTGTAAAGAAAGATGATGCTGCAACTCTTGCATCTAAAGATTTTGGAGATACACTTAGAGTTTCTTTTGTAAAGGCAGACAATGTAACTGTTGGAACTGGTGGCGAAGCTGATGGAACTCCAGCATTTGAAAGTGGCATGCAAGAGCAAAGTACTGCTATTAGCCCAACAATCCCAGAAATTGATATCAAGATCGAATCAATTCCAGTAACAGCTCAAACACGTAAGTTAAGAGCACGTTGGAGCCCAGAGTTGGCACAAGACCTTAACGCATACCATTCAATGGATGCAGAGGTTGAGCTTACTCAAATTCTTTCAGAGCAGATTGCTTTGGAAATCGATCGTGAGATTCTTGGAGATCTCCTTAGCGGTGCTAAGGGAGCTAACTTCTTCTGGAGTCGTTCACCTGGTAAATTTGTAAATAAGAGAACTGGTGCAGCTGTAGAACGTGCAAACACATTACAACCTGGGCCAGCTTTCACTGGTACTGTTCGTGAATGGTATGAGACTTTAACTGAGACTGTTATTGACGTAGCAAATGAAATCCATAGAAAAACTCTTCGTGGATCTGCTAACTTTATCGTAGTATCTCCAGACGTTGCTACTATTCTAGAAGCTTCTGTATTATATCGTCCTTCTTATAGCCTTGATGGTGACGGACAAGTTGGTGCTCCATTTACTATGGGTGCTGAAAAGATTGGATCTCTTTCTAATCGTTTCACAGTTTACAAAGATCCTTACTTCCCTCGTAACAAAATCCTTGTTGGATACAAAGGTGGTTCTTATCTTGAAACTGGTTTCGTTTATGCTCCATATGTACCCCTCATCGTTACACCGACCATTTTCCAACCAGAAGATTTCACACCACGTAAGGGTGTTATGACTCGTTATGGTAAAAAGATGGTACGTGCTGACTTCTACGGAACTGTAACTTGTTTGGACATGAACATTATCTAATAATTAGTTCAATCACAACCTCGAAGTGACAATATAGAAAACTGCTTCATTTTTAAAATGTTGTGGTTTTTTTTGTGTGTAAAATATGCATAATCATAATAATATATATATGTATATACCACGAAAAGGAGTAACAACATGAAATGTCAATTATGTGATTTTGAAGGTGAAGGAAAAAACTTTAGTAATCATTTACAAAAAGTGCACAAGCTAAAAAGTAAAGAATACACAAAACAATATATCTGTAAAGATTATAATGGATGTTTGAATTGTGGTAAAGAGACAAGATATGTTGCATATACATTTAAGAAATATTGTAAAGATTGCGCAAAAGTTGGAATGTCTATAGGCGGAAGGAAAGGCGGAAAGCATGAAGCTTGGAATAAAGGAAAGACAAAAGAAACAGACTGTAGGATAAAAGGCAGTTCAGGAAAAGACAATCCTTTTTGGGGTAAGAATCATTCTGAAGAAACTTTAAATAGAATAAGTTTGACAAAAAGATTAGGTGGAAAAGAAGTATTAGAAAGAATTTTAAAGAGAAACAAAGAATTTGAAATTTTAACCCCTGTAGATGAGTATTTTAGTCGTCAAAGACAATATCTAGATTTCAAATGTAAGAAATGTGGATTTGAGTGTAAAAAAACTTTACAAGCATTTGAAAGAGGATCATTGTGTCCTAAATGTTATCCTGTGACAAGGTCTAAAGCAGAAATTGAAATATATGAATATATTGTTAACTTGAGGATAGACGACGTTTTATCTAATGATAGAAGTCTAATAAAACCTAAGGAAATCGATATTCTGTCAAAACAGAATAACTTCGGGATAGAATTTAATGGTTTGTATTGGCATAGTGACGTTATTGATAAAACAACTAAGTACGATTTGTTAAATAAGACAAAATTATGTAAAGATTTAGGTGTAAAGTTAATGCACATCTATTCAGATGAATGGGAATACAAAAGAAATATCTGTCAGAGTATGATTAAAAATAGACTTGGATTGTGCAATAAGGTTTTTGCAAGAAAGTGTAAGCTAAAAGAAATAGATAAAAAAGATTTTAGCAGATTTATGAATGATAATCATATAAGTGGAAGTGTGAATAGTAGTGTAAGGTTAGGATTATACTTTAATGAAGAGTTAATCTTAGCAATTGGTTTTAGGAAGCCTAGACAGAAAAAGTGGAGTGGCTACTATGAAATAAGCAGATTTGCTACAAAATTAGACTATGTTGTTGTAGGTGGATTAAGTAAATTATTAAAATTTTTTAAAAATCAAGTATCGAGAAAGATAATGACATACGCAGACCGTCGTTTTGGTGAAGGTTTAGGTTATGAAAAAGCTGGTTTTAAATATTACGGAGATTCCGGAATCGACTATTGGTATTCAGATGGAAGAAACAGATATGATAGATTTATCATAAAAACTGATGATAAAATGACAGAAAGAGAGAAAGCTGCAGATATGGGTTTATATAAGGTTTGGGGTTGCGGAAGCAATATCTGGGTTCTCGATTGAATCTGTTAAAAAGTTCATTATTTTAAAAGGTGATCGTATTTAATATAATTATAAAAAAATATAAGGAAATCAAATGAAACATTATGTACCATTATTATTAATAGTTTTTTCTCTTTTTGGCTGTGAAGAACAGGTAATTAATCAAGAAGATTTAAGACCTGATTTTGAAAGCATTCCAGCACCAACAAGACCTAGTCAAGATCAATTAATTGAAGAAGATATAGAGATAATTGATGATTATTTAACTGATGACTTATCAGTAGAAGATATGTTTGTACAAGAAGATTATGATATGACAATTGACCAAAACGTTCAACCTGTAGCTTTGGAAAGTTGTATGTCATGTCATAATAGCGCAACTGCAACAAATTATGATGGTTCAGGTATTGAAAACCCACATCCATTCCCTCCAGCAGATAATATAAAATGTACAACATGTCATGGAGGTAACGGTAGTGTAAATGGTAGATTAAATGCACATGTATCACCACCTCCTGAAATTGGTGACGATCAATATCAAGTGTTAAACCCAAAAGCTTTCTTTAATAGAACAACACTTTCAGGTATTGATAAATTACAGCCAGAAGTTTATACAGACGCAAATGGCAACACATATTCAAATTTAGATTATTTGCAGTTTATTAATCCAGGAGACCTAAGAGTAGTTAAAGAAGGAAGAGGATGTGGTACTAGTGGGTGTCACGGTGACCAACATGGTGACTGGGTAACAAAATCAACAATAGGCACAACAAATGGAATATTCAGTTCTACAAGATTTATTGTAGGATTAGACAACGATATTCCAGAATATAGAATTGATGAAGAAGGAAATGCTTTAAGTGATTATGCGCCAAGAAGCGTAGAAAACGCATTATTTAGCTGGTTAGTTAGAAATGTTGGTGAAGTAGGTATGTTGCTAGAGCAAAGAGAATGGGCACAATATGATGGCTTTATGAGGCAAAACAATGGGTTTGATGCAAACTCACTAGCAAATGATATTGATAATACAGATTTACAAAGGCCTAATAGAATAAGAAACGGTTCTAATTTAGAAAAACTAGTAACAGAAGCTATTTCTATAACTTGTGGTGACTGTCATTTATATAGTGCAGGTGCAAACAATAGATACGGAGACTTTAGATCATCTGGCTGTAGTTCATGTCATATGGAATATAGTTTAGACGGAAAAAGTAGATCTAGGGACCCAAACATAAACAAATTAGAGCCTGCTAATCCCGATCAGATTGCTCCTGGCGAAAGGTCTCATCCATCTGATCATGTTATTAGAAACATAAGTAAAACTATTAACAACGTTCAAGTAAGAGGTATTACAGACAACGCATGTGTAGGTTGTCATCAAGGTTCAAATAGAACGGTTTTACAATTCTGGGGAATTAGACTAGATCAAAATAAAGATTTAACAAATAATACACAATATCCAGATAATCCTGAAAACTTTACAAATACAGCAAATGATAGAAGACTTTTTGATCCTGCAGTAAATAATAACACTTTCAATGGAAGAGATGCTGACCAATATATATTATTTGAAGACTATGATGGCGACGGATTAGATGACACACCTCCTGATATTCATTATGAAAGAGGTTTAGGTTGCATTGATTGTCATAGCAGCAGAGATTTACACGGTGGCACTGCTGGAGACGTAACTAATGGTAAAATACAAAGTAGACAAGATCAGAGCACGTTTATTACTTGTGAAAGCTGTCATGGGACAATAGAGGAATACGCAACAACTTCAGAGTGTAAAGACTACAGTAATCAAGATTCACAATGTGCACAAGATAGACTCGGAAATTCACTTAGAAATGTAACTGTAGATCCGTCAGGAAACTATTGGCTAAAGAGTAAAGTTTTTGGAACAACTCATTATATAAGTCAAATTAAAGATATTACGAGACAAACAAACAAAGCACATCCAAGAACAGGACAACTTATTTATAATCCTAATGCTGCATATGCAATGGGTCGAATAGGTACAGCTCCTGGAAATGGTCCTATTCAAGCAGATCCTTTAAAATATTCTCAAAACTTCAGTCATACAGATGATATGGATTGTGCATCTTGTCATTCTTCTTGGACAAATAATTGTATAGGTTGTCATTTAAGAACAGACTATAATGATAATCCAAATGAATATTTCTTTAGTAATATAACAGGAGAAAGAATATTATTAGCAGAAGGCGCAGCAGACTTTGTCTACCAGAGTCCAGTGCTTTCATACTTAGGGATTAATAGTAAAGGAAAGATTACACAGATTGATCCAGCAGAGAAAATGTTTTATAGATATGTGGATTTAAATGGCAACGAATCTCAAGTTTTTGCATTTGGTGATCGATTGGGTGAAGGTAATAATCCAAATGTAGGCGGAAGAAACCAATTCCCAGCATTAGCAATGAATCAAATGGCACCACATAGCATAAGAGGAAGACTTTCACCTAATCAAAATGCTGAGCCTTTGAAGTATTGTGTTGCATGTCACTTAACAGAAAATGCAATTGATAATTTTGGTGATGAATATGCTTTATTTAAAGATTTGTACTTTAATAATGACATTCAAGGCTTGTTTGACAATGGGTTCTTTGATTTAATGCAAGAACATATTGGTAGGAATACAAATAATCAAATAGACTCACCTTTCTATGTTCATATGACAACAGGACTAGGAACATCTTTATTTATGTTTGATCAAAATGGTTGTCCAGTTAATCCGTTAGATAATAATGCAAATCGAGAATACTGTGATGGTAATGCACCTGCTAATAATTTTGATCCTAATAATGTTTTTTATGACTTAGATAGAATTGTAGAGATAACTGGACAAACAAATAGCTCTAGCTCACATACAAGAATAAACAATCTAGGGCCAAGAAGAGATGGAAACAATTACAACATGTCAGGACCTTTAAATAGACAGTTAATTGAAAAGCTTTCAGATCCAAATCAAGGTTTAATATTAGATTCTTGGTTAGATGCTAATGGTAATGCACAAGGTAATGCAGCAGACTTTATTCAATAGCTGATTTAAACTGTTTCGTTTTGCTTCTGTTTTATGTGTTTAAATTATGATATTTTACACTTATTATATATAATTAATACAAAACAGAGAAGGAACAAGAACAATTATGAAAAGAAAAGAAACAAGTAAACTTTTAAATGAGTGGAAAAGCTTTTTAAATGAAAGTCAATTAGACACTGATGCTCTTGAAAATTTTGATGATGCTAATGCTTTAAACGCACCATATGAAGAGCCTAGAGGAGTGGATGAAGACAAAGAAGCAATATTTTGGGCACTTTCTCAAATGGGTCTTAATGAAAAAAATATTTCTGATGTTTTAAATATGCTGAGTGGAATGAAGTCATCAAGTATTGCTGAGTTAGCTGAAGAGTTTGATGAGCAAGCATTTGGTAGTCGTGAAGAACTAGAAAAAGACATACATTTATCAGAAAGATAATTTATGAAATTTCCAATTTTTATAGAGAATTCAAGAATACCTGTCTGGTTAAGTAAATTTTCTCCGATTAATATAAATGCAATTACATTAGGACCTATTGTCTTAAGTCGTTCAACACTGTCAGAAAGAGTGAAGAGACATGAAACTATTCATTTCATGCAGTATAAAGAACTCTTTTTTATTGGCTTTTTGTTAGTATATCTATTTGATTATTTATATGCAGCGATAATTAAGAGAAAAGGTTTTTCTCGTGAGTCTTATTTGTCAATTCGGTTTGAGCAAGAAGCTTATGATAACGATCATGATATTGATTATCTAAAAAGAAGAAAAAAGTTTCGATGGAAAGACTATCCATTGGGCGGAAAAAACAAGGAATAGATTATGCCATTTTCATATCAAGGAAAGAAACAACAAATAAAGCAAATAAACACATCACCTTCAAAATCTGAAGTTGCTGCTGCAAAAGAGCTAGGAATAGATCTTGCTAAAAATTGGAGAGCATATTCTAAAGAAGCACGTCTTCATGTTTATGTTTCCAATATGAAAGAAATGGTTAGATTTTATAATCAAATATTAGAGTTTCCAGTTGTACGATATTGGAGATACTCTGACGGTGATGGGACAATGTTAGATATTGGTGGGAATGCAATAGAACTCTTTTCAAAAGGAAGACGAAATTTTTCTGATAAGAATTTTTATGGAAGTGTTTCGTTATCTATTAAAGTTCAAGATGTTTGCAAGCTATATGAAAAGTTTTGTAAAAAAAATATAAAGCTAGGAGAACTAGTTAGTCACGAGTGGGGAGACACATCTTTTAAAGTAATTGACCCTGAAGGTAATCGTTTAGTATTCTTCAGTCCTGATATTTCAAAAGAGAAATATTATAAGGTTAGAAGAGGATAGACTGCAAAGGAGATAATATCTATGTCATGGGATGTTTACGTTGTTGTCTGTTTTGACAATTCTTTTTACTGTGGTATTACAACAGATATCGAAAGAAGAATAAAACAGCATAACGGAGAGTTATCTGGTGGCGCAAAGTATACAAGAGGACGACGTCCTTGTCGTTTAGCGTATAAAGAAAAAGCCGAGAATAGATCCTCGGCTTTAAAAAAAGAGTATTGGTTTAAAAAACTCTCAAGAAGAGAGAAAGAAAAATATATTTCTTATCCTTCTGAACCTTCTGAACTTTGAGATTCTGAA
>Ga0208791_1000029_pt1 | contig 69292 bp, 80 predicted proteins | sample 11_taG_FD_184084 | JGI IMG/M metagenome (GOLD analysis project Ga0208791, IMG submission 184084) | Marine viral communities from the Subarctic Pacific Ocean - 11_ETSP_OMZ_AT15265 metaG (SPAdes) (version 2) | ecosystem: Environmental > Aquatic > Marine > Oceanic | place: Pacific Ocean | collected...
TGGTAATGAGATAAACAAAGCCAAAGTTATCCCCAATAAGATCGCCGGTAAAGGGTTCACCTTTAAACAACCAGGGGTTCTCGTAGTCACACACTCACTTTTCTTCATAGTCCTGAAATATGTAGTCGTCTAACTTTTTGGCTTTTATTTTCTTGTAGTATTTGATTAGGTTATTGATGGCGTCTGATAGACCACCCGTTCCTTCTCGGTCCTTGTCGTCCATACTCTAATGCCGCCTTCATAGTGTGTCTCGATATACTATTCTCTTGACAAAAAGCGTGTAACCTACCGACTACAATATGGTCTAGACCCTCGGGGTCGGTAAAAATATAAGTTTGTGCATTAGGGTTATTCTCACCAACAAAATGTTGTTTCCCCCTCCCACACTTCTTCTTCGCCTCTTCAGTATGTCTAAAACCAGTATGGCCCCCAATAGATATTCTAACGGGTCTAATCGGTTCATCTTCTACTTCTAAAAGATATGGTCCGTCTATATCAAAGACGGCATTCAACTTACTATAATCTACGAGCATATCAAGTTGTGCAGGGGTAAGTATATTTATTATAACATACACCTACAAAAAAATCAATGGGTCTTACACCAAATACACCCCTGCACTGGCCGCCCATTATACCATACTTATCCTATTTTGTCAAGTGCCCTAGAGTTTGAATCCTGAGAAGGTATCTTTTTTGACATCTTGTTTGATACCTCCAACTACGTAACTCTCAACTTCTGTTTCTTGTGGAGCAACTTGGAGACCTTTAGAAGAAATCCAATGTTGTGTCCAAGGAAGAGGATTGTTCTTAGCAGCAACATCATAAACAGGTTTGAGACCAATGGCCTTCATCCTACGATTGGCAACCCACTCAACATACTTCTTGAGTAGAGCATCATTCAGACCAATCATACTACCATCTTTGAACAAATGGTCTGCCCATCTCTTCTCTTCGTTGACAGCCTTATCAAACATAGCGTACAACCACTCTTCTTCTTCCTTCATGATTTGCTTCATTTCAGGATCATCACCTGCAGCCCACTTGTTCAGAATGTTCTGGGTGATTGCAAGGTGTTGGTTCTCATCTCTGGCAATGAGGGAAATAATTTTTGCACTTCCCTCCATAAGTTTGAGTTCTCCAAATGCAAAACTGCAAGCAAAAGAAACATAAAAGCGGATACCCTCAAGAATGTTAACATTCGCAACTGCTCTATAGAGTTTACGTTTTACATTTTTGATACTATCTTGAGAGACATGTGTGTCCCTAAAATCATTTGACCACAGTTCACCATTGCCCCATGTTTGTGCACTGTTAATAAAATCATCATAAGATTCAGTTACACTCTTTGCTCTCTCCAAAATTCTAGGATCTGTAATAATATGATCAAAGATATCACTAGGATCTGGATAGATATTTTTGATGATATATGTGTAAGAACGACTATGGATCATCTCCATAAATCCCCAGACTTCCATACATGCCTCTAGTTCAGGTAGAGAACAGTAAGGAATGAATGCCATACCAGGACCACGACCCTGAATAGAATCCAACATGATCTGGTACTTCAAGTTAGAAGTATAGATATGCTTCTGTTCTGGTCTCAATGTATGATAGTCTGCCCTATCCTTCTGTAGAGATACTTCTTCAGGTCTCCAGAAGTAACCCAACTGCTGTGTTGTAAGTTTATCAAAGACCGGATACTTATATGAATCATATCTTTGAACCCCTAAGGGTTTACCAAAAAACATTGGCTGTTTCTTGGCATCATGAACTTCAGTATTAAATACTGTCATTCCCTTCACTGCACTCATACTATTATTAGTACCCACTGGTGAAACTTTAAACTGCGCAGGATTCACACTCTCCCTCCTCTACTGATTCTAGTTCGGTTAATAGATTATTAAGTTCAGACTTCTCTTCAACCACCTCATCAGTTTTAATGTCGTAGGTGTTTTGATAGTAAGAAGTCTTCCATCCATACTTATATGTAGTCAGAAGGTCATTTGCCATCTGAGAAACAGGGACTTCATTATCAGGATAGTTCTCTGGATTGTAACTCCAGTTACCAGAAATTGCTTGGTCAAAGAATTTCTGCATCACAGAGACAACATTAATATATCCCGTATTATCTTTCATTTCCCACAGAAGTGTATAGTTATTTTTCAGTGTCTGATATGAGGGAACAATTTGCTTAAGAGGTCCTTTCTTTGATTTTTTAATGGACAAGTAGTCTCTAGGTGGTTCAATTCCATTGGTTGCATTTGACACAACGGAACTGCTCTCTGAAGGCATTTGTGCGGACAGTGTTGAGTGCCTAAGACCAAAGGCCTTGATAGATGCCCTAAGACCTTCCCAATCATGATCTAACTCCTGAGATGAAATCTCATCAACTTCTTTTTTATATGTATCAATTGGAAGAATGCCATCGGCATACTTGGTTCTACCAAAGTATTCGCAGTGTCCTTTTTCTTGAGCAATCCGATTAGAAGATTTCAGTAGGTAATACTGGAAAGATTCTGACAAACCATGGACTGCGTCCCATGCCTCCTGAGAGTTGTAATCATACCCCAGTTTAGCCAGGTAATGAGCCAGACCAATAAATCCTACCCCAAGTGACCTACGGGCCTTTGTGGTTACTTCTGCGGCCCTTACAGGATAGTCCTGATAGTCGATCAGTTCCTCTAGACCACGGACAGAAAGATCACAAAGATCTTCCAGTTCCTCATCAGATTTAATCTTACCTACATTGATTGCAGAAAGAATACACAATGCAATCTCACCAGGCATACTCTCATCAATATGATTGATTGGATCTGTTGGAAGAGTGATCTCCTGACACAAGTTACTCATATTCACCTTGTCTTTGAAGGAAGAGTGACTATTGCAGTGATCAATATTCATGATGTAAATACGACCTGTCTCTGCCCTCTCTTTCAAAAGATCTAGAAAGAGTTCTTGTGCTCCGATAGTCTTTCTTGGAATAGACTGATCTCGTTCAAACCCCACATATAAATCATCGAACCTGTCAGTACCAAAGGAATCATACAAGCCCGGTACGTCATGCGGTGAGAACAAGCTAATTTCTGCATCCGTAATGAAACGTTCGTAGAAAAGTTTTGATAGTTGGATGGAGTAGTCAAGTTTCCTCACTCGGTTGTCTTCTGTACCCTTATTGTTCTTAAGAACTAGGATGTCTTCGATTTCGATGTGCCAGATAGGAAAGTGAACTGTAGCAGAACCACCTCGGATACCGTTTTGTGTGCAACATCTGACAGTGCTTTCAAACTTTTTAAGGAAGGGGACAACGCCTGTGTGTTGTACCTCGCCGCCTCTAATTTTAGAATTGATGCCACGAATTCGGCCTGCGTTAATACCGATACCAGCCCTTTGTGCGACGTATTTACCAATAGCCATATCACTGCTAAAGATACTATCGAGGGTGTCATCAACATCAACGAGAACACAAGATGCAAATTGACGGAGTGGTGTCCGAACTCCCGCCATGATTGGCGTTGGGATGTTGATTTTGTGTTTGGAGATTGCGTCGTAGTATCGTTTGACATATGATAGTCTAATTTCCTTAGGATAATCACGGAAGATTGTCAAAGCAATCATAATATACATGAACTGAGGGGTCTCATAGACCTCACCCGTGCTCCTATCTTGTACTAGGTATTTATCTACAACCTGTCGTAATCCGGCATAGGTAAACATGAAATCGCGTTCATGATCAATAAAAGATTCTACCTTGAGAATCTCTTCCAGAGAATACTTAACGAAAATATCCTTATCATAAACGTTATCATATGCAAGTTTGGTGATATGATCTGTCAGATTTGGTAGCTCATGCATCTTACCAAACAATCTTTTCCTCAAAGAAAACAAAAGAAGTCTGGCAGCAACAAACTGATAGTTGGGGTGGTCTAGATCAATGAGATCAGAAGCACTCCTAATAAGAATTTCCTGAATTTCCTCAGTCGTAATACCATCATAGAACTGAATACCGGAAGTCATCTCAACCTGACTTGCAGATACACCAGCAAGACCTGCGGTGGCAACTTCCACCATCTTATGCATCTTATCGAGATCTAATTTTTCAATGTTACCGTCTCTTTTAGTAACCTTTAATCCATTACTCATACTTTTTTCCAGGTTGTGAATTTTAGTTTTGCTTGTAATCCAGTATATACATTTGATTCTACTATGTCTTGCACATTATGTCCAGATAGAACCATATCGTTTATGTCTTTTTCTCTGATAGTGGTGGGCCAGATGACGACTCTTTCACCTCGTTCAATACATCGTTCAATTCGATTAACAATCTCTTTATTGCGGGGCTCGTTATCGTATACAAAAACTTTATCGCTTCTCTCAAGATCACGAATTTCACCGTCACTACCACACAGAGCCACACTATTGTTGATGAAAGTGCTGTCAAAGGGTCCTTCGACCACATAGACTGGTAATCTTTTATCAATTGTGTCAAGTCCATAAACTTTAGGGGCATCATCATCCAACATAATGGTTAAGTATTTAATAGGGTTTGTAGAGAGTGCTCTCCCTTGAACTCCTATAAGTGTGTTATTCCTGATAAGAGGAATAACGATTCGTTCTTCGCCGTAATGAATAGACTTAAACGTATCTGGTTTAATTGTATTCACAAACTCCATGAAGTTTTTAGCATAATAAAACTCACCACGGAGTATTGCTCTACTCTCTAGATATTCTTTAGACCTACTTACAAGAAATGCACTTGGTAAATCAATCACGATTTTCTCCTTGAAAGTTGGTTTGGATGTCTCAACTTTTTTGAAGATATCTTCCGGGGTTTGTGCAGCAAAGTTCTTACCGGTCTTCCCATCCTTGAACTTCTCAAAGATATATTCTTTGTGTGTCTCTGGATCTAAGTCCTTTAAGAAACTATTAAATGACACACTAATTCCACAGTTGTGACACTTGTAGTTAGTATTATTTTTAACCCGGTAGAGATAACCTCTAGCTTTGTTTTTTTGTTTCTGACTGTCACCACAAATTGGACACCGAAAGTTGTAAAGGTTTGCCTTCACCTTTTTGAACTTTGGAAGTCTGGAGGATATCAGATTGATGTATTTTACATCAATAAAATCCATGTTACCTACTAACAGTTCTTACCATTGTAGAGACAACCGGAGAGGTTGTCAAGGTATTGGGAAATGCTGTTATGACCTTCAACCCAATGGTCAATACAGCGAGACCACCCACTGCCATCCATACACGTTTTTCTAATTCACGTATTCTTTGCAATACCATGTCATGATCCCCGTCCATTTTATCACGGAGTTGGTCAATTTTTGTAAAGAGTACAACGTCAACTTGTTCTTGTTTTGATATGCGTTCTTCATGTACTGCAAGCATCCGACTCACAGTAGTATTTACTTCACTTAATTTTTCTATTGCTTTATCGATTCGAAGAACTATTGGCTTCAAATCTTCAATTTTTTGTTCTAATACGGCAACCTTAATTTGATGACTTTCCATGAGGTTTGAAGTATGGATTGAACTCTAATGCTTTTTTCCTGGCCTTTTTGTCTTTTCTCTTTTGACCTCTATCCATCAAGTCTTTAATAGCTTTCTTCACGTACTTGTTACGACCATCCAATTTCATAGTGGAGTCGAAACCAGCAGTAGGACCAGCAGCAGGGGAGGAGCCACTAAATCCACCAGATCCCCCAGGAGGATTTGCCACCATGCCTTCCTCATTGACACTGAACTCACTATACATTGCCGAACGAAACGCATCTACAAACCTATCAATTTTGTCTTTATCCATTGGTGATTCCATTAAGTGCATCTAAACAATTCTGATCTAATTCGATCTCATGTATATAAGATCTAGGATAATCTGGAAGTTTATCTAGAAATATTACAAAGGTTTTAATGCACTCCCACAAGTTTTTATCGATCTTATAGAACAACATTGGGGTTGTTGCGTCTCCAAAGATATTATAAAGAATAATAAAGTGGTTAATAAGAAGGTGAACCTTAAGTTCACCCGTGCCCTTATAACGTTTAAGTAACCTTTTAATGTATCTAAAACGACTTAGATCTTTATCAAAGTCTTCTCTAGTAACAGCTTGTGGGTTCTCATAATGTTTAATAGCGAAGAGGAGAAAGTTCTCCTCGTTCAATTCAGTAAATAACATCTAATTATGCTTCAGCAGTAGGATATGCGAAATCAACAGGTGCAGTGGAGATACCTGACATAGCAACCAGAGTTTCTTTCTTAACTCTTGCAACACCTTCACAATCGGTATAGGTTGTAACACCAACCCAACCTTCTGACATGCCATAGTAAGAAGGGTTAGAACCCAACAAACCATCTTCCTGATTTACACCATAAACCAATGAATCAGCTGTTCCATATGCTGCCTCACTGAACTTAGAATCAAGTACAGAAGACTTAGGAAGTTGTGATGCTGAGAAAGAAGTGGAAGCAATAGCTGCACCACTCAAACCCATAGTAGAACCAATAGTTACAGAAATAGTACTAGCAACAGATACGATTACTGCATCACCAAAGTATACACCACCCTGTCCTCTAATTCCAAATCTAATAACATCACCCTCAACAGCACCAGTAGTGCCAAAGGAAGTTCCAGCACCAGTCACCACTCCAGTAGCATAATTAAGAGATACTGTTCCTACCGAACTAATGTTGTCGTTATTACCCCAAAGTGTCATGTCTTTTTCCTGTAAAGGTTACGTTCTTTCAAATTATTTATAAAAACCTAGGAGAGAGTTTTAATCACTCTTCCCTATTCTTGATTGCTTTTGTTACTACTTCAAGTAGTTGATCATCCATATCAGTCTTGGTCAGCTTAACCGCCTTAGCAAGAATAACAAGACAGATCTCAACCATTTTCTCACCGAGTTCTTCATTCTCAGGAATTTTTGAAATAGCATCAGTAATAATTTTAGATGCAAGTGGAAGTAGGAATGCAAGCATGATGATTCTCTATACTATAGTATATATCGGATCAGTTACTTTTCTTAGTATCTATGATAGCACCTTTACCATGCTTGGCACGGATTTGTGCTTTTACAATATCCAATGCAGAGGGACCACCAACAGGTTTCTTCTTACCAAATGTATTTGGTGTGTTACTAACTGGTTTGTTGTAACGATTGTTGCCATCAACACCACCCCTCTCCATTCTTCTATCTCTTAGACCATCTTCAGTTTCTTCCTTTGCAAGTTTGGTTGCAGTGGCGTACATTACAGACTTGGCATCTTTACCATATCTTTCTTCAAATCCACTCTTATTCTTTTTCATGCCCTTGACGATATCTTCCTTTTCTTCCTCCTCACCAGGAGTCAAAGTTCTTTCTTTCAACTTACCAGGTTTTCTACCTTCCTTGGTATCTTTATCATTCTGAAGATTCTCAATATCTCTTTTCTTTTTTTCTTTATCATTATCATCACATTCACAGTCACTTCCTTCATCAATTTCAGTCACTTCAATTACAAGTGCACCAATCTGTCCGAAGGCTTCTTTCATCACGGGATTGATTGTGATCTTATTATCTACTTTCTTATCACCAATTCTTACTTCAGACTTACCTTCAGTCTCTGGTTCAGAAGATTCAATATCAACTACTTCACGTAGATCTTCTCTCCAATTTGAATGATTTTTTCTCATGGATTTCAAACTAGACACGTTTTCTCTTGTAGGTATTTATGAATTCCCTAATATTTGTCTTAGGACCTTTATATGGTTTGCCACCAGGTTGAAGATTAGTTTTATCACCCTTATCAAAACCAGGAGTCATGTCAACGGCATTCTTAAAGTAACCAGTAGTTCCTGTAAGAGTGTTTGGTTTCTTAGGTGTCCTCATCTTACGGTCCATTTTGACCTCAGTATACTCAGTCAGGTCTCTAATCCAAGACTTGAACATAATATTATTCTCTGTTACACAGATGAGATAGTTAGTTCCTCTACGAATAACCTTACCAACCAATCCAGTGTTAAGGTTTTCTACCAATTGATTAATCTTAAAGATATTGCCAGTGACATAATTTTCTCGTAGGTTCTTCCAATCAAATCTAGGTGCAATCTCCCAGAGAGACCAACCTTCTTCAACTTTCATTGCCTTACGAACAGTATTCATAATCTGTTTTGCAGCCCTATCATCTACAACATCAGGAACACCAGTCCTAAACAGTTCAAAATCATTCTCGGCTGCAGCCTTTCTCATCTTCGATGCAGACATTCCAGATACACCTTCTGCATCTTCGTCTCTTTCACCAGCAGAAATAGTTTCAATATTCTCAAAATCGTAGAGTTCGCCATTATATTTCTGTGCTAGGTTGTCAAACTCCCCAACTCTATCAGAACCAACAACAATCTTTACATCAGAGAACCCTTCATTATTAGCCAACTTAAGTGCGTCAAAGATAGTCTTTACACTCTCATCATTGACAATATTGTCTGCATGATCTGGGAAGACCGTCTTCATCATGTCAGTCTTTTGATTTGGATCAAGTGGATTCTTCTTTGCGTCAAATGATCTGGATGGATAGATTCTCAATTCTCCATCACCTGCAACTTGTTCTGCAGCATCGAGAAGTTTTAAATGACCAACTGTAGGTGGATTAAATCTACCAAACACTAAGGTAACACTCTCTCCTTCACGTTCTTTACTACCACCTTCTTCATCTTCACTACCAGATTTCTCACTCGGTTCTTCCTCTGGTGCCTGAGTCTTTTTACCTACCTGTTGTTCAGGTGCTTTATATTGTGCAGTCTTTGTATCTTCTCTTTCATTACCACCAGTTTTCTTATCAGTAAATCTAAGTTCACCACCCTCAGTTCTAGCAACAATATTACCAGCTTTATCTACCCAGTTTCCCTGTCCATCACCAGTTAGACCAAGTTGCTTTGCCCGTGTGGAAGCCTTAGTCTGTCTTGCCTCGGAAAAAAAGTTTAGGAAGCTTTTCATTTCTATCAATATCCTATGTTTTATTTATTAGAAAAACCTGTTGTTCTTATTATACTTGGCGAGGAAGGATTTTCCCCACACAGTGGCCTCTTCTTGAAGTGTCTTAAACATTTTACCGAGAGACTTATATTTCCCAATCCTTTCCATATCGACACCACCGTTCTCAACCATATATGAAGCAAAGGCTGCATCACCACCACCACTATCTTCTGCGTGTCTGATAGCATCACGATATGTACTCTTGATATTCTCCTGTTCTTCTGGCGATTTACCTACCATAGAAAGGAATACTCCACGATAGTAATTGTCAGAACCCATGGAATTAGATCTTGGTTTAGATCCCTCAACATTCTTTTGTTTATTGTATCCTCTTGGGAGACCTAGCGCAGTAATGACTTCTTTTGCAATCTTAGATTGTGTCTCAATAGAGTTCCAAGCACTTTTAATTTCTTTGTCTCCGCTCTCGTTTGCAACTACACCCAATTCTTTTTTAGCCTTCTTTAGTCCCGCCTCATGATTATCCATCATATCCATAAACACTTCAGGTGACATACCCTCAGCAATTTTTCCATCTTCAGTAACAAATGCTCCCATGAGTTCAGATTCTTTTGTTGGAATAGAATTTCTATAATCAAAAATGTCTGACCGAGTTTCCCAGTAACCGTCATCCTTTTCAGATAGAGGATCGACTTGCTTCTCAAAGAACTCCTCCATAGAAAGATCACTCTTTGCTTGGTTCACATTAGCATTCACAAGTACCCAGTTTTTTTCATGTTCTCTTGTTTTAAATTCTTCTAGATCACCTTCTGCCTTGGATGCTGGACGGATATGTTCAAGATCAATGTTATCAATATTTAAAGGTAGACCAGTGTATGCATCTACTCCGCCCTGTTCAAGATACATTTTCCACACATACTTGGCTCTATCAACACCACCATTACCTCGCAGTTCATTTCCATCTTCATCGTAACCTAAGAAATGATTTTTTCCAAGTTCTCCCTTACCTGCCATACCCTTTTTACCCCAGGTCTGTTTTAATTTCTTAGGTAAAATGTCAAACGTTGCATTTACTAATTCATCATCTACTTCATTGTCCCTAACACTTCTTACAAACTTCTCAACACTCGTCTTATCATCAAAGTCATAGGTATCAAACATTCTATCCTTTGACAATGCGAGTTGTTCTACATCAAACTTACCTAGAGAATTAAGACCAGCACCATTGTTTGCCCTACCAGTAAACTTATGTGCATTGGCTACTAGTGCAACAAAAGAGTTTTGCTTCTTTGCATCCATATTTGAGATGAGATCTTCAAATGGTTTGAATACCTTATCCATATATTTTGCATATTTTGCTTCACTCTTCTTCACTGCATCAGTTGCCTGTTCCCCGGCAAGTCTTCTAAGTTCCAACATTGTGTCCTGAAGATCAGCAATGTTGTCTGCATCAGGTTCGTCCTTAAGAAGAGCCTCAACCTCTCCAGTTTTTTCTTTAACTTTATCTTCTTTCGCTCTATTAAGAGCAGTCTTCATAGTGATTGGTTTAGGAGCACTATCTATCCTCTCCTGCTTTTTATCAGCCTCTTCCTGTTCCTTTCTTGCTGCATCAATCAACTTTGACTGTGCATCTATTTCAGCTTGTTCTTCAGCTTCTGCTTCTGCCGCAGCCTGTGCCGCGATAGCCTCTGTCTCTGCATCAGCCTGAGCAATCATGTCATCAGCTTGTTGATCAATCTGTGCCTTTCTCTTAGCACTCATTGCAGACTCTCGTCCACGAGCCAACATCTTTTTGACAGTCTGTTTATCACCAGATTCTAATGCCTCAGCATCTGGTCCACCAGGAACATTCTTGGCTTGTTGGTCAGTTACTGATGGTATTTCTTCTGGTTTAGGTGCGTCTTTTCTGAAGTCAGATAGAGTCTTTTCTTTTTCAGTCTCTGCCTGACCTACAGGAGAGTTTGCCATCCTACTAGTCAAGGGTTCTTGAGATGCAGGGACAAACTTATCACCCTTTACCTGACCAACATATTGACCTTTGTTATCATAGTATCTACCGAACTTAGATGTTACACCACCAGCACGTTCAGCATCCTTCCTTGCCTGAGACTCATCGTTCTCGGCAAGGTAGGCATCGGCCTTTCTTAGATATTTAAATACATCCATCTATCAGACATTCAATCCAACAGCTCTCATCTGTTTCTTCATTGCCTCGGCCTTCTCGGGATTACGTTGATAACCCTCTTCAACATCCCATGCGTCAACCTTTGCCTGAATGGCTTCCAGTTCAGCTTCAGAGAACTCAACACCTTCCTTCCTGGTCATTTTATCAACAGCGCGACCAATACCTTTCTGCCTCTTATCAATCTTCTTATCTTTAGGTGTTTGACCTGGATAACCGATTTCGGCATCCCCGGCATCATCTTCACCTTGAGAATAAGACCTTTTCTCAACATCCTTAGATGCTTTCTTTACATAAGAACCCATAGTTCCTTTGGAAAGTTCGTCAAGATGTTCAAGTTCTTCTTTCTTCATCTTAGTTCTGGAGTCCATTGCCATACGACGCTTGAACTGTTTGTCCGCCCCTTTGGCATCACCTTTTGATTGAGATCTCATATCCATGTCATAGGCTTTTTTCTTTGCCTTGTCTACGCGAGCAGTTCTCTCAGGAGTCATGGGCATGTAACCCTCCTTCTTTGTATCACACTCACAGGGTTCTTTACCACACTTCTCACACTCACCTTTCTTACCCATGGCTTTTTTGATAGCCTTGTCCTTGGATCCAAAGTATTCGTCCTTACCGGATTCTACTTTACCATCACCATCATAATCTTTATCAGCCTTCTTCTCATAGATGGCCTGATAGATGTCACCAACATCCTTTCTAACAGTACCTTCACTCATTCTACTGGAGACTTTATTGGCAGCATCACCAACTTTCTTCGCTGCTTTACCAATCATCCCTTTGATACCAGACTTGATACCAGCCTTAGCATCTTTGGCCTTACGCATAGTCTGTGCAGATGCATTACTTGCACCTTGCTTCAATCTGTTTGCTTTATCCGTTGCAGACTGCTTTGCATCTCTGTATGCACCGTAAGATTTAACTGCACCCTTTGCAGCCTTCTCCTTTACCTTACCCATGGCACCTTTCAGTGAAGACTTCACTGCGGACATTTTCTTTGCCCTTGGGGACTCAGTATCACTACCGTAAGTTACTCTTGCTTCTGTAAGTACTTCTTCAAATATTGCTTCGCACTGTTCGACACTATAACCTTCTTCGAAAAGTTCTTCAAGAACTTCTTCAGCAATATCATTCAACTCAGTTTGATTGATCAAGGAGAAGTCCATCTCACTGATTTCATCCTTATGAGAGTAAAACTCTTCTTTAGCTTCTTTGTTATGAACAGCGGAATACGCTTCCATAAAGTTACGCATTGATGAAGACATCTGATTAATCATTACTTTCTATATCTTTATTTATATTCTCTAGATATTCTCGTTCGGATGAATACACAGAAGAGGGGTCGAGATAAATCTCAACACCCTCTTGAATACTTGGTATCAACCATTCATGTACTGGTAGGCATGCTTCCCAGTTGACAGGTTGAATACAGTTCATAATAATTACAGACCAGAATGCTGCTGTGTAATTTAAAAGTGTGGTCACTGGTCCCACACCAATTGTTTAGCCAGGGTATCTCTCAACTTATTAATACGCTTCTCATCAAAGTGTGCGAAGTTAGGATACTTCTCAACCTTCTTATAATAATGAAGTGCATTGAGGATGATAGTATAATCCTCCATTGAGAGTTCAAACTTCACAAATCAACTCCTACAGAAGAACTACCGACAACTCTAGTGTATAGATGTAGTGTACCTTCCTGTTCACACTTCAAATGCCAACGTGTCATAGTAATTACATTGTCTCTAATTGCTCCAGTAAGCATTCCACGTCCACCTTTAGTCATACTAGAAAACATACCATAACGTGTTGACCAGACATAGAATACATCGTCAATTAATTCTGCACCCTCAGGTACAACAACAGTGTTTTCAGCTTTAGTGATTGTGTTCATTTGATTCATACTCTCGCTTTGTCTTGAAGTAAAGTTTATAGTAAGGTTTTTTCATTTCATTCAAAGTATTCATATCATCTTCAAATCCCAGGTATTTGCAAAGTTGATAAGAACCTTCCAACTCACTAATCAATCTTAGTATGTTAGCAGGGTGTCTCTCAAGTCCACCAAAATCATACTTACTCATAATACAATCTCAAAAGGATATAAGTTTTTTACAACTGTATTGGGATCTAATTCAGATTTATGTACCCAACGATATCGTATACACTCAAATTCAGGATCCCAAGTCATAACGCAAGTATAATCAGTCACGTTGCCTCCAATCATCAGGTTTGTCTTGCTGAAACCAACTCTTAATGTCGTCAGCATCAGTGAATCCCTTTTTGTGATTGGATGGATCGGGATCTCCTAAACCCATCCTATTCAGAAAATCGTCTGTACTGCCCTCTTCAATCTGTTGAGAAGATTGTCGTCGTGCTTTTTGTAACCAATCACGAGCAGTAGTATGACTCTTTGCCAACTTCTCGGCCCAGATCATATCATCTAGTTTAACTTCTTCACCATTGGCAATACATTTACAGATGAATTCTAATTTGAGTCTGTACTGAGTAGAAAGCATATGAGTTCACTCTTTGTAATATTTATTCTGTATCTGGTGTGTTATTCTTTTTGTTAAACCCAAATGGACCGGCAGATTCTTCTTCTAGTGCTACCTTTAGTGCAACACCACCGATTGCTTCCATACATTTAAGAACGTCTTCTGTCTTAGCACCTTCACCAAGTTCTTTGGCAACGTACCAGTATTTTGGCCAGAATGTTTCTCCTGCCCTTTGATAATCATCAAGTGTTAGTAGTTTCATAGTTTTGATAATACTTCTTTGTAAATGTTTTCTGCGATGGCTTTCATCATTAGAGGTGGTACCATTCTACCAACCCTCTCAGATTGTTGTGAATGAGAACCAGTCAAAATAAAATCATCAGGGAGTGATTGAAGTCTTTTGAGTTCTTGGATTGTGAAACTTCTATCCTCATTCCAATGAATCAATCCACCACTCGCAGTAAGTGTTGGTGCTGCTTTGAAAAATGATGCTCTCTTGGTATTGAAACAATGACCCTTCTCATGATAATCCATACCAGATAGAATCTTTTTAGGATTCTTTGGCATCTTTTTGACTACACTTTGATAGACACTACTGTTCAACATGTGGTCAGTTAGTCTATTTACATCCTCTGGATCATTCTCTACACCATCAATAATGTCAGATATGACAGTTTCTTTGGGTGAAGTGGGAGGGAACAATGTAGATACAGTAAGAACATTTAGACCAATCTTATCCGCAATATCATTACGAACTGCAATAAAGATTAGTCGTTCTCTACCTTGACCAACACCATGAAAAGATGCTCTCATTACTTTTGATGTAACAAGATAACCAATCTCCTCAAATGCATTAGTAATCTTAGCATAATAAGTCTTTGCCTCACCGATTGTCAACCCCTTAACATTCTCAGCAACAATAACCTTGGGTTGAATTGATTTGGCAACACGAATATACTCAAAGAACAAGTCTTCAATGTTCTCTACCTTCTTACCATCAGAGTAGTTCTTGGTCTTACCCCAACCATCAGAGTGTTTAGCACCCTCACCACGACACATAGACCCTGCTACAGAGAATGCTGAACAGGGTGGTGACCCATCAAGAATGTCTAGTTCCCCAGGTTTCAGACCAGTGATCTTGAGGAAGTCACCGCCTACCAACTGTTTGATGTCATCAGGAACAATATGAGTTGAGGGATAGTTTGCAGCATAAGTCTTTCGTGCTTCCTCTACAAACTCATTAATACACAGAATCTTACCACCAGCAAGACGATAACCAGTAGAGGATCCTCCACCGCCAGCGAATGTAGATATGACAGTGAACTTGGCTTGTGCCTCACCGTCATAAACATCTTGTAACTTATATGGTAATTTCATATTGGTAGAACTCCTTCACCAGTAGATGCATAGTCGGAAGCCAAGTCCATAACTCTCTTCCTCTTACGATTATTTAGCATTTTATCATCTAATAAAGTTTCAAACAAGTGGTCAATATTAGAACCAAGTTGAAGATTGATATGATCCTTTACATTAGTGACTCTATCAAATTCTTTTTTGAATGCATCTCGTACAACTTGTTTCTGTTTGGGTTGATTCAATTCAAACCAATCATACTTGAAGAAGTAATCTCTTACTTCATCATGGTAAATGTAAGGATGTACTAGTTTTATATCTCTCTCATTTGACAACTGTTCGATCTGACGAAACCCTGTCACATTATGTGGCATAAAATAATTACGTCTGAACTGATCAAACTTTTCTTTCGGTTCTTTGAAATGAAGGATAGCTTTCTTACTCACACCATAGTAACCATCAGCACCAATACCAGTTAAAAGATATGACTCTTTGATGTGAGGGAAGACATATAAGAAGGGGAAAGTACATTCAAAGTGTGTTTTCTTCCTACAGTCATAGTCTTTGACCAGACGTTTAAAGTCATCTACAAGATTATCCGTAGGAACAACAATAGTCTCACAGTCCCAACCAAACTCCTTGCTGACTTCTTCAGCTTTGTTTGCATCATAAGACTTATCACCTTCAAGGTGAAAGGTATATGCAGTAATTTTTTTACCAAGACGATGGGCAGCAAAACCCAAACTCAGACTGTCTACACCTCCAGACAACAAAATCCCCACAGTATTTGTGGGGACTTTATGAATAATGATATCCTTAAGGATGGTATCAATCATTTAATTGCAATAACTCCAACGAACTGATGATTTCTCCAGAAGATCTGACAGTCTTTGAACCCTGCAGTCATCACCATATCTCTCAACTCAGACCATGTATTAGGTTTCAACATATCACGAAGTTGTTTCTCCTTATCCATGATTTGTTCAGCAGAGAAGGTCTTTCTCTTGTAATCATAATGATTAAAGGTAAGAAGTTCTTGAAAGAATGCATTCTCACACATCAACTTCTCGGCAAAGATGAATGCACCACCCTCATTGAGACCATTATATATCTTATTGATAGTCTCCTGTCTGGTAGTCTTGGGCATGAACTGTAGGGTGAATAGTGATGTTACCAGAGAACAGTTCTTGAACTCATAGTTAATAACATTACCACGGACCCATTCTAATATTGCACCAGGGTATTCTTTACGAACCTCGATATGACGTTCTTCAAGATCATCATAGAAACTACCAGCAAGTTCTACACCCACATAATGTGCATACTGACGATTAGGGTTGTTACCAATAATCATCTTGGTAAGTTTACCTGTGGAACACCCAACATCAACGACTTTAGTATGGTCTTCTACAAAGTATCGTGAGAATGATACAGTGTCCTCTAGAAGGTTTGAGTAACCTCTGATACTATCGTTGATATGATTATCAAATCCTTCAGGAGAATGTGCAAAAGAAAAGTCGTATGTCATATTACTTACCGTGTGTTTCGTATTCTAGTGCGTCGTCAATTTTTTTGTCAAGTGTTGCAATAACATTACGAACATCTACAATTCGTGGTGGAATACATGTGGGGTCAAGAGTATAACCCTTTTGTTCTACAAACAGAGCCTGACGAACTACTGCTGCTTGTTGTAAATTTAGTTCAAGATTAATCATAGATCTCCTCCTTATGATAGTGCTTTAGAAAGTTCTGCGTTGATAGTCAATGCCACATCTGAGGGAACATTGGCATATTCTGCTTTAAAATTACTGTCTTGAATAATAATTATGGCACATCCCTCGTCAATTTTAGTTTTGCTTTCTTCAATCATAGACACACTTTCTGGAACTCCATTACCATCTTCAAACCAAGCAAATTTTCCAATAGACCTTTCCTTAAAAATATTAGGAAGATCATCTCTCCAATCATTCCATTCAGGAGAAAGTTTACGACTGACAAATCTTGTTGAAATCATATCAACAATCTTATTTAACTCATCATCATCAAAGAGAAAAGAAAAGTGATTTCTCACAATATCTTTAATTCCTCTCAAACAACTGCTATTTGGATTCCTAATAACTTGGTCAGCAAGCGCTCTACGAACGATTCTTCTCCAACTCTTACTAAACTCCTCATCAAAAGATGGAAACTTTTCTTTAAGTTGATCTACTGTTATTTTTACTTTTTTCTTATTTCTTGTAGTCATACATCTCCTTCTTGACGGTTTTCGGAATACTGAACATCAAATGTTCCTTCTGGATAACGAGCAGAGAGTTTCTCTACATTCATTGAAAGAATTTCATCGAAGTCAGTGTCAAGTGCCATACATGCTTGTGCCATGTACCACATAATGTCACCCATCTCACGTTTCATATGAAAGACATTCTCTTCGGTATATGGCTTACCTTGAAGAAACATTTTCTTTACAACTTCAGCAAACTCACCAGCCTCAGCAGTCAAACCAAATGCAGCAGTCATCAATTGAGTGACATTACAATCATCTTTGACTTCAAGTTCAGTGAGTCTTTTTGAAAGAGTGGGCCAATCAAGACTTGGTTGACTTGTTGTTTGACGAACGAAATCAACATATTTGGTAGGGTCGATGGTCATAGTTTTAGTTGTAATAGTTTCTTGTTGTCGTAGTTTCATTAGAACTTGAACCCTTCAAATGTCTTTTTGGGTTTGTCATCATAAGTATACTCCTCATCCTTCTTATTGTCAAGAAGGTCATCCTGTGCTGTTTGCTCACAATCGTATAGTCTCATCTTGGCACGATCAATACCAATCACAAATCTCTTGTAGACGTTACCATCATTGTATCTGTTCTTCAATTGTTTTACAAGTATCTGTCCCAAGGATTCGAGCTCTTCAGTACTAATAAGGGCAAACATAAGATCAGCAGTAGCAGGGAGACCAAAGGACTCAGAAGTATCAGTAAGCTCGACATCAGAGCTACCATAACCAGAACGAGTGGTCTGCGTGGCAGATACGATAGGGACGTTTGCTTCGCAAGCCAATCCTCTAAGTTCTTCAGCAATGCTTTTAATAACTGTATATGAATTAACATTACTACCTCCCCTATACCTAGAGGAAGCACAAATATTGAGGTAATCAATAAAAATAATGTCAGGTCTAAATGATTTCTTAAGAGCAAGCTCATTGAGAAGTGCGGTAAAGTGTCCACTATGTGCACTCGCGGTTGGGTATTCTTTGATGATAAGTGTTCCTTGAGTCTTTTGTGCGAGGTTTGTTACCTTCTTCTCAAAAGTCTGTTTAGGAAGTTCACCTATGTCTTGAATATTTACATTCAAAAGATTGGCATCAATCCTTTCCGCAATCTTCTCTTCAGCCATCTCCATAGTAATATACAATACGTTCTTACCAGTAAGAAGAACAGAAGAAGCCATATGACACATAAACAAAGACTTGCCGACACCAGTCCCAGCAAGGGCGATGTTGAGTGTCTTATTAGGAAGACCACCTTTTGTAATCTTGTTAAAGAAGTCCAGGTCGAATGGAATCCGATTCTCTTTTCTGTGGTAAGACTCATACCGCTCTTCGTAGTCTAGAAGATAATCATGACCAACATGATTATCAAAACTTACAGCAAGTGCATCAGAAAGAATAGAAGGGATTGCATCAGGAGCTTTATTGTTATCCTGACCGTCTGCAATCTGAATCGATTCCATCAAAGCCAAATAGATGGCTCTTTCTCTACACCACTTTTCAGTGGTATTTAATAACCAATCGTGGTCTGTTGGTTCGTTTTCTAGACAACTAATGAGTTGAGTAACTTCCTTGAAGTTAGACTCATTGATGTCACTTCTCTTCTCAATCTCAATAGAAAGAATCTCTTGAGTTGGAACATCATTATACTGATTTACAAAGTCGGTTATCTCCTCAAATACAATCTTTTGATTAGCATCTTGGAAATAATCTGGTTTGATGAAGGGAATACATTTTCTTAAGAAGTCTTCATTATGCAATAGATTCTTGAGTACAAGAAATTCAACCTTCTCCATAACTAAACTCTTTCCGTGCGATTTGATCTAATTGTTCCATCACCTCTGGGGTGAAGTATGTCTCTGGGTCTTTCAGGATTGCCTTGGCATAGACTTTCTTACCGTCCATCTCATACCGTCCAGCAACATTCTTCCACAGTCCACCAAGTTCTCCTAGCTCAAGTAGACCATAATAACGATCAAGACCACGATGATCGTAATAGAGACGAATAGTAACATCCTTATTCTCCTTGCTTAAACGCGACTTAGCAGTCTTTGCCTTGATAAGGTTTCCAACGACTTCCGTTCCATCCTTTTCTTTCTTCTTACTGAGATAGATGATAGTACTAGCAGCGTACTTAAGACCACTACCACCCCCCATTTCTTTAGTAGGAACGTAAGAGCCAATAACATCGTAGGTATGATTGGTAACAATCATTGGAATATTTGCTTGACCAAGTTTCAATGTTAACATCCTAAATGCACCTTTAACAAGTTGAGATTTAGTCATGTCTCGAACCTGTTTATCGTTCAATGCATCAGTTATCTCCTTCTCAGTCGATAACATACCCAAAGAGTCTAACACGAACATACAAGGTTTACGTTCGTCTTCTGGTGTCTTCAAATATATATCAACAGCCTGTAGTGCCTTCTGTCTAAACTGTTCAATTGTTACGACATTCACAACAACCAGTCGTGTTAAGTCAATCCCACGACTTGAAAGAAGAGATTTGTTAACTGCTGCCTCAGTATCAAAGTACAGACAGTAACCGTCAGGATTACTGTCCATAAAATTCTTAACCACAGCGAGACTAAAGAAAGTCTTCCCAGTAGAAGACTCACCAGCAATGGCAGTAATCTTATTCCCAGAAACACCACCAAATATACTACCTGAGACCAGTGAATTAAGAACGTAAGAACCCGTGTCCACATAGGTTTCCGTGTCGTCGATGTTTGAGGCAAGTTGGGTATACTCATCACCAATCTCTTTTACAATATCTTTTAAGAAGTCCATCAGGCAAAAAACGAATCAAGGTTTACAGTTTTCTCAACATGCCATCCAATAGCATCAAGAATGGTCTTGAGTGGTTCAAGGAAAGCTTTGTTGAATTGTAGGTCATAATCAACGTACTTGTCAAGACCAATCTCACTAGGGAAATCTGAAATAAACGAGATTACATTTTCCCTAATAATGTTTGGTTTCTTGAGGTAGATAAACTTAATCTTCTCACCATTGTTGATATAAGAATACTTATTTGTCAGACCATACTCTTTAATATAATGATTATATAGAAGTGCCCCACGAACATGAATAGGAGAACCCTTACCGTAGATAGTTGAGTAACTCTTATGTTTCTTTACATCAGAAACTGAACGAGGGAATGCAATCTCTTCTGGTCGCATATTATTAAACTTCTTCCGAGAGTCTTCGATGAAATCAATTACCTCATCCTCAGTACCGTTCATCATCAACTTAAGAGCATCCTTAATCATCTTTCTACAGGGTGCAGGTGTAGATGATTTGACTGCCTCGATACCCATAATCTTCAGTTTAGGTTCTGAATATCTAACCCCTTCACTGTCCCACACATTGAGAATGTATCTCTTTTTTGCTGTCCAGATTCCACGGTCTGCAATATTCTCCCGTTTCATCTGCATCTTCTGATCGTATGCATTTACATACGTCGCAAGTTCCTGGTAAGACTCCTCAATAAAAGGTTCCAACTTCTCTTCGCAGATCTTGTTAAGTATGGACACAACCTCAACCTTATTATCAGACTTACTAGAAAGAAATTTATCAACAATAGGTCCAAAGTTAATATAGATTGAGTCAGTGTCAGATGCAATGACATAATCCGTATCTTGAGTTTGTAATAGGTTATTTAGATACCCGTTTACCTTGTTCTCAATCCATCGAATAGAAGTTTGTCCTGAAAGAGTGATGGCTTCTGCATTAGCAAGTTTAAAGAAACGAAAGTATTGATTACCAATTGCACCATAACAAGAGTTCAATGCAATCTTACGAGCCATCTGGAAGTTATTGTATTTTGCGATATCTTTCTCTAGTTGTTTAGTGGGTTTCTTCTCATACTCTTGTTGTGCTTGGAGCATTTTCTTCTTATAAATCTTACGCTCTGCATACATCTTCTCCATGAGTTCAGGCATAAACCCTCTAATGTCCTTACGAAACATTGCACCATTAGCACAGACTGCATAGTCCTTATACATCTCAAAGGTGATCTCCTTGTTTAAGATCCTATCAATAGTTGCGGAAGGATGTTTCTCTTCAATCAGAGTCTCTGGAGAAATATTGTATTGCATCATCAGGTGAGGGTACAAGGAGTTAAGGTCAAACGATACCACCCAGTCATAGACACCAGGAATAGGTTGTTTTACATATGCACCTTCATATCTCTTCTCCTTATCACTTCTATCTCTAGGAGGTACAACAATGTCTCTCTTCTTGAGATAATTATAGATGATGGTGTCCCACATACGAACTTGAAACATAACATCGACATAGTTTACCTTAGCATCATATGCCATGGTTAATGCCAACTCAATCAGTTTCATCTTGTCTTCCATACGGTCAACAAGTTCTACGTCAACAATGTTATAGTCTACAAATTTTTTCCAGTTACCATCATAGAACTCTTTGAACGTATTGAACTCTGAGTGGTCCAACTTCTTCTGACCAAGTTCTACTTCTGCGATATAATCTAATCGATACGACTCCTGTGCTTTATAAGTAAACTTCTTATAAAGTTCAAGATAATCTAGAGTAGTGACCCCAGCAATATCAAAAGTATTGAACTCTCTACCTTTAATAAAGACAGCTTCTTGACTTACAATGCCCCAAGGAGAAAGAAGTTTCAACTTCTTGAGTCCCATTATGCGATCGATTCTTCCACATAAGTATGGAATATCATACAGTTTTACGTTCCAACCAGTTACAATTTCTGGTGGGTTCCGATTCCACCAGGCAATGAATGAGTTGAGCATGTCAATCTCATTTTCATAATGGTAATAAGTTACGTTACTCTGGGATGGCGTATATCTATGTCTACCCCAGGTTGTAATCTTTTTAGTTGTGTAATCCTGAACAGAGATAGTTAACATCTCTTCAGAGCAAGAATCTGGATCAGGAAATCCCTCTTCAGACTTAACCTCAATATCAATCGTTATGAGATTGATCTTTGTAATGTCAAACTTAATCTCATCTTCAGGATAGTTTTCAGAGATGTATTGAAATGCATATCGGTCATTACCATAAATCTTGAAATTATCTACGCCATCATACTTCTTGTAGAACTCTCTACAGTCACGAATAGAACCCGGAATAATAGGTTCTAGATTATCTCCCTCTAATGTTTTATACTTTGACTCTCGGTTAGAGTTAACAAAGAGAGTTGGTTGGAACTCATCTTTGAACATGACACTCTTACCATTTTCATAACCACGGACGAGAACATTGTTTCCAACCAATTGAATGTTCGTATAAAACTTCATTCCTTCACCAGGCTCTCGTATTTGTCTCTCAGTTTACTATTGGGTTCCGTAATCGTCAAGATTTTGTCCGAGTGAATCATGAATGTGTTTTGATTCGTGATATTGATCAACCAAGGTTGTAATGTCATATTCAAGTCATCACTCAAAATAAATGGTTCCGTCATTTTGCAATCAGGATCTCCAATTTCACATGTTATTTCTTCAATCTGTGCTAACAGAATCTGTTGATTCATCAGAACTAGCACTTTCAGATTCTCTAGCTTCATACTGGTCTACTCCGTCTTGGTACATTGTTTTTAATTGATTCACTGGTTCAGTAATTGTAACTACCCAGTCAGAAACCACAGGAATCACTTTGTCAGAACTTAGTGGCATCCACGGTTGAAGTTGAATTTTAGATGGAACTTTAGCACTACCTTCTACCTGACTCATGTCAGCAACAAGTTTTACTCTACAAGGATACTTAAGATAGTAACCAACTACCTTTTCCTCAACAACCATTTCCTGAATATCTGCGACTACATCTTCCCCAGATTTCAGAAGTAAAAGTTTTACAGTCATTTTTTTTATAATTTCCTAGTTTAATTATACCAATAAAAAAGCGGGGTGTCAACTGGCAATTGCCAGTTACCCCGCTGTCTATGCGACGACGATACTCTATTTAGAGATACTCTTTGCGCTGATGATGTTCTGGAACAACCTTTGTAAGGGTCACTGACAAAAGTCCGTCTTCAAATACGACGTTGGAGACTTCTGTATCTTCAGCAAGGGTCCAGGATCGCTCAAAGTTTCTTCTAGCCAGACCCTTGTGGATAAACGTCCCTGTCTCGTCAGATGCCTCTTTTTCCCCCCTGATAAAAAGTTTTCCATACTCGGTGTAAGCATTTACTTCTTCCTTTTTGAATCCTGCTAGTGCGATTTCTAAACGCGTTTCTGTACTATTTACCTGAACTACGTTGTATGGAGGGTAGTTCTGTGTAGATGCGTTGAAAATTCTGGTAAAGTAATCATCCATACCAATAGAATTTCTAGTAATCTGATGCATTAGCTGATCCAAATCTGCAGCATTATACTTCGTTAGATTAGTCATTTTAAGCTCCTTATTAAAGCGAGTTTGTGTTGTGTGGACCCTTACGGCATCCGATGTATTTATAGCGCAACAAAAAAAGTAGATACAGTATAAACCGTATCTACCTATAAGGGTTTCCGACTTTTGTAGAGACCGCACGAAAGGAGTCTCACACTTATTTATTCAAGACATAAAAAAAGAGGGTGTGGAAACCCTCCTGTCGTTATTTGGATTTTTGGGGTCAAAGTCAGGATCATAGTCATCTTCTCTCGGATCTATATGGGAATCCCACCAAAAGTATTGGCATTGATCTAATCGTAAATGACGTAGTGGTTTACTGAGTTTCATTAACCCTCCTCTTCGGTTTTACCTCTCTTACCAATATTATATTTTTGCTCCAGAATCCATTCTTGTTTGTCCTTATAAGACAGAACTTTAATTTGATTCAGTGGTGCAATATCAAGAATTGAATCTTCATTGACTATCGTAATGAGTCCCCAATCAGCAAGAAGCTTAGTAATACGATTCCTACGCTGAACATCGTTAATAGTAAGATTAGCGTATTTACCATCTAGAGCAAACAACTCTTTGAAGTGAACGATAAAGTACTTACCCTGTTTATGAAGGATATGACATGATTGATACAACTTCTTTTCTTTTCTAGAAGCAACACCAATGCGAGTCAGGGTTTCTCTGACTTTAAGAAAGTCATCAGGTTCATTTAATCGGATCTCAACCATTTGGTCTTGAGACCAATCTACCTGAGGTTCAGCAGTCTGATTCATTTTTTTCCACCAGTGTCAAGTCGTTGTTTGATAAAATCAATTTGTTCATTAGATAGTATTTTCAGTACCTGAGATGCTTTCTCATTACTATAACCATAGTATTGTTTGACAAACTCTAAATCTGATACCTTTTCCTTTCTAAGCCAAGGAGAGAATCTCTTCCTCTTTCTCAATATATTTAGATAAAAATTATATTGCATATCTTTATCTAGGAAATGATACTTATTCATTTCATTAGCAAACAAGACACAATCCAAGTGACCTGACAAACATTTATTAATAATAAAGGGGGGATATTCTTTAACAAGAGTTGAATCTTCTTCGATAAGATTCTCTTTGGTAAAGTTGATTGAATTCAACCAATCCTTCAATTCAGTAGTCATATATCAGAGAATCAATTTTGAACTTGGGGTTTTGATGGGAGAGAACATCTCTTCATATTTTTCAACTAGTTCGTCATTTACATTGGCAATGTAGACAATCCACTTCTTACTAATTTCCAGTTCCTTCTCGGTTCGTTTTAGAAGAGGAGCATAAGGAGCGAAACCAAGTTGTCCATCACCTTGATTAAATGCAACGATTGCATTCATGACAATAAGACTTTCATCTTTATCTTCAAGGACTTCTGCCACTACATCTTCACCAGAAGACATACGAAATACTTTAACGTTCATAATTTTGTTCAATATTAATGTTTTGATAATACAAATTGATGGCCATACCACCCATAACCATCCAGTAGATTACAAGCATAGTCATGCCAACTTTGGTTGGAATACTTGTCATTTGAACTCACACTCAACCATGATCTCGGTGAGACAAGCCAACATATTTATCTCTTGGTCCGCAACGAATCCACTTTGAAACTGATACTTAGCAATAATGAGGACAGCAGCAGCAATCCCAGAACCTTCCAAGTGTGTGTATATAGCATCGTAAATACTACGAATAAGTACACTAGGATCATTGTCCAGATTATCAACGACCCACTTTCTGACTTTAGAGAAGTCTTTAGCTTTGAGACTCTGGAATAAATTGTCTGTTTTGACATTACTAAATGCTGCAAGAATACCGGTATCAATCTTTCCACTGACAGAGTATCGTTGTAGTTCATTAAGAACTCGCCTCCAATCAGGAAAGTGTTTCTGAATTAGTTCGACAAGTACTTTCGGATCATATTCCACACTCTCCTTCTCAAGTATAGTCCTGAGACGGTTGAAAAACTTGGCTGCAAGTTCCTGTCGTTCCTTTCCCTTAATGGCAAAGTCGATGACTGCACATCGGGAGTGGAGGGGGGCAATGATCTTATTTTTGTAGTTGCAGGTGAAGATGAATCTACAATTGCCAATGAACTCCTCAGTAAACGCCCGTAGGCAGAGTTGTACATCTGGGGTTGTGTTGTCAGCTTCGTCAATGATAATGATTTTGTGTTTAGCACTTGACGAAAGCGATACGGTCGAAGCAAAATTCTTCGCATTGTTTCTGACAGTATCAAGGAATCGTCCCTCATCGGATCCATTGATGACATAATAATCTACTCCTAATTCATGACAAAGGGCTTTGGCCACTGTGGTTTTACCACATCCAGGTGGACCAGACAAAAGTAGATTAGGGACTTCACCTTTCTCTACAAATTGTTTAAATGTATTCTTAATCCCATCAGGAAGAATACAATCTTCAATAGTTTGTGGTCGATATGACTCAACCCAAACAAATTCATTACGACTCATCAACTTTCCTCATAATAAAAGAATCACCATTATCAATAAATTCTAACATATCTCCTTCTTTCCATCCAGTTTCCTGGAGTATTTCTTCTGTGAAGGTTAAAATTCCATCGTCACTAACTTTCAAAGTAGTTTTCATCCAGAGTAATCAATAATAAATTTATCTTTCAAGTGCCAGTGAATGTCATCATGCACTTGTTGCATTGCATTGTGTTTGATTGCCCAGTGATCATCATCATCGTTGATGAGGACAGTGACTTGGGTTTTCACATCAACTCTAATTACTTTCATCACACCCACTCAGGTTTACGATCGGGAATACGGAGATAGTTATTTTTTACCCATGGTTTAGATGCAACATACATTTTATACTTGGTATAAATGTCAACTGTTGTATCATACTTGAACTCATCAGGTCCAGCAAATATAAAAGGAGTTGTTTCTTTACCAGATCTACCAGTAGGATCTCCAGTTGGTAAGATTTCCTTTGCAGCATGTAAGGTATTGAGACATGTGTGTACTTTACCATACCTTTGTGTGTACTCATCACAAAGGGCAAGACCATGATGTAAAAGCCACTGCCAGTTCATCACAAACTCATTTGCCCAGATGGTGCAAGGGTGGTTACGGAAGGCACCTTTCTCTGTGCTGTATGGGGTTCCATCGGCCTTGGGTAAAGTACCGAACCCATGACCCCACTTATCTGAACAGACGATAGCAAGCATCTGACAGGTCTCTAGAGGCATCTTGACAATGTGCTTGTCAGGTAGAACCTTGGCGCTCTGCCATGGATTCGAAGAAGTCACGAAGATATTCATTACTAAAAAATTGCATCAGGTATTGCACACCCCAGTTTAGTGTGCCTTCAGGAAAAACGTCAACCTCTCGTTCCAAGAGTTTCAATGCTGTTACAATTCTTTCCATTCCACACACTTGTGCAGTGGCTTCAGAAATTTTCATAAACTCAGCATAGTCTTTATCACTACCTTTCTTCACACCATTGACATAAAACTCTCTTGCTTGACGCATGAGTTCTTCAGTTTCTGGCAAAAAAGTAATAGTCTCTTCTCTAAGAGGTATTGCCATGTTCTTAATACATGACATACTAAATTTCATTACCTCTCGGGTTTGTTCAATTGGTAATGCGTGTTCTAGGCCATCACGGAATGCATATTGAATTACTCCATTAGAACATTCCATGACACGAAGAACAGCAATCTTGTCTAACTCGGAGTCAGGAAGATTACCGTATTGTTCTTTCCAGTCAGTCATAATCAACCAAAGGTAGAGTCGGGTTCAAGTGCGATGTAGTATTGAACATCGTAGTTCTGATTACTAAAACGAGACAACAACTTAGAAGATACAACTACATTATAGTTACCAGGAATAATCTTCAGGTTCTCTTCTTTGAAGTTGAATACAAAGTCAGTATCAGTCTCACCGACAATGATAGAGAAGTCATTAGAAGTGTCATTCTTCTTGTCACGAGAAACAAGTTTGATAACACCATTCTCACCAATAGCAGATACATCAGGGAGTTGATAAACCGATGCAGCCTTCTTGAGTTTCTCAAGTTGTTGACTGGTCAGTTCAAAACATACATCCTCAGAAGGAAGTGTAATCTCTTTCTCAGGTGGAGCAACAATTACAGAAGGGTCAGCAAAGAAATACTTCGAACGTGACTTACCTTCTTTGATGACAACATACTGGTCCCGTTCAAAATCAAGGTCAGGAGAAGAGTGAAGAGACAAACCATTCAAGAATTGGTTCAGGTCATAGATACCAAAATCTTTAGGAAATTCTTCAGCAACATTAGCTTCAACCAGGATGTTCTTCATCACTGAGATTGAACGCAACTTACTACCTTGCTTGAACAAGATAGATTGATTGATAGAAGAGAAGTTCTTAAGAAGACCAACAGTGGATTCAGACAGTTTCATAATTAAAATGTTTCGTAGTTACCTTTAGGTTGCTTGTTAATACCAGAAAAATGGTAGAGAAGAATACAATAGTGTATTGCCTTCAGAATGTCCATCTTTGACTTTCCACCCTTCTTACCGAAGCGGGAAAGATACTTAATAGCATTAGATCTACAGAAAGCTTCTGCGTCACCAATACTATCAATCAGATCGAGTGTTTGAGTCTTAGACTCTTTAGAAGTATAGTGAGATTGATAAGTCCCTGACAAGTAATCACGAACTTCTTTTAATGCAATGTCTTCGTTGTACTTCCAAAAATGTACTGGTTCAAGATTTAATTTAATCTCATTAGATTCGGTCAATTCAATTTTGTCCTCATTAGAAACAAGAGGGGTCCATTCGTACCCCTCCTCTGGTAAAGAATTCATGTGATCATATAATAAACTCCATGCGTTCATTCTATCAAGTATCCTCCTCAGTGTCAACTTTCATCTCAAAATCAGCGTCTACTTTATCATAAAGTTCCAAGAAGGAGGACTTAGTTTCATCATCAAAACGATTGATACAAACTTGAATTGCTTTACTCTTGTCACCAAAGATACTGTAAGCACGAACGATGTGAATCAAACGACGGGTTGAGATAACATCTTCAATACCACCATCGTAGAATGTCTTACGAATGATATCAGCCCAGTCACAGAGATGCTTACAGAACTGTCGGTCTTCAATACTAAGGTCTAGAGCAATTCCTTCTAGAATTCTCTGTTCAGTCTTGACCGTTGGATACTCTTGTTCGAGAGTAATACAGAAACGTTCTAAGAATGCCTCATTAAGAACATTGGTTCCAATAAAACGACCGTCATCGCTGCCTTTACCTTTAGTATTTGCAGTTGCAACAACATTGAATCCCTCCTTGGGTTGTACAAACTTACCGGTCTTCTTCAAGAAAACACCTTTACCTTCAAGAATAGATTGAAGACATAGGATTTTATTAGATGCCAGGTCAACTTCATCTAGAAGCAACACTGCTCCACGTTCCAGAGCCTCGATGACTGGACCGTTATGCCAAACAGTTTCGCCATTAACAAGACGAAAGCCACCAATAAGATCGTCTTCGTCAGTCTCGATAGTAATATTGACACGGATTAGTTCTCTCTTGAGTTGGGCACAAGCCTGTTCAACCAAGAAAGTTTTACCATTACCAGAAAGACCCGTGATAAACGATGGATAGAATAGACGAGACTGAATAATCTTTTTGATGTCTGTAAAATTACCAAACTTGACGAAGGTATCGTCTTTTGCTGGAACTAGATCTTGTTCTCCTACAGGAGTTGCAGGAGTTGCGTGATAGGTTTGTTCTAGTTGTTCTTGAACGGTAAGATTCCACTTGCCGCGACCAGTCTTATATTCGTCTAGTTTTTTAGTCACAGTCTGATAGTTGCAGTCATTCATTGAACACCAGGCACGAAGGTCACCAGAAGTAACATTTTCGCCATACAGTGATTGAAGAGAAGTGACTACGTATTCTTTTGATAGTGCCATGATGTATGTGGTGTGGTCAACAAAGCTAATATAGTCCAAAACCACTCGTAACGGTGAGTGGTTGGGACAGTTGTCAATCTGGTCAGGAGATCAGGTTGACGAATTGACTAAGTACTTTTCTATTTAGAGACTTAGCCTTGAGATTTTTGGCAAATGCTGATTTGATTTTTGATTTAGATGCTCCATCATCAACTTCAAACTCGGTATCATTATTCAAACCGGTATCTAACATACCAAAGTAGGAAGTATAACCAGAATTTTTAATCTCATAGAACTTTTCTTTACGAACAACTTTCATAAGTTCATCACTAACTTCCATGTACCGACGTAGGAAAGGTTTGAATTCATAATTAGAAGCAATACGGATGCCGATAAGATTTACATCAGGAAAACTTTCTTTCAAGTCTTTCAATAGAAGTTCTGTGAATTCATAGTATTGACCAGGAACTTTATAAGTGTGTCCAGTCTTACGATTACGAATATAATCACTAGGACTCATTCGAGCAATAGACATCTTACCACCCATGTAATCACATGTTCTGAACACAGGTAAGTGATTGGCTTCACCATCAGTCAGAATAATAGTATTAACTTTTTGAACTCTATTCTTCATTTTAAACTGAGGAATAATCTGATGAAGACAAACAATCGCTTCATTCAAGGGAGTACCAGAAAGAGAAAAGTTCAGTGGAGGTTCATAGTTTGCATTGAATGAACAAGAATATGCAATTCGATACAAAGACAACATCTGCTTATCAAGTTCTGCCTTTCGTGTATCACTAGTAAAGAAGTGAAGGAGATTGAAGTCGGGAGAGACTACTAACATATTATCTCTTACATCTTGATATTCAATATCTTCAAATTTAACCCTTGGCATATACCGTTGTTCTGTATGTCGGTTCTCGATGTAGTTGTTACTGAATGCATATACATCGAATGGAATATTTACTTTCTTACAGAACCAAATCAAATTGAAGAGTTGCTTTATGGTAGAAAGAAGAGTAGTACCCATAGAACCTGACCAATCAAGAATAAAAATAAGACCATGATTCTTACCATCAGGTAGTACATTTACCTTCTTAAACAAATCCTCATTGTATTTGTAGGTATGAAGTTTAGTACAATCCAGTACACCAGTCTTTGCAGTCAAAGACCGTGTATATGCATCTGCTGACTTCTTACATTCAAACTCTTTTACAAGATAGTTGACTTCTTTTTGAGTAGATGATTTAAACTTATTATACTCACTGTCAACATAAGTAAAATCTACTGCCCGTATTTTACGGTATGTTCGTGAATACTCGTCCCAGTAAGTTTCTTCAGTAGAAAGTTTTGTCCAGTGGTCATCTATCTCTTTATGACATTTTGCATTAGAGATAATAATTTGCTCTACATCAACCTCAGGGACCTCATGATATTCAGGATTTCTACCTTGTTCAGTTATACCATTCAGTTCTTGAGTACCTTCATTGAATGTTTGGTCTGTCTGAACTTGTGGTTCCTCCTTAACAGTATCCTCACTAGAACCTTCCGTAGAACCTTCTGTAGAACCTTCAACCTCTGGAGTTTCTGTACCGGATGTTTCTTCTTTCTCTGGTTCACTATCAATAGAACCTTCTTTGTTTTGACTGGTAGGAACATTTTTAACAGTTTCTTGTTCTTCTACCTCACCAATACAATACTTGTAAAGAACTTCTGCCGCAAGAACTGCTTCATCGAAAGTTTCTGTTTTACCTACGATGTCTAGAATATCTTTCTCTTCACCATCACCTATAGGCACATTAATGAAGTTACCGATCTTATAGTAAAGATTGATACGATCAGCAAGATTCATATCTCCAAGGTCTTTATCTCCAAGTTCAAAAAAATCTTGATCTGATAATTCTTTATAACCTTTATAGAAACTCTTTGCCAGACCAGGATACCGACGTTTCATCAGTTTCTCAATACGAGCATCTTCAGTGACGTTCACAAACTGTTGAGGAACTCGATCTTCCCAATCCCATTCATTAGGTGTATAAAGGGCATGACCCACTTCATGACCTACCAACATATCATATACACTCTCACTGGCCCGTTTCCACATAGGAAGAGTTAAGACTCTATTCTCAACATCAAATTGTGCGGTTTCAATATTACGATTCTCAACTAAAATATCTTCAGTGGCTAGAAGTTTTGCTAGTTGTGATTTGATTTCGTAGTTGACCATAGTCATTTCGTTTCCGATAGACATAGTATATAACAAAACCCAACCAAAAAATGGATGGGTCGTACAGTTCTATTATTGGCATATAGACCAATCCCCTTCACTTATTAGGTGAAGGGGATTTTGGTTTTAAACTCCTTGATCGTTTTTATTCGGTAAGAATGTGACGGCAGAACCTCCTTGCGGTGCTATCGATAATTTCGCAATCGGAAATACATTGAAAGTAATCTGTGACTTGATCTCGTGTCTCCTCATTAGTTGACTTGTCATCCCATTGCCATGACGCCAGTTCATTCCGTGATAAAAGGTCTTTCATAGTATTCTCCATATCACTGTATTATATAGTCTACTTTGTGTTAGTTTACTAACATTTGTATATTTGTAAAATAACTAAACATTATTTTTTTGAACAGTTTATATTGAATACTATTGATCTTCTGTATCCTTCATCGTCAAATGGTTTTACGTAGTGGTACAAATTTCCAGGGATAACATACAATCTTCCAACGATGGCGTCTACCGTAAATTCAGAATCAAATTCCCTAGAACCATTTGAGGAACATAGAGCGGTATGAGTAAATGCATCGGTTCTAACCAATGTCAATCCTTCAGATTTTTTTGGGACCTCAACATAATATACACCGATAAGATCTAGTTTTCCGTGATTATGAATTACATTGTAAGCACCGGGTCCATTCTCCAATAACCAGGAAAATATTTTATCGGCAAACAAGTTAGTATGATTTGATTCTAAGAAGTAATTAACAAACTCCTCAGTAAGATCAAATATTTTTTTTATATGTTGGAACTCAGTTCCAAGAGTAAACTGTCCATCATCATAACTACATGGTTTTGAATGCCAACCATGAACATTGGTTTTTTTTATACCAGAATCTATATTCCTAAGATTAATAAAGTCGGATCTGACATCATCAGTATTGATAAGAGAAGTCAAATCAGTAGACACGATAAAACTAGGAAATATATTCGTATCAAGAAGGCAATCTGAAAATTTACTCATACCTTTCTAGAGAATCCTTTAAACTTTTCAAATCGAATGACTTGATTGAATTTATCTTCAATACCATCCTTATGAGAAATGACGAACACATTTGTATTTGGTTGTCTATACCGAATAATTTTCATGAAGTCATCTGACCCACTCCCATCTAGACTACTATCACAAACTTCGTCTAGGATCATCAGGTTAGTGTTGACAGAATTTTTAACTCTAGATATTTCTCTCCAAGTAAAAAGTAGAGACAAGTCTATTCTCATCTTCTCACCTTCACTGAAAGATGCGTAAGAGAAATCCTCATGAATCGGAGATTCAATCGTCTCGTTAAACTCTTCATCAAGTTTAAAGTTGATATAGAAGTCCATCATCTGGAGGTAGTTATTTACCTGTTGGTTGATGAGAGGAAGATACTTCTTAATAATCTTCGCCTTGACTCCACCGTCTTTAAGAAGACTGTATACGAAATCATGGTAGGAAATATTCTCTTTCCGTTTAGTAAGTTCATCATATGTTTGGTCAAGTGTACTTCTTAAGGTTTCTAACTTTTCATGTTCAGTATTTCTGTTCTGGATCTGACTGGCAACAGTTTGAATTTCTGATTCCAGTCCCCTAACCTGTTTCTGTAAGCTAGAGATCTGTACATTGAAAGAAGAAATTTCATTAAGTACTTTTGTAGTGTCCTTGGTGAGTTGATTAAATTGTGATTCTCTCAACTCTTCGTCTTTAATTGCACCTTGGAGTTGTTCATACCCCTCACGCAACTCTTCTGCTTTATTTTGAGAATCACTAATTCTATTTACACGGAATGATTCTTCAATGTCCTGGTCACAGGTGGGACAAACCGTATTTTCACTGAAGAATTTATGTTCCTTTACAATAGTCTGTATTCGTTGTGACAATTTACCTTTGACATTACCAAACTCACGAAGTCTTTGTTGAACTCCTTCAAATTTTTCTAATGATTTATTGAGTTCGGTCAATCTATCTTCTTCAGTTAAACTTTTCTGAAACAAGGTTTCGATTTCGGTATTGATAGATTCAATACTATTAGTCTTTGTGGTAATGTCGTCTTTACTTTGACTCTCAAGTTTATCGATAAAGTCTTTTTGCATATCGACTTTATCTTGAATTGATTCTTTCTTCAACTGTAGAGTCTTTGTCTCTTCACGAATGATACGAATCTTGGATTTGATTAGATCATTCATCGATGAGAAGATTTTAATATCAAGAAGATCTTCTACAACTTCTCTACGACTAGATGCGGGTAGTTGCATGAAAGGAACAAAGGTAGAAGAACCTAATATCACAATCTGAGTGAAACTCTTATAGTTCATCTTTAGAACATTCTGTTCCAACCACTTCTGTTGGTCTATCGCAGAGTGTGATTGATCTAACTCCTCACCATTACGAGTAATCTTAAAGATATTTGGTTTGATACCACGCTGAATTTTCCACTCTACACTGTTGACATCAAACTCAATCTCAACCAAACAACTCTTCTCATTTGTAGAGTTGATAAGTTGTGCCTTATTAATCTTACGAAATGACTTTCCGTACAAGACGAATGTCAATGCATCAAGAATAGTTGACTTACCTGCACCATTGGCACCGATGATAAGAGTGGTTGCAGTTCCATCAAGAATAACTTCTGTTGGTTGATTACCAGTGCTCAAAAAATTGGCCCAGGAGATTTTCTTAAAGGTTATCATATTCTTCGTCAGGTGGGATTACAATGTCATTGGGGGTGATCACAGTATAACGGTGATCGTGCATTTCACAAGTTTTTATCATCACTTCATCATCTACTTCCAACACAGTCATTTCAGGATAACCAAGTTCTTCTAATTGCATAGAATATCTTGTTGCATCATCTTCTTCCATAAAGATATAAAGAACCTGTTCTCCATCATCATCAATAACAGAATATGCTCCTTCTTTTTCTTTACCTACGACTGTGATAATATGCATCAAATAACCTCACATGCTTCCTGATATATTTCTTTAATCAGGGATTGAATTAATGGTTTATTTAACTCGGTTTCAGACTCATCAATATATCTACTTAAGATAGACATAGTGTCTTCTGATTCTTCTGCTTCAAACTCTTCACTCTCAATGAGTTGAAAGTTCTCTACAATCTTAAGGTCTGCAACACCAGTTGAATACAGTTTGTCAATGAATTTTTCAAACTTCTTGATGTCACTTTTCTTTCTTACGATGACCTTGACGATCTTATTCTCATACTCTGTAGTATTGAATGTTTGATGGTCGGTATCTTCGTAGTAGATGTTATAGAAGAGTCTGTGAGGATTATTTACCGGAGTGTGTTCTAGAGATTCTGTATCAAAAAGAGTGAAACCTCTGGCATCTTTGACATCACTCCAGAACATTTCATAGGGATTACCGAGATAATAAACGGTCCCATTGTCGGATCGAGTGTGATAATGTCCCGAGAATACTTTTTTGAACTTATCAAAGGATCTACTGTCGTGACCATGGTCCATGACGATTTGACTGTTGACTTTGAATCCATTGAGTTCAAGATGTCCCATTGCGACTGAACACTTGGTCTTACTGATAATCTTATTGGTTTCTTTTTGGTTCTCTTCATTGATCCAAGGAATAAAGAGAGTTTTAAGACCGCCCAGTGACACCTCTGTAGGAGAAGAATAAACCTCAACATTATCATATTCTTTCAGTAGAAGGTCTACTGCATTAACTTCGTTCGTGTTCTTGTAATATGCGTCATGGTTACCAACCATAAGATGCATTTTGATACCTCTTTCTTTAAGAGGGTCGAACACAACTCTCTTGGACCACTTTAGTGCTTTGAATTCAATACCCTTACGACTATCAAATGCATCACCCATATGTACTACAGTATCGATACCTTCCTTTTCTAATGTAGGAAAGAAGATATCATTATAGAACTTTTCAAAGTAGTCGTGAAAGAGTTTCGAGTTTTTACGAGCACCATAATGTGTGTCGGTTATGATACCAATCTTCATTACTATTCCTTAACTTCCCAAGACCCACCAACACCACCTTCTAGATTGACCACAATATCTTGTGGTTCAACAGGAGTATATGGGTGTTGGGGTTTGTGTTCTCTATCCATAGGTAAAGATCCAGTCAAATCTCTACGAGATTGGTTTTTGATAACAATGAAACAATCTTTATTATACTTACGAGTACCGATAGGTGACTGCCACTTTCTATTGTACTCTTCACCAACATCAATACCTGAAACTTGAGTACCACCAAGTTCTACAGTAATCTCGTCATCTACAGACCAACCAAGTTTTTCTACATAACTAGCAACTAGTTCATTGATAGTTGGTTCTTCTAAGATACGTTCTTCTGGGTCAAGACTTCCATTCATAATCAACCACCTCTTAGTTTTTGATGTACTGCATCTTTGATGCTATTATAGTCAGAGTAATTGCCACTGTCAAGTTCATTAGAGTCGAATACTTCATCGAAGTCACTCTTCTCAAGAATTTTATTTTTAATTTCTAGTTGCTTCTTCTCTTGAGAAATCCTTCTCAGGAAGGCATAGTAGATAATCTGAGTGAAGTATGCAAAGGGATTCTTTGACTTCTCTGGATTAAAGTTATGAATATATCTTACACAGTTTTCAATACCATCACAGATCATATCATCCTTGAACATGTAGTTCACGAAGTTAGGTTTGTATGATAGATGGTTTGCAATCTTCAGGAAACATTCACCAATATACCTAGGAATAACTGGTTTGGGTTGGTCATTGAGTTTTGCTGTTGCAACCTGTGCAAAGTAATTCTCAAGAGCATTCAGAAATTCCTTATTGTTTACATAGTGTTCTGTACTTCTTGGTTTTGGCATAATAGCTTCAAGTCTTTAACCCGAATAATGTGTTGTACTTATTATAACATGACCTTATCAGTTCGACAAGTGTTGACAAGAATACAAATGCCACATAGACTAGGCTTGTCCCGGTTGATAGATAAGTTATAGGTTCTTAGAGATTATAAAGTTTCTCTAAAACTTCTTTTGCATCATGAACATTAGAGATGTAACCCATCTTTCTATCTAACTTCTGAAAGTTACCTTTAGTAGACTTTCTTATGTACTCTTGATAGTTCATAATCATTTCTAGATTTTCAGATTCAGACATTGTAAGAACATCATCTAGATTAATTACAAACAGATCTTCATGAGAAGTCTTTAACCATGGTTCAAATTTATACCCAGTAACAGAACCTCTGCTCTTTACAGGTTCTATCATAATGGGATTTGATACCAGTAACATAGTTCTATCATCCTCATCAGATGCTGCTACCTTAGCAAATATTTCGTCACCACATTTAAGTTTTATGGTGGCGAAAAAGTCATCTTCTATCATATGCTCTCCTTGTTTAGTCTTTTATGTCAATAGTTAAAATATCGTAGTTGAACTGTTCAGAAACATAAATTTTGATACGTTCAATAAAATGATTCAGTGTATAGTTTTTTCTTGAATTAATTGTAAAGTCATCTGCAATATCATAAAGTTTGGCACTCACTTTATCTTTGCCTTTACGTAGGACTCTACCAATACTCTGCAAGTTCCGAATACGAGATTTTGATGGAGAGGCAAATATTACATTGTGTAGATTTTTAATATTAATACCGGTACTGAATGTTCCGTATGATGCAACAATGATAGCGTCTTTTTGTGATTCAGTAATGAGTCTGACTTGTTCCCTATCTTCTGCACCAACACCACCGTGAATAAAGAATACTCTTCTTCCTTCACTTACCTTATTATTTATCATCTCATATAAAATTGCACCATGAGACTCAACACGACTGAATAATACGAGAGTATTACCTTTCATATCACAAGAAAGATTTGTAATAAATTTATTTCTCATCTCGTGAGAGATGAGATGCTGAATCTCATCCTCATAGGTATCAAACTTTTTGGGTCTATACTTTAATACGAGACATTGAATATCAAGTGTCGCAAGATGACCTTCATCAATCAGTTTTTTTGTTCCAGTAACTTTATATGACGGTCCAAACAGTCCCTCTAACACCCACTTATGGGTCTGTGTCCCGTCTAATGTTCCTGTGAATCCATATCTATACTTTGCATGATGTAACTTATCCATAATCCCTACAAGAGACTTAGACTTAAACAAGTGTGCTTCATCACCAATGATGACATCATAGTCCTCAAAGAACTTTCTATCCAATTGATAAACAGACTGCCAGGTGGTAATAGTTACTTCATTTGTATTGACCCTCTCACGCCCTGCGTAGATACGGTGACAGTGGTTCTCTGGATCCCAACCATAGTCCTTGAAATCTTTATACATCTGCTCTACAAGAGATGTAGTGGGAACAACCAATAGAATTTTATTACCTTTTGCTACATGGTACCTGACAATAGTGTAAATCATAAATGACTTACCAGATGCTGTAGGTGATATTAGCAACTTACGATTATATCTTAACGCATCATAAACTGCTTCTATCTGATAGTCTCTCGGTTCAAAATGAGTAATGGACTTCATATAGTCCTTGACACCACCTAACGACACAAAGTCATTAACTTCGAATGGTGGTCCGTAAAATTTATTATTCTCAAACTTATATGTGTAACCTGAAGTCTCACAAAATGCAATAATTTTATCTAGAAGACCTACATAGATCCTCTTCGTCTTCATATTATAAAGATGTATCTCACCGTTCCAATGCCTACTCCTATACTGTGGCATGAACTTTTTTGATTCCACTTCAAAGGTAAAGCGGTCTCTGAGTTCATACTCTACATGTGGTTCGGTTGTTATTTTTAGATATACTTCGTTTACCTTCTCAATTGTCAAATGAGACATGATGTAACTTTTCAGTTACTATTATTTATTACATATTGTCAAATCTATGTTCTAATATAATTCTATAAAAATTATCTCTCATCATGATAAGGTCTTCTTGTTCTTGAGCATCACCACCAGGCCATCTCTGAACTGCCTGAGATAAACCTGTGTGAATGAGACGAATACCTTCTATAGGTAATTCTATATGATAATAACCTTCCTCATCCATTAACCTGCCCCAGATGTGAACCTCATATAGTCAATTGAGTTTTTAATTTGATATGTTCTATTAGTTATCTGTTTTAAAATCTCTTCAATATACTTCAACATGACATCGTAATATTCTATCTTCAACGAAACTCCTGAGAGTTTCTCATCTGCGTCAAGATACTTTGACATAGTGTCTTTATCTCGGATCTTTTTGGGAAACGGATTTTCGATATAAACATCTGGATCTGCCTTACCTGCGTAGAATTCATATCTCTCATGACGAATGTTTTTCTTTTGTTGTTCTGCTTTCTTCCTCAACAACATGAGGTTATTATAAATGTCATAATATTTTGCATGCAAAACAGGAATGTTTATGGATTCTGTATGTAAGTTATCAATATCAATTTTAGAATCCTTTTCCCACATCTCTTGGATTCCGGTCAAGTCAATCATTTAACAACAATCAAATGGTTCTATCGTATAGTTAAGATACTTGAAAGTAACGTCAGCTGTCAAGTATTCCACATCAGTCAATGTTGAGTCAAAGTTAATGTCAGACAGACTAGTCGGAAACATGTCTAAGAATTTGACTACAAACAACGGTGTATTTATTGCACTGAGTATCGTTAGAGTCCCATCAGAAGTTAAGTTAATCTCACTTCGTTCTTCTTTAGGTACATCCCAAGAGTTTTGAAATTTATAAATCTCGTCTAGACTATCTGGAAACCCAAGACCCCTCATCCAGTTTTGGATTTGCATATAGTTCTCAAGATTTTGATCGATCAAAAATCTGATTCTTAAATCATTAAAATCTAAGATATCACCAACTCTAGGTATCATCTTTAGATAACTGGGTTGATTTGGAGAACCGAGTGTAAATCCAGGAACATTAATTGCGTTACCAAAAAACCCAACTTTATCAGCTTTTGCTACTGAGAATCTAAATCCAGTGGCTTGTAAGAAGTTTCTATCGGTAACTTGTCCTGCGAATGAGTTTGTCATTATTCGTTAATTACGACTCCAGAATATCTGTGATGTTCTTCATTAGCATCTCCTTCATTATTAAATTGCTTCCTTTCAGTGAACATTTCTGTCCACTGATCATTCCCTTTATAATAAACTTCTTTGTTACAAACGAGTTTCTTAATATGAGATGCCATGGGTTTAAGGCAGTGATGTATTATTTATCAGAGACCCGCATCGGTTAATCGTTGCTCAAGGGTTTCGATCTTTGCCATTGCTTCTTGCAATGCCTTAATTGCCATCCACATCATTTTTTGCTCTTTAACACCCTTCCTTGTAGTCGTCGAATTTGTGTCAAAAGTTGATAGGACTTGGGGGCTAACTGTTTCAATTTGCTGAGCAATGACGCCATAACACTTATCTTCAGAATTGTCTTGGTCATTAAAATGGAATTGCCTCAATGTCCACTGCTTAAGTTCGCTCCAAGTGCTATCCATGTCAACAATGTTTTTCTTCTCGCGTTCGTCAGAAAGATTAACATTACTGCCAGAGAAATTACGAATACCTCCGTCTAGTGAAACATAGTATCTGTAACCATTTCTCGTTGCATTTGTGTTATAAATATGATTAACATTGAGATTATCTGATCTGTTAGTAACTACATCTACAGTTGCTGCAGAGCCTCCTATTATTTTTACGCCAGGAACACTGGAATTGGATGCACTTGTGGTGCCAATTAATACCCTGCCCGAGCTGTCGATACGCATCCGCTCAGTGTCACTTGTCCCGGTATGAAACTGAAGTGCATCACTAGAAGTTGAACATGTAATAGAGGCACGTTTGCTATTACCAGCGTCTTCCCAACCAATTTTTCCAATATCACCTGCGTCTTGACCAAGCGTAATTCCAAACTGTGGAGTAGAATGATTTATACCAAGATTGCCACCAGATGTAATCCTCATCCGCTCGGCGTCATTCGTGAAAAATGACATTGAATCGTCATTATGGTCATACATCAATCGACCTACGTTAAAGTCTGAGTCTCCAAAAAATAGTTGTGATGTACCTGTATCACTTGGTGCTTCTATTGTTAAAAATGTACCGTTACCTGTGGGTGATTTGATTACTAAACGTTCACGGTCGTCACTAAATCCTGCAACTCCAATTACAACTCTACCCGAGCTGTCGATTTGCATGCGCTCGGCAGATGCCGTATAGTCGAAAACCTTAAGCGCGCTTGCTCCGTTTTGGATACCGTAAATCTTAGAAGTATTAGTATCATTAAGAACTACACCAATGTTGCTAGTTGCACTAGTTCCTTGGATATTTAATAAGTTTGAATCCGTGACAGTAGTTCCACCAACTGTCATATTACCACCAGTTACCTGGAGACCACTCTGTGCAGTAATAATACCAACGGAATCAATATTACTTACATCTTCATAAGTGAGTGTACCTGCAATGGACACCTTGTCATTAGACCCACCAATAGTAATCAGATTACCACTACGGGGATTGATATTATTAGTGAGAATATTTGACATCGATCAAATTACTTTTTTACTATTTATCAATCAGTTTCCATCTATAACTACCAGCTGTCTTCCTTTTACCACTACATGCCATACTTATCATACTGACAGACACACCCGCAAAATTTGCAGCATCCTGCAAACTATCAAATACTTCTTCGGTATCAAGGTTTATTACTGATTTGGCCACAGCTTTTGATAGGATTTTTTTCTTCTCTTCCGAACAGGGGATACCATAACTACCACCGTCTCCACCAAGGGTTGCGTTATACTCTGGTTTAATTTTATCAATCCAATATACCTCCCTAGTACCCTGGTCTTCTTTACTACACTCCTCTAATATACTCCACTCAAACATATCTCTACCATACTTGATAAGTGCATTAGGGAAAGGGTGGTTATATCCTTTATTATTTGCATACCACCAGTGTGTGCTTTCTCTCTGTCTCAAACGTTTATAAGTGGTGCGACCAATATAGGATTTACCATTCTTTTTATTAACGGCCTGGTAAATATATGCCATGATTATTTTTAGCTTCTTAACTTATTTATAAGAGTATGCATAAAAAAAAGACCCCCCGAAGGAGGTCTTGATAATCAATGAGGCTAGAGCCTACATCAAATTTTTGACAGCAACTCTTCTGTAGTAACGGTTGGAGTTGATGCGGAGTCTGCCAAGACCCTGAGTTGTACCTTCGGCAAAGGGGTTCGCTACGAGTCCGTAACGAGTCTTGAAGCCGATTTTGGGTTGGAAGGTGTTCTCTCCAACTGCACGAACCATCTGAAGAGGAACGTATGGGCAGTAGAACAAGCCAGCGTCATAAGGTGAAGAACCCTTATAACCAACGACGTAGTACTGATTACCACCAGCCGCGTTAGCAGAGGTCAGGTTAGCAGAATATGGGTCGATGTATACACGGAACTTACCGTTGATCGTACCAGCGAATGTGTTACCCGTGTCATCGACATTCAGGTTTGCATTCAGTGCTGGGGTGTAATCAAGGATACCAGCCATGGTCAGTGCGGAAGCAACGTCTGCGGAACACAGAACCATGTTGCCCTTTCCTCTACGAGTTCTTTGAGCAATCGCGTTAGCGTCTCTCTCGATTTGGAACAGAAGTCCTTTGAACTTCTCAACGGACCAACGACCATTGGAGTCAACGTCCAGGTCGAAGATACCAGCAGTTGCGGTGTTAGAAACAGCGCCTTGCTCAGCAACTTTGTAGATGGTACGGATAACTTCTCTGTTGATTTCCGCAAGGATTTCAGTAGAGAGGATGTTAGCCAGTTCGGCTTCAGCGTTAAGACCGTGAATAGCCTTAAGGTCTTGTGCCAGTTCCAAGCTGTACTCTGCTTTCAGAGCTCTAGACTTGGCGGTTACGGTGACTTTCTCGATCGAGAAGGCCATCTGATTGAACTGATCGCCAGTACCTGCTCCCAGGTTCTCAGCGTCACCAGTCTGCATTCCTTCACCAACGTTATATGGTGAGGGGTTCGTGGTTGCGGTACCAACGGGGTTCAGAACTGAAGGGTTAGGACCATTCTGTGAGGTAGTACCAAGACCAACAGGGCCATCGGCGAAACCACCTTCAAGATTGAATCCATCATCCTGACCAGCGAATGCTGTATTAGCTTCGTTGAACAGTGCTTCGTCGCCAGACTGATTCTCATAACGTGAACGCATCGCGAAGATGAGTCCAGTAGGTCCGTTCATTGGTTGAACGCCAGCCAGGTCATATGCGACCAGGTTAGGCATTGCACGTCTGATCAAGGAGATCAGTACGGGGTCGAAACCAGCAACAGGGCCGGATGCGGGGGCAGAACCACTGAAACCAGCAGGGTTACTACCTGCAGAGTTAGTGGGGGATTCCATCAGGTTGATACCCTGACTGAATGCTGCTTCCTCACGGAGGAATTTTTCTTGGTTCTCGAGCAGGACTGCGGTTACGCTTCTACGGTGTGAATCCTTGATTGGATCAAGGCCTTCATAGTCGAGAAGTGGACTCCACTTTTCCTGCAGATGTTCAGATTGAAACATTTGCTTTACCTAATAGTTTGTTTTGTTTGAATGAATGTTAAATTCAGCTTTTGAACGCACCCAGTGTTCTGAGATATGCATCCATGGATCCTGCAACAGGAGCAGGGGTACTATCCACACCCTCGGAAAGGGTTTGGGGAGCGTCAGATTTTGTAGTTGGAGTTCTGGAGAAGTATGACTCCTTCAGGGTTTCCAGCTTTTCACGATATTCTTCTTCACTTTCAAACTCAATACTTTCAGCGAGTGAAGCGAGCTTCTCTTTCTGTGTAGCGGCAAGGCCTTCAGAAACGTTATCAAGAATATTGTCAGAAACTGACTCGGCAAGACGCTTGTTCAAGCCGATATTCTTATCAATTTGCTCGTTGAGTTTTGTCTCCATATCATCAAGTTTGTCTACCATGCTCTCAAGAACATCATATTTTTCTTCAGGGATAGTTACATAATGCTCTTCAAATAGACCCTTCATTCCAGAGAGGAAGGATTCTGTCATTTCGGTCTTGAGACCATGTTCGATTGCCAACTCATTCTCAGTCATCCACTCTTGGCAGATATACTCAAGATACGAGTCAACTCTTTCAGTAAGAGATTCCTTAAGGGTTTCTCTTTCTTCGTCCAGTCTGGCTTCAAACTGAACTTCCAGGGTTTCCTGGATTTCTTTGATTTTAGAGGTTAATGCGGCTTCAAAGATGACCTTAGCCTTTTCTTTGAATTCTTCGGAGAGCTCTTCGCCACCGAGAAGTGCGTTTACATCTTCTTCAATGTCGATGCCTTCGTCTTCAGAAACAATCTCTTCTTCTTCAAGAACTTCTTCTTCTGCAGATTCGATTTCTTCTTTAGCCATTGATTTCATTGCATCAGCCTTAGCAGCTTTTGAATTTACTACATCGTTAACTGTTTTGATCTTAGGCTCATTGAGCTTTGCAGAATCATCGTCAGCTCTGTAGTTTTCTGGTGTTGGACCGCCAAGATCCTCGTAAGAAGGTGAAAGACCTTCGCCGGGATTTGATAGCTTCTGCATTGGTTCAGCAGATTGAGCGTTGGCGTTCACAGCAGTTTTAGATTGCTCCATTTCTTGTAAATCTCCACGAGACATTTGAGGGTACTCCGATTAACCTTTTTTAATCTATATTTATTTATAATTTGTTTATTTCAATACCTTTTAAAGATTATTCAAAAAGTTGTTGAAAAGGTCGAGCTTTTGCTCGTCAAGTTGCTTAGTAGTTACAAGTGTGTTAATATGCTTGTAAGTTTTGGCGGCTTGTTGTTCTCTAAGAATACCACCATCCCAGATCCACTCTTTACCTTCCATGATACCTTCAACGAAAGCATCAGGTGCAGAAGGGTCTGCAACAATATCAGCAGCAGTGGCCAACATAAAGTCAGAACCAACAACGTTGATACCATCTCTAGTTTTGGTCAGTGATCCAATGCCTCTAGAAGAAACTCCCAGTTTGACACCTTCACCAATAAGTGATTGTGCAATCTGACCCATTGGGGTTGAGAGGATTTTTGCCTTACCAATGAAGTTTGTTCCACTTTCTTTGAGTGAAACAATTTTGTGACTGACACGATCCAAGTTGACTGTTGGACCATCAGGATGACCCAATTCACCAAGGGCCCTACCACACTCAATATGGTTTTCTGAGTATCGTTGGACTTCCTTTCTCAGGCCCTCCATTTGATACATTCTTCCATTACGATTGCAGATGTCTCCTTGAAGGAAGATACCTTCAATGAACATACTTTTTTTACCGTTCTTTTCTTCAACGATAAAATCAACTGTTTCGATTTCTTCTCTAATAAGTTGCATTGTTCTCAGGATCTTTGTACTTGTTGGATGTGAACGGTGCCAGTTCCAGATGCTGTAACTGCAGCAACCTTAATTGACCTTCTCAATGTTGCATAATTTGGATCAAATGTTCCTACAACGGAGGAAGAATTATAATCAATGACACATCTTGTACCAAAAAATCCACCAATATTAGCGGTATTATTGACTGATAGAACGTTTTGATGTGCAAAATCAAATGCTGATTGACCATCAACAGTCAACGATACTGCCTCTCCTACTCCAAAAGGACATCCAGTTCCTTCTGGAAAATCTAGAGTTGTAGTAGTTCCTTTTGTGTATGCAACAACTCTTTGAGATGCTACAGGTCCAAGCGAAATCTCTGCAGTATCAGTTGTAGTTACAAAGAAGTCTGAAGAAGTTGCAGTTGGGTTATTGCCATATGCAATATGAACCCCTGCATTCAGTGCTACAATTCTAATAGTATCCGATTGTTGCGGAATTGCTGATGTTTGAGTAGAAGAAGTACTAGTTGCAAAAGTAGTATTGACTCCTACTGGTCGTGTCGCGCCCATTATTTTAATTACAATAGTTACTTATAAAGGTATTTAGTATTACTCTTCTTCTGAAGGTCCTGTTTCTACCTCAGATTCAATTTCTTCATCAGAAACTGGCTCATCAAAAATTGATGCGGCAACGTTTGGTCTGATAGTTTCAATCTGTTCTGCACTCTTTGCAAACAAAATGTCTTTGATTTTATCACTGATTTGTGATGCAGACTCGTCATCTTTGACGAGCATGTCCATAAGGTCATCCATGTTGATTAATAATTACTTTAAAGTTTATTTAGATTACACCACCGGCTGGATTTTTTGGAGCCGCTGGATCTTTGGGTATTTCTGGTGACTGAATTGCATCGCCACCACCAGTATCAGGTGGAAGTGCACCACCCATTTCTGGGCCCCCAGCCATTCCAGGATCCATTGCAATTGCATTAGGATCGGGAATTACACCGTTTTCGATTTCTTTTTCGATCAATTCATCTTGCTCAATAATTTCATCATCAGTCTGACGGAAGATACTTCTTCTTATATAATCAGAAGAGTAATACTTACCAATATATGGTTCCATCAATGTTGCAAGATTAATTCTTTCTGTCAGCAACTCTGCATCTTTTAGTTCTGCAAAGTGATTGTCATACATGAAGTCATATTGGATATGATCTGCCATGTACTCCCAATCTTCGGGAGTCACAATATTCTTAAGAAGAAGTTGAGTTCTCAACATGTCGTTAAACATATCAGAGAATCTCTTTCTCATTCTTCCAACAAACTTGGAGAACTTAACCTCGTCTCTCAAGATTTCAGAAGAACGACCCAGTGACATACCAGAACCTTCACCTTCAATTCTGGTTTCAGGAACATTCAATGCCCTATAAAGTTTTCTTTGGAAGTAATTGATATCAGTGATTTCGCCAAGGTTCTGACCACCAGGAAGTGTAGTAATTTCAGTACCACGACCACCTTCTCTTCTAGGTAACCAGAAGTCTTCCATCATAGACATGAACTTCTTATCATCACGAAGTTCGCCAGTGTTTGCATCATAGACTAACTTGTTTCTATAACGCATCATGACATCACGCAGATACTGTTCTGCCTTCTGTTTGGGAAGATTACCAACATCAATATAGAAGATTCTTCTTTCTGGTGCTCTTGATAGTCTGTAGATAACCAAACTATCCTCAATCATCATCAACTGATTGAGTGGTTTGATTGCCTTATGCATCCAGGACAATGTAAGTCCTTTGTTTCTATCTACCAGACCAGATGTACAATAGGTAACAGAATCACGAGTCATCTTGACTCCTTTCTGTGGATTACCACCATACCCAGTACCAGTACGAGCATCTGGAGTGTAGATGAAGAATTCTTCTATCTCTGGAAAATCGTATGAAGTTTCATTGGAATTTGTAAATGCTGTTTGTGATGTTTGAAGACTATCAGGACCCTTCTTCTTTAACTTACGAACATACCGCATTTTTGCCGAGTCAATGTATCTCAGCTCTTGAATACCATCTTGTGGTTTCTTTTGGTCAATAACTTTATTATAGTAAAGTCTTCCGTCAATATACCAATTCCTAAAGATTTCGTGTGCCTTCTTATCAAAGTCAAGAAGTTCAAGAATGTATCTAAACTCTTCTCTTACCTTTTTCTTGATATTATCACTTGCACTTAGATTGGACAGTTCGATTGATACTGGAGTATCATTTGTATCTGAAACAATTGCTTCGTTTACAATATCTTCGATCGCACTATCACATTCTGGATAGAGTGCCATCTGACGATATCGTCTGATTAAATCAGTCTCGTTCTTATATACGCCTTCAATATCTACGTAGCTACCAAAAAAACCGCTACTGACATAGTTCTCCGATCCATCCTGATTATTGGGTGGAATCGGAGATACTACACCAGGCGGTGTTTTTTCGCCATCTTCAATTGAGTAACCAAATAGTCTCGCCATTGCAATATATTTACTAGAAGTGTATCTCCTAGTTATTTATCACTCAATCAAAACTTCACCAGCACCACTACCAGAAGACTCCAGTGAGTTGCCAATCGTATAGTATTGAACATCGAATGATACAGTAAATTCTTCTAGCGTATCCCCACTATCATATCCGAGTGCAATTTCACTGATATTCGTTGGGAAAATATCGAAGAACTTATACGTTCTCAGAACTGCGGACTGACCACCACTATTCGTGGTTGAAAATCTTTCAGCACCTCTACCGAGTTGCTGAACATATGCGTCAGTCATATACGATGATGGGTTGGTAACACCAGTTGCATCATCAAGTTTGCTGATAACGTTTGCCCATCTCTCGAACGATGTTCTGAGTTGAAAGTCTTCATCATTGATGATGGTGACTGTCCATGGGTCAAAGGTTCTGTCTCCAGCAACCTTTAATTGTCTACCTCTAAAAGGTACAGGAATTGAAGGTGTGTTTGAAGCGGGAAGGGCTGCAGCCTTACAAAGGAACTTAAATGTTCCATTCTCCGACTGGTCACCACTACCCCAGGCATCAGAAATTGCTGATGGGAATGATGGAATTGAAACTTCAAATAGATTGGGGCGGGCGCCACCGCCCGCTAATCTAGATTTGAATTGTGATAATGATTTTGTGTCTGCCATTAGTTGATCCTCCTAGTAGTTATTTAATATAATCAAACAGTACCAATTACTTCTTCGAAGTCAACACCCGTTCTAGTGGCAACGAACGTCAAGGTGACGAAGTTGATAGACTTGGTTGGCTTCAGGAAGATATCAGCTCTAAACTCATTGTTGTCAATGACATCTGGAGTGTTGTTGGATTCGTCACAAATAACTCTGAAATCATAAACACCTCTCTTGGCTTGAACATCTCTCAAATAGGGTTCGACAATGTTAACAAAGTTTGCTCTAGTGTTAGAGTCATTGAGTTCGAACAACTGGTCATTTGCAGCTCCCTCAAGAGCTTGTTCTACAGTCAAGAACAATCTTCTTACGTTAATTCTATCGAAGGCCGAAGAATATGCAAGAGCAGTCTTGTCACCGTAAAGTGCAATACCAGAACCTCTTTGGTTGATGATTGAGTTCACTCTAGCAGAGTAGAGTTCGTCTCTTTGATTCTTAGTTGGGTTGTATGCCATCTTAACAGCATTATTCAGAACACCTCTCTGGAGACCAGCAGGGGAGAACCAAGGATATGCATTAAGTGCAGTTCTTACCATCAGACCAGCAATATCACCATTGGTTGGGATATAACGGAATGCGTTATTGAATCTATCGAAGGTATACTTATAACCAGTATCAAACACCGCATAAGACGATGATTGTAAAGGTGAATAGAAACCTAATACGTTTGCGGTTTGTGTATTAGAATCAGTTACATTTACAACATTAGCTCTATGCGGAGAGATAGTCGCAACACAATCTTTCCTCTGTTCCGCAATAGAAATTAGAAGATTGGCCTTCGCTTGTGATTCATTTTCTACCGCAAGTCCTGGACCCATGATTAGATAATCAACTGCAATCTCATCTTTATTAGAAAATAGATTGTAACCTTGCAACAGACCTGGGAGGTCAGCTGACATACCCTTATTTGCACTATAGTCAACACCACCAGTTAGTGTGTAACTTACATTTCCTAGTGATGAGAAATTAGTATTTTGTGCTTCTTGACCCCAAAGGCCTTCGGCAGTGGTATATGGTGTGGTCGCAGTTGAGAAACCAGATGCTGTTGGAATCGTATTCCAATAAGTATCTTGTGCATTAGATGGATTAAATCCAGCAAAAGCAAACTTCGAGTTGTTTGCAATGAATTCCTTGTAGTAAGTCCTAGTAGGATTGTCTCCATCAGCAGTAGCATCAGAAGCCTTGGACAACGATACAAATCTCTCAACAATATTACCTTGAACGCCGGTAACATCTCCACTGTCGTCTACAACCACTACGTGGATTGCGTCGTTTGCACCAGATCTTTCAGTTACAAATCTGTTAGATACTGGTCTTGGTGCAATGTTTCTCCAGTAAACTGTAGAGTTATTAAGACCAAGAGTTTGTTGATCGTACCAATCAGTGACTGTTGCACTGGTGAATGTCGTAGCCGCAATACCACTGGCTGGAGTAGTAATTAGTGTATCACCATCAGAGAATGAATTTGCAGAATTGTAGTTCTGATAATCAACAGGAGTCTCAGATCCTGCAATTGATGTCAATGTTTGATATGTAACAGCTGTACCAACCAATGCAGATTGTGCAATACCTACAGCCAATGTGATTGTAGAAGAGCTAAAACTTACAATACGAACTCCACCTTCGGCACCATCAACTCCGGGATTATTTTGAATAACCGCGAGAGTTCCAGTAGTAATACCAGCGGTACTATTAACAGAAATTGTTTCTGTACTAGCAACTCCAATAGTTTTTACCGTAGTAAAACCAATGTTCTCAGTAGATTGAGTAGTTGGGGTAACTCTTGAAAGTACCTTAACTTCAATCGAACTATTAGCAGCAGTTTGTGCGTCAGTATTAACTCCAGTAATGATACCTTTCAGATTACCATTGAACTGAATTAGTGAACCATTGCCAGGGATCGTAGTTCCATCCTTTGCAGTGGATACGCCATAACCAACAACAAATCCTGATGCACCTGGATTAGTGGTGGCAATACTGATAATCTGATCTGACAGGTTATCAATCGTACAAACCTTCAGACTATTCGACCATGTACCGGGGTTTCTTGCTGCCCAGTAGAAACTGGAGTCTGTCTGATGATTCTGCTCATAATCATCCAGGTTGTCAATTCTAACAGTATCCGAAGCTTGTTGAGTTCCGGCATTACCATTATTCAGGGTGTCTCCACCGACTCTAACAACTTTTAGAATACCACCGTAGGAGAGGAATGAATTTCCAGACATCCAGTACTCGTACTGTCTATCAGTTCCAATTGGCTTACCAAAAGTATCAAGGAATTGTTGCTGTGTCTCAATCGTAATTGGCTCATTTACCGGTCCCAGTGAAAAGGGTCCTGCAATTGCACCAATGTTGTCAAGAACATTCTCAGCTCTTCCAACAGTTAAGTCAACTTCCCTGACTAAAACTCCTGGAGATAGTTGAGGAGTAGCCATGTTTTCTCTCTCCTTTGTTACTCATTTAACTAAAAATATTTATGAATATCCCGGTTTTGATAGGGTAAACAAGAAGTAAACCCTACCAATCAGGATATTCCCATCTTGATTTCGGAGTTCGGTCTTTCTTTCTCTCTTTTACATACTCAATGAAACACTCCTTACAGACATATGAATATGAAGAAGGAACCGCTCCTCTATCTTTTCTTGTCCTGTAAAAATCGTCCACAAGATTTTTGACTTCACCACAACTTTTACATCTTCTATCATTTAACAGTAAATGACCTAGTTCTAGTTGCTCATCAAAGTCCATTAGTAGTTCCAGAGTTCCCAACCACCGGCTGCCGAACCATACTCATCATATTCATTACTCTTGGTATACCACCTGTCTCCCTCGTTATCTACAAAGGTTCCTTCATCTAAACCATCATTCATAAAACCAAATGGTGCCATGTCTTGTTCTATTTGATTCTTCTGTTCCTCATATAATCTCTTACGAACATCTTGGTCGGTCAGTTCTTTAAAGTAATCTTGAGCAACCAACCATGCATAGATGACTAGACACATTGCAAGGTCATCATTACAACCTTCTTCTGCTTCGAATGAATTACTCTTTGAAATGAATGTAGTCAGTTCTGAGATAATCTCATAATCATTAAAAATGAGTTTATCTTCTTCAATCATTGTCTTGAGATTAAGTGACCCAATCTTCTTGACAGTCTTGGACATCTTAACTCCAAGTTGTGTTTTAGTTCCAGAGAAACCCTGTCCTACAACCTGTCCTGCTCTACCACGCATTGCACACATCAGAACATTCTGATACTCTAAATCATATTGAAGAATACTTGCAACCTGGTCTCCAATATCATTGACCTCACAAAGAACAAATGCATTGTTGTATTTCTTTGCTAACTGAAAAATAATGTTAGGGAACAACATTGGTTTGATTTCATTGTTCCTATACTTCGCCACAACTCTATGTGGGAATGTAGTAATATCAGTAATAATAAATGCAGAGTAGTCATTACCTACTCCTCGTGCAACGTCAACAGTTGCAATATAATCGTGGTCAGGAATTGGTGCAACATGAACATCCAGTCCTGCACTCGTTTGAATTGGATTATCATACACCATAGTTTTGAGTTTACTTGGTGCAATTAATGTATCAACAGACCCAAGAAATTCACACTCAAACTCAATCTTGAACTGTTGTTCAGAAGTGTTCTTGATTGTTTGCTCTTTCCAGACTTCATCCCTACCAGGAACTTCTGACCAATGAACGTCAGTTGGAATATATTCATTCTTTGCCTTCTCTGCATCATGCCACATTCTATAAAAGTGGTTCATGCCGTGAGGCGTAGAAACAATAATTACCTTCGTTGATTTACCTGAAGTGATAGTAGGATAAACAGAGGCAAAGAATGCGTCAGCAACATGATTGGGAACAAACGCAAATTCGTCCAAGAAGAGGATATTGAAAGACATACCTCGAACAGCTGACGCTGAGGTAGAAGCTGCAAGTATCTTACTACCGTTCTCTAACTCAATGTTGCCTTTGTTCCATACAAGAATACCCTGTTGCATCCACTTTGGTAAGTTCTCATATGCAGTAGCCAGTCTTGCGAGCAGTTCTCTAGCCGTTGTAGCCTTGTTAGCCAGAATACCAATATTGACACTATCATTGAAGATTGCATAATGAAGTAGATACGATACACAGGTGGTTGACTTACCAGTCTGTCTAGGCATCTTACAGATATTAAATCTATTCTCGTGGAAATTATTGATTAACTTATCTTGGAAATCGTAAGTCTTGAATGGTTGAAGTCCATGGTCCAAGGTTACGATCTTTACATAATTATTTGCAAAGTATACTGGGTCCTGTTTACACTTAATATATTCTTCAATATTCTCTTGCGTAAACTCAATAGGGGTATTCGCCTTCTTGAGAAGGGGATTACCCAAATAAACATCATTACTCATAATTAATTATCCGTAAGCAAAATATCAAATGTACAAGTATATCTACCATTATTTGATAATGTATGCATTCTTGCATCAATATCTGTTTTTTCTGGGAATGACTGAGGAATCGGATAAGTGAGTTGATATGGACCACCAACACCATTTACTTCTGCAATGTGCCTTACTCCAAAATTCCCTGTACCACCTTCACGAACAAAAAGTTTAAAACTACCTGTTGATGTTCCCTGTGCAGTTACATCTAATCTCATTATAGAGCCAGTTTTACCTGCAGGAACAGTATATACTGACATCAGTGTCTGTCCTATATTTTCTAATATTTTTGCAACAGTGGTTGTAGATACTCTTATTAGAATACGTTTACTGTTTGCAATATCGGCGGTGTTTGCATAGATCGCTCTATACACCCTATAAAACGTATTTGTGGTAGTTGCCGAGAAACCAGATATAGTTACTGTCTCTGTAATGACATTGTAATTGACATCAAGTCCTTGTATTTCTACAGTGTCTCCATCAAGGTCAGTACTAGTATTGTTTTCATTATTTGGATTTACAACTCGAACTTCAAGTTGACTGCCTGCAGAAATTGTATCCCAAGGATAAATTGTATCATTTTCATCCCAAATCGTTCCGTTAGTATCCTGACTCATTTCAGGAACAGCACCAAACTTATGAATTTGTCCGTATCCTGGAGGTAAAGAGATTTGGGGTATGGGTGTTACAACCCATGGTGAAGTTCCTTGATTTACCGTAATACTATTACCAATAGATACAACTGTATCCGAAGAGATACCCGATATATTAGCATCTACAGGAAATCTATTATCAGTAGAAATATATTGACCATCACTTGATGCTATACCCATCACTTCAAACAAGGTAGTTTCTTGTTTAAGAAATGTACCTATTCCAGAATTCCAAATAGCCATATACTAAACCCAATCTAATTTACCAGGATGATATCTTTTGATATCACCAAACCTAACTGATGATTTTTGTTCTACTGGATATACTCGTTGAACAATTGCACCAGGATATTCACTTTGTAGTTGTTCTGCTAACTCCTGATTAGTTGGTAGTCTTACTGAGTCAGCCTGTTCTAACTGTACCCTATAAATACTACCCATCCAAACAAAGTCTGCAAGATACTTATAGTTTTCTTCCACCTGTTGTTCTGGAGAAGCAGAATTATCACCACCTACATTGAGTGTTCCATTGAAGTCACCATTAATAGTGACTGATTCCTGTATAAAATCTTTAAAATTTTTCATCAGCACTTCCACTTTCTAAGGGCAAGAGCCTTACGAGTAGGTTCCCCATTAGGTTTTTTCATTGGTCCTTTAACTCCACCCATACGAGCACAGAAAGATCTCTTTCTAGGACCACCTTCTGGTTGAGGAGCCTTAAGATCAGAACCAGGATTTTCACGTTCGTAAGACTTACGTCCCTTCTCGTTCAAACCACCTTTCTTATTCTTACCTTCTTTCCTCTGCCATGCAGCAGACTTCTCTTCAAGTTCTTCTACTTCCTCATTTACACCTACATTAATCATAGGCTCACTTGGATTGTATGGTGCAATATCAAACCTTTGAAGATGACAACCAGGATAAATCTTCTCAAGAGCATCTTTGACTTCATTTCTCGAAGGTCTCTTAACTTCTGGGAAGAAGAGTTTCATCATCATATACTTACCTCTCCAGGTAAATCCTACCAGATAGACATTACCATTTTGTGCGGGAACTCTGGTTGCTTCTTCAATAGTATTTTCTTCCTTCATCTTTTCACGTTTTGCCTTTGTCTTAGCAAGGATACGTGCCTTGGCATCGTCCTGATCCTTTTTAGGGATAGGAGTTACAGCACCAACTTTTTGATCAACATCACCCGGAGCATATCCTTCAACCTTCACACAATTAGGAACTACTCTCTTACCCTTTTTCTTCATACCCTTCTGGGTATACCCAACCCAACACTTCTCATCAAGAACTTCTACTTCAATACCTGCGGCTTCCATACACCTGATTTGAAGGTCAGTAAATTCTGGAAGAGCCATGAATTCTTCATTCTTCTTTGACTTACCGTAGTTGGCAGCACCTTTCTTACGACACTGAACCAAACGACCAGATGCATAAGCAGAAGGCCATACAGAAGCAGATGCCTTTACCTTATGATAACAAGCATCTTTCTTACCAGAACCTGAACCTTTCTTATCTGTTCCTTCAGTTACTTCTTCTTTCTTACCATATGTAATACAAGGATTCTTACCACACCCACAATTTTTTTCTTCTTTCATATCTTTAGAGTGTTTTCTAAGTCTCTTTGCCTGACTTGTATGCATTTCTACAGCCCCATCAAGTTCCTTAGCAATCTTATCAATTTCTTTTGATTCCTTCATTTTCCTAGGACTATCGGTTTTGACATAAGTTGGCTTTGCAGCACCAGACTTTGATTGTTGGTTTGGGTCTGCTTTTTTCTTTCTACTTTGTGCCGACTTCCTTTCCGCAGGAGTCATACTAGCTCTCTTTGAAGAAGATACGCACTTAGGTGTTCCTTCGCCTGGTTTATCACTGGCACATGTACCACCAGTGACTACATTGACCCAACCAGACTTACCGTCTTTGGACTTGGATCCCTTAAACCACTTATGTAGATTACCTTCCTGCATGTCAATAGAAAGAATTCTGTCCTACTATTTATTACTATGTAATAGTGACAGAACCATCAATAATCGCATCTTCATCAGAAGCAACACCTACCCAGGCAGTTCCAGTATAAACCTGAACAACATCAGTAGTAGAATTGTAAATCAACGCTCCTGCTGATGGCGTTAATGCATCTCTCTCTGTAGTAGTAAGAATTCTAATGCCATTTGCTACCCCACCAGTACTTTGGTTTTCAATTACATCCCACTTTTGAGTAGTAGAATTATATGACAGTATATAACCATTCTGAAGACCAGCAATATTGACATCATCAAGATCCTTGATGAATCCAGCACCACCACCTCCAATAGTAGAGGTGTGTCTGACACTTTCATAGACCATCTTACGCAGTTGATCTATTTCTCTTCTCAGTCTATTAACTTCACTATCCTTTCCATCAATGTCAATCTCTTCATCTGGAGTTAACTTATCCAGAATCTCAATACTCTTCATCATATTGGTAGAATTATCAACCTTCACATCAACATCATCTCTTATTTTTGCAAGAGTTTCCAATTCTTTTATACTCTCACCGAGTTCTTCAACATCTGCAACAGGTTCTGATGGTTTAAGAGGTTCTGGTTTAATTATATCTTCAGTTTCTATCTCAATAGGTTTATAATCATCTTTCCAATTACTAGTATCTACTTCTTCTTTCTGCTGTTTTACCCAATCATCAGGTATAAGATTATGTTTTTCTTTAAATTGATTATGTAATTTGGTTGGTGTAATATTATACTCTGCACTAATCCCTCTCATAAGCCTATCAATTGACTTATAGGATGTACTTTTAAGATTTTTAAGTTCGGTCTCTAGAACATTTACTGCATTTATCGCACTTTGTTCTACCTTAGGAGTTTCACTAAACAAAAACGCTTCAAAAATTTTTGCGTCTTTTTTAATTTTTTCTAATTCTTTTTCTTTTTTTAAACTTTTTTCTTTAACCTTCTTTTTTTCTTCACTCAAACTTGAGAAAAGGTCTCCTAAGGATACCTCTCCAAGTATTTCTTTAGTCTTTTCTTTGTCTTTTTTCTTTTCTTCGCCAATAAGAGAAAAGAAATCTCCTAAATTATCCATTTTTATACAGATACAGTTGCATTTACAATAACTGAACCCTCAAAAGCCTTTGATACTACACTCGAACCAGAGGTTATAAGGATATCATAGTAGTTTCTACCTACTGTCAAATTTGATGTAATTGTTGCACCCATCGACAACGTAATTGTTCCAGTGGTTGATGCAATACCCACAGTAAAACTACTTGAGCTACTCAAATCTTCTGGGTACTTCCTAATTTTAGAAACTCCAGTATACCCAGTCAAATCAATAATTGTTTGATCAGGATTCTTCATCACAAAATTCTGGGAAAAATCTGTTCCTTTATCAATTTGTATATTTACAGATTCGGCAGCCATTTCAGTCTTTTTAGGTATTTAGGTCCTTACCCGCATTCTTTAACATTTTTTGAAGGTCTGCGGTAGAACCAACAAAAAGTGCATTATTGACGGTTGTTGGTCCTTTCGATTCTTCTTCTTTATTGACATCTTTAAGTTTTTTCTGAAGGTCCATCAACTTATCTGTAGCATCAGAGACACTCTTAATTAATTGACCAGCAACTTCATATGCTCTTGGCATCTCGCTTTCTTGAGCAAGTTCTAAGATTCCATTGATTGCTTCCTGACCCTTTTCAATGATTGAATATAAATTACCTCTCGTGTATTCATAGTCTTTACGAATATCTTCCTTAGAAGTTTCATATCTTTCAATTCTTTGTTCAATAACATTTTTTTCTGGTTTTACCTCTATTGGTTCAACATCAAAAGTTTCATTGAGCTTTTCATACTTATCCATGATTTACCTCAGAAAAGATTTCCGTCAAAACCAAAATTGTCACCAACTTCAATTTGTTCATTATCTGCTTGAGTTATTGCATATACTTTTTCACCAAGTAAATGATTTTGTAATGGTGATTTATCTTGAGCTCTCTTGACCACCAACCTATTTCCGGTCACATTATCTACATACATTTCTTCTTGACCAATGTAGATATATGATTTTTCTTGAATTTTAGTTCCGTCATCAACATCGATTATGGTCTCTACCATATCAACATTCTCTGAAAGTAGGGTTGCAACTACACCATCATAATCTTTAACTGCTCTTGGTGTAACCTGATAAGTAACATCTCTCTGATAAGAATTTCCACTGGTTGACCCAGCAACATATCCAACAGTAACCTTCTTGATAATATCGGAAGAAACATCTTTGAGGGGACCAAAGACATAAGTCTTTGCAGTGAACGTTAGAGTATATACTAGTGCTCTTCTTGTGTCAAAATTACCTTCATAATCATCACTCATATCAATATTATCCAGTTGAACCGGAACATTGATTACTTCATTCAGATTACCCAAGAACTTGATGGGGAGTGTATAACCCGGTTGAAAGTAAGGAACAACTTGTTCAATAATTTGAAGCATATCATCATTCAATTTGGTATAAATTGAAAGAGTGATTGTCATGTTATACGGAACAGGAAGATATCCTTTCTTCGTCTCTGTTCCATCGGAATTTGTATAAACTACCGTCTGGGTTTGAGTTGATTTCCTTGAGGAGTCATATGCCAAATTTGTAAATTCAAATGACATCCTTGGAAGTGTAATTTGAACTGGCGAGTTCAAATCTGGATTCTGTTTCAGTCTTGCAAGAAATTTTTGAGTAGGTCCGTAAGCAAGAGGAACTTTAATGACACTGGATGTGGAGTCATTCTCATCTTTATGTTGAATTTGGATTCCATTAAACAAAGAACCAAATCCAATAATTACAGATCTAAAGATCTCATTGTAAAAATATTCAAACATTACTTTGAAGACATATACTTCTATTTAACAACTTTTAATTACGGCATACCAAATGGATTAGATGTTGAAAAATCTAAAATTGTTTTTGCTTCTGCCTCAATGTTATCATTATCAGCAAATGGTGTAACTAAATCATCCGTATTCACAGATCCAATTACATATTTTGCTCCAGATGTATTGCCGGTTATATATTCTTGCGGAACAAAACTACCACTTACAATACTAATCTCCATAATGTTTGTAACACCATTCCATTCTTTAACTCTTGCAGTTGTACCAGATATAGAACCAGTTACAGTCTCATTAAATACGAACATTCCACCAACATTAATATCGGGATTATCGACAAATGGTGGATCAATAATTACGACTGGGTTGGTATCGTATCCAGAACCACCATCAATAACATAAATTGCAGTAACAATACCCGCACTAATTGTTGCAAGACCAACAGCATATCTAGATGGTGACGGATAGAATGAATCGAACGTAGTAGTAGAAGAATCCAAATAATGATTAGTATCACTGAATAATGGATAAGTACCTGCGGTCAAACCAATGGAAACCTTAGGTGCCTTGATATATCCAGAACCACCATCTGTAACTGAAATTGTCCGAATAGAACCGTCTGTGGAAATACCAGTAGTGGCAGCTGCACCAACACCAGTATCACCAGTTATTGATATCCAAGGTGGGGTAATATATCCACAACCAGCATCTGTCATATGAATAGCTGAAATTCTACCACCTATACCATTACAATTTGGATAATTATATGATAGTGATGCAATACCTGTAGCAGTAATTCCTCCTGGAGGTGCGGAAGAGAATCCAACTTGAGGTTGTGTCACATAATCTTTACCCATATTAGTAATGGTTACGTGACTCACTGCACCTGCGGGACATACCTGTGCGGTAGCTGTTGCAGATCTACCAGCACCAATTAGTGCCAGTGTCTGAATATAACCAATCTGTGCAATCTCATCATCAATGTCTTCAATACCAGTATCGATAACCTCGTCTTCGTAACGGAAGAGTTCACACCTTAATTCATAGACATATGTCTTCTTAAGTTGGTAGAAAGGTTGTTCATGTTCTACAAACTTAATTTCAAATAACCTATCCCCAAGAGGGAAGTATATTAAATCTCCCTCTTTCGGTCGTGTCGAAAGTTCAATATCTGGAACATCTTTAATCAGCGGTGTAATATAATTCTCATATCTTTCTTTTGAAATGACGAGTTGTAGGTCATCTCTATTTTCAATACCAAACTTTGATAGAATACTTCCCTGACCAGTATATCCCTCATAATTATCAACATATGCCTCAATAGGATATGCATTAGTGAAGTCCGATTGAATAACTTCTTTTATGATAGTATTAGTTTTAGCATACCTTCTGGGTAAGTAATAGACCTCTATTCCATACATCCTCAACTGCTCGTTGACAAGACTCTGGACTAGATTCTGCTCAGTTTTACTACCGTTCAGGAAAAATGGGTTGAGCATAATGTATTACCCAATAAGATCTAAAGGTGGAAGTTCATATGTACTCATCATCTTCTCTTGAATCCTATCAAGATCTGCTTGACCGTCTTCATATATCTGTCTTCCATTAAATTCAATACCACCTGGAAGCTTCACACCCTGAAATTTAATTAAATTTTGACCCCACTGTTTTTTGACAAGTGCGGTTACATAGGGTTTCAGGAACGAATCGTTCCAAATTCTTGAATACTCATTGGGGTCATTTGCCGCCCAACAATCAAGAACAATAAACTCACCAACCTGCAACTCGCTCCAATCAATGTCCAAATATAATTTATCGGTTCTTTGATTAAATCTAATCTGCTTATGTGTATTCAGGATAAAGTTAATTGTCTCCAAATAACCCATTGTCATTGAATATGATGTCAAATCATAACCAGATGCACCAAATCCATTGAGACCAATAAAGTCATTCAACATCATTTGATATTTGACATTGAACATTCCTTGTCCCATTCCACCACCAAACTGGAATGCTTTATTCACTCCAATAATTGAAGGTGGAATTTGTATATAATTGCTATTTTGATAGTATGTAAATGTTGTCGCAGTTCCTACAATATTTGCGGTAGCTGATGTTGATGCAATACCTGTGGTTCCACTTTCATTTTGCGGTGCACCAGGTGGTCTTGCTCTTCCCCTATTAATATCGTCCTGTGTTATCTGATACTTCAAATATACCTGGGTAACACCATCAAAGTGTCTCTCATTGAAATATTGAATTGCATCATCAATAAGATCTTGGACCTGTTCGTCAGCAACATTGACCTCCAAAACAGGAGCACCAAGTTGTCTCAAAACATAATCGGTAAATTCTTGTCTGGTGGTAGGCTGAGCCATTTATATAAGAACTTCTATATTAACTATTTATAGTCTGGTCTTAACATCGATGTAATATCCGAAAGTAGACTCTTAATGTCACTCATATCACCCTTTAGAGATAGTACTTCAGTTTGAAGAGAATCAAGTCTTTGCCTCTCCTTAGTCATACTATCTCGGTTTTTCACATAAGCTTGGAACTGGGGGTTATTTTTATTAAGAATGGCTCCGGTTGAGGAGTCTCTAAAATAACCTTCCATTCCTTCCACTGGTATTAACTGGTTCATATTAAGCGAATGCAATTGCACGAAGAGCTCTTATGAGTGGAGCATTGGACTGATCGATCGATGTACTCACTATCTTGACACGGAAAGATCCAAATGGTACCAAATCATCAATTGTAAATTTATACTCTTTGTAGAGGTTCACAGACGGCTCTGGTTGATAAGAATCAATCGTAGGCACTCTTACATCAGATGTACCATTATTGTTCGAGATATCAATGATAGAACCATTACTAGCAATATTCGAATATCCTGGGAATGGAATAAAGACTGTCTCTTCCGCCCTAGTATCCTGGTTCAATGCATAGAATAGTCTAATATCATTATTGTTAGAAATGTATGCGTCTAATATAACTTGGAGAGAAGTTGCAGGATTCTCAAGAACAATATTCTTAGAAACATATACAAACGCATTTGGATCATTTTCAGTACCATTGACTCTAAAGTCAGATGCATAATTAGTAACCGGCCTATTTACTCGGTTTGATGTAAAGACTACAGAAGCATTATCCAAGTCAATTGCAGGACTCAATCTTTCGTCAGTAGTAAACATACTGAACAACATAGAGAATGATTTCTGGCCAGGATATACGTCACTATTCAAATATAGAGACTCATTCAGTGGCGATGCAATCATTCTCTGAGAGTTGAAGTAATTTTTAGTGAAGAGATTAACCTGTTCATACCCCTCATCGGCGTATGCCTGTTGATTTCCAGAAATACTTGATGCAGAGACTGTTCTTACTTGAGAGATTAAATTAGTACCAGTTGGCGTGATTGTAGTTACTTTTGGTGTAATTAACGAGTACGGTAAGTTATAAGAACCTGCAACATCTGGACCACCACCAACAGTTCTTTCATTAAAGTACAATGGGGGAAATCCATCTGCATTACCGACTGCTCTATTAGTACCACCAATGTTCATCTGAACTTTGATATAGTAGTAATCCAGACCAATAGGTGCCTCTACTAAATCACTTGCATTAACATTTGAAAGTAGATGTTGTCTATTAATTCTTCTCAATGAAACACCATTTAATTCATACTTACTAACAAGTTCTCCCAGATCGTGAGTTGCAATTTGTGTATTATCAATTCCTCTTACAATACCAGTCAGTGTTCTACCATTCACACCATTGTAACTGATAATTTCGTCTCCGATCTTAACATAGCCAGGATTAGTGGCACCAACTCCAATATTTTCAAATCTATTGAATTCAGTTGCGACACCATCAAGAGTAATAAATGTAGTTGTATTAAATTGATATTCTTGGGCAAGACTGATTGGGGTAGAATTTGAAACTACATCAGTAATAGTAAGTCTATCTACATTCGAATGTAAACCATGATTTCTTTGGAACACTCTAATATAATCACCATTTGTTACAACGTTTATTGGAGAAACAGGAATTACATCTCCACCAACACTAGAATTGAGTTCTGTCGTAATACCACTATTGTTATCATAATGTAATGGGTAACCTGAATTAGTTACAAAATTACCTTGAACATTATTCAATATCAGAGTGTTATTTCCGAGAATCGATTCCACAGAAAGTTGCATTCCAGAACCAAGATTAACACTACCCAAATTGACTGGAGTTAATACATCACCAACAACATAGCCAACACCCCCATTGTTTATAGTTGCTGCTGTAGCAGAACCATTAGTAATAGTAATATTTGCAGTAGCATTTAATCCTGTACCAGTAATTGAAGTTAGCGCAACTCCAGTGTATGATTGACTACCACTTGCAGGTACATACCCACTACCCACATTTGTAAGTGAAAGATTTGATGTAGCAGATCCTGCAAATGCAACCAATGTGCCAGTTGCACCAATATTGAGTTGTTTGACGGTATTGCCTACAGTTAGATCAGCATCTTGAACCGTAGTTCCAAGACCAACTCTAATTTCTCTAGAATTCATAGAGAGACCAGTTGGATCAATCTGCGAAAGTGATGTAGGTAGATTTGGGTTAAAGAATTGAACGTTACCAGAAGGGTTAAACGAAGATCTAAAAATCTCAAACTTAAGGTCTTCATACTGACTTGGAGTCCATACCGAAGCATTTTGAGATTTGAACAAAGAACCAAGAAGAGGTTGTTCTGTTACAAGAATCTGACCAGCCTCTTGGTCTATAGTTCTTACGTCAGCCTCACCCAATCTACTAATCCATACCTTCCACTCAACTGAGTGTGAGAGTAGAACCATAGCATATTCAGTTCCACCGGTTAGAAATACTGGAGATTCTAATGTAATGGTATATGGAATAGAACCATCTTCGCTGGTGGTCACGTTTGCAGGTTCAATGTCAACTTCAGAGAAAGCAAGAACAGTCTCTGTTGGCGTTCCAAGTCTACATTCTCTCAACTGGAAAGTTGCTGGAAGGTTTGCATCTTTTGCTTGGAAGAATACATTGACTTTAGTAACAAAAATTCCAGTCTCATCATCAACACGGAATGTTTGCGCAAGAGGGTCTCCTCCAAAAATGCGTCGGCGTGGTGGTCGAGTTGGTCTTCGTATAATATTATTTGTGATGTTGTTACGCGTTACATTAGTAACATTGGTTACATTAGTAATAAAATCTTGCTGGATATTTGTGATGTCTTGCTCGATTGTAGTTGTAACTTCAAATCCACTTTCAACTGCAATAGTATTAGTTGTGAAATTATCACCAAGACTTCTTAATTGACTAAAGTCTTCAGTTTCAACTGAAGCATTTCTCAAAGAGAGTGTTGTTCCTTGAGTGACATCTACATCACCCTGTGAATAGAATGTCCCTTCTCCTGCAGTGGTTGTGGCTCCTTCAATCTGACTGTTAATTCTACTACTGGTAAGTCTAAATCTTGATCTGCCAGTTTCAAACGTTGGGTTAGCGTTGTTTGCACCATCAGGTACTCTGAATGAAGCCTGTACAGTACCAACACCATCACTAATAAGTCTTACGTTAGTGACTCTTGCTTGGGCACCACTAGTCCTACCCGTCAAAATCATTCCTCTTGAGATATAACCACTAAACTGTGGAAAATCTTCAGAAGCAAGACTGAATGTATCGACGTTTACAGTACTAGAAGATTCTGAATAAACAGTATTGACAGAAACGTTTCTGTCATAAGGACTTTGATCGTAAAGATCTGTTGGGTTATTATATGGACCATACTTATGATCAGACTTTGCAACTCTAAAGTCGATACGTGGAGTGGAGCTGGAATTATTTCTTCTAGAACCACCGTTATTCAATCTACCATTAACAAGTTCACCGACGACGAATGCCCCATGAATCATTTCAATTTCAATCAACTTAGGTACAACAAACCTGTTTACATTTACTTGATCAAAGAATGAATAAAGTCTAGTATAAGGTCTGAATCTTGTTGCAGTAACTTCAATATTCCGAGATCTCATGAAGTGAATGATATCTCTTCTTACAACTCTATCTCCAAGAGATTCTGTCTCAATTACTTCATTAACTGTAGATTGTGTTCCAGATCTTTGTTGATCTAGTGTAACTCCACCACTTGCAGAAATGTTATTGACAATTGCATCACTTGCATCAACAATCTGATCAACACCAACATCTCTTCCACGAAGAAGATTATCTACAAGACCATTTGATACTACATCAGACGCACCTTGAACGAATTGTTGATCATTTGACAATGACATGTTCAAGTTAACACCAACAGTTTCCCATGAATTCCACAGAACAGGACTTACACCAGTTCTTGAACCATCTGCATTGGTTGTTACTTCTGCACCAAGAGATTCCGCAATACCTTGGAATGAACCTTCCATCATTACGTTGTTGACTTCAAGTCTATTGACATCAATCCAAACATCAACATCTGGAGTTAACCTAATATTACCTTGCCAGAACTGAATTAGGAAAGGAGTTACACTTTCAATTCTTGTTGCATATGGTTGTGTTAGCCAAGATCTGTCAGTGTAGTCAAGAGTGATAACTCTTCCGGTTCTCTGAATCCCATTACCAACAATCTCTGCGAATTGAGAATCTTGGTTGGTATCCGAAGTTTCTCCAATTCCGGTAATTGCAGTTGTTCCTAGTTGGAGATTGACTGCGGTAGTATAGTGTGAAGGTCTTAAGATACCTTTTCTAGTATCAACACTATTTTTGATACCAATCGTAGAATCTTGGGGTTCAAGAGAAGAGAAGTTATCTACGAAAATACCAGACTTAAACCTATTATTACCATTTGAATCTTCTACAAACATATTGAGAGTATTCGACTCAATTTGACTCAAGGAAGTGTAGTACTCAAGATTTTTAATTCTCTGCTCAAGTTTGGCGATATCAGTCATTTGATATCTCTTATGTTCTACAAAATTAATTTTTGCATCAGAGGTGTTATATAAGTATGCAGGTAGGAAAACATTTGCAATATTCATTGCTCCACTGATACTATCAGGAAGTCTTGGTTGATCCTGAGGGGTACCTTCAATTACGCTTATAGAACCCAATTTATCAATATAAATTCTATCTGCTCTTGGGAGATAATATTCATAACCAAGAGTCATTACTTCATCCGAAGCAATAATATGGTTAGAACTATGTTGATTCCCATCAACAGTATCTACAAAATTTCTACCGTCAAATTCTAGTGGTGATCTTGCACCAGCAGCAACGACATAATCAGTTACTCTAGGTCTTACATCAATAATATCTGAATTTCTATGTCCATTTACTGTAGACAATTTAGCATAGTCAAAATTATTATAAGAATTTGCTGTGGTGATATCACCTTGATCCGCAGGATCATAATATGCAGTTTGATAGTAAACCCTCAGTCTTCTAGAAGGAATTCCTGCAGAACCCTTTCTGATAATTCTTGAGTAATCATAATAACCACCTTTCTGACCATTAGAGAACTTAAAATCTTTGGTGATATTTTTAGAACCCAGTTTTGCGCTGTTGACAATACCATTGGTTGATGACAGATTACCAGATACAATTTCCCCATTTTGGAAAGTTGAACTATTCAAATAGATAAAATATACTTTAGTATCTGTAAATCTCTCTACATATATTGCCTTGGCTCCACTAGTTTGACCAGTCAGTGTCTCACCGATAAGTAAATCATTAGTTGTTCCACTAACACCATCCATTTGAGATATTGTCATAAATGGAGCAACAGGATCTCCCACATCATCAGATTGGAATATGCCATAAATCTTAGTCACATCTGGGGTATTCAGACAAATAACTTCGTCCTGTACTCTTGTTCCAAATGGATAGTTTCCTGCAACCAATCCATCAGCTAAAGTCGTAGAACCAATACCGGAGGCAGCTGAGCTTGACTTGTCGATAATAATACTATTAGAGACAGAATTCAGTTTAGTTTTAGATGTAATATTACTTTTTCTGATTGTAGTAATAAGTGTGGTGTCAACATCATCTGCACCCAGACCAGTAATTTGAACTGATGCAAATCCATTAGTAAATACAAACTTGTCTTCAGTAAGAACCTCAGTCTGACCATTTGACCGAATTAAAGTATATTTTTCTTCGTCAAAGGGCAAGAATACTTCATTATCTCCAGCATTAATAACTGCAGTAGAATTAGATGTGATATTTGTATTATACTGTCTTCTGATAACAATATCAGAGTCAATCAGGTTTACAGACGCAACATTACTTTTGGGGAATGCACTATACAGTGATTCATTATCGGTAAGATTGCCAGAACCGGAATTTCGTTGAGCTCTAGTACTGATTATCTGTACATTTGAAACTGTCTCAGTTCCTGCAGGAAGAGCACCATCACATATACCAGCAACTGTTGTTATACCACTAACTGTAATATTGGTTCTACCAACTCCGGTAATTCTTGCAAATGTTGCTGCATCTAGATTAGTTCTAGAGAACCTTACGAGGTTACCAACAGTGGCAATACCAACAAAAGAGAAGCCAGGATTTACTGGAATTGAAATTCTTGAAGAATTTGCAATTTGTGGTGAACAAGTTGCATTACCAATATCAAAAACTGGAGTTTGAATAATATCTGCAGTAAATGTATTCCCAGTTCCTACAATACCAAATACCGATTTAGTATCTGACAGTGAGAAGTTAGTTGACTCAGTGACAAATCTTGCATTATCAAGAACACCGTTAAATAAAAGTCTTTCACCATTAAAGAAATCACCTTCAACACTATATGCAGTAATTGCTGTTCCTGCACTTACCGAATACTTAAGAAATCCAGTTGCTCCACTTGACTCACCTTTAATATAGGAAGATGTGTTAAGAGTTACTGGTTCATTGAGTGTAATATCAGTGTAGGTTTGAACATCAAAGAGTGAGAGATCCCAAACATTCAAATTTGGGAAGGTTGTATCATAAGAACCAGACTCAAGCACAAAGTCATAGATTCTTGCAATACCAATTTCTTTACCTGGCGCAGTTTCTTGATTTACACCAACTCTTCTACTTCTAAGACTCAGGGTATTTGAAGTATTGATACCAATAGTCGGAGATCCAAAGACCCTATTCAGTGCTATAGTTGGACCGAAACCAAAATTAAGACCTTGATTTTGTAATTGCTTAGTTGCTCTTGGTTTTGGGAAGTCAATTAAAGAAGGTACTATAGTTTCTACTTCGTAACCTTTGACATATGCTTTACCTGGAGAAATTTTATAAACTCCGATATTGTCATCAGGTGTATTTCCAGACTGAGTAGTTTGACCGGGATTATATATTCCTCGGTTTCCTTCTTCGTTGTTTAGACTGTTTTTTACAGTAGTAACAAATTCTTTTACATAATAATGACCAGATTCATCAAAAGTTCTTTTTGCAAACTCATCACCTAAGAAATTATACTCAGTATCTGTATTAATTGATCTTAGAACACCATTACTAACTTCTGAAAGTTGAACAAAGTTACTTTCATCAAAATTATCGAGAGGCTTTTTAGCTAATATTGGTGTTATACTAAGTCTATCTGCACCTGGTGCTGTATAATTATTAAATCCTTGAGCGTTATCACTCAACGATGGGTCAACATCAGAAGAAATGATCTCCTCAATAATATCGAGACCAACTCTATAAGATGGAGTATTACTATACTGATCAAGAATTAGAGTCTGAGTTGCAACATCGACAAAATAACCTCTCAAGAAATAAATTCCTTGTGAAAGGTTGAAAGACGAACCGATAATAGGAGCATTTTGTGGAATCGTAGAACAAAATCCCTCACCAGATGCAATGAAAGTTGATGCGTAGTTAATATTTGTACTGGTGGTTAAAATTTCTCCACTGATAAAAGTACTTACATCCTCTTCAGAAGATGAGTCTTCGTAGTTGACGTATAGTGTATAAGTTCCTCTATCTGACTCATCCTCGGTGATATAAGTTACAACACGTGCAGTTACGTTTGATGATTTGCCAGTAATAATCGTCCCGACTAATTGATCGAGATATATGCTTACAGGTATACCAAGAAACTCAGGTTCAATCTGAATTCCATAAAAGTCTTTGACATAGGTCAAATCACCAGGAATAACCTTAGCACCTTCTTTGAAGAAATGGTTGCCCATGTCTTCGACTTGATTCTGAAGAATTGACTGCAGTCCAGTTAATTCTCTAGCCTGAACTGGATAGCCAGGTTTGAAAAGAATCTTATAATAATTTTGGTCAGGATCAAAGTCGTCAAAATATGGAGCGACGTTTAGATTAGTTTCCTGTGGCATATCTCTTAGAATTGCAAGATAACTTTAACATCTTCTTTCTGAGAAGAGGATCGGGTAACAGAAGGTCTATTATCAACATAAATGATATCACCAGAATATTTTTGTGATTCTGGATTTGATACTCCTTTTGTGAATTCCTGACCCAAGTAGTATGTCCTACTATTTATTGCAGTAGAAACGCCAGTAAAGTTCGCATCAATAGTCAATGTATTGCCTGAAGTAGGAACAATATTAACAGTACCACCGTTAGTGGGTGATGAAGTAAATTCTAGCTGATTAAATCCATAGACAGGTACAGTATTTTTTGTTCCATCCGTATTAAATCCAGAAGTTCTTCTATCTTGCCAATACTTCAAAACACCGGTCTGTTCATCATAAGAAACAACCTTTCCTACAGCAGTAGAACCAAGTCCAACAGTTTGAGTTATAAAGGAATCTGGAGCAAATACTGCTTCACTATAACCAGTACCCACTAATTTAAGTGCATACAGAGCACTTGCTTTATCTTTGGTAAGAAATGAA